>Ga0190265_10000195_pt1 | contig 57640 bp, 58 predicted proteins | sample Popmic124T_FD_133135 | JGI IMG/M metagenome (GOLD analysis project Ga0190265, IMG submission 133135) | Populus adjacent soil microbial communities from riparian zone of Indian Creek, Utah, USA - 124 T | ecosystem: Environmental > Terrestrial > Soil > Riparian zone | place: USA: Utah | collected... | reverse complement strand
GGCGATCACCGCGGATCTCGGTGCGCGCAAGATCCGTGAGGAGCTCGACGCGCTGCAGGTGCTCGGCGTCGACCCGATCAAGAACCTCGTCGTCCCACGCTTCCTCGCGCTGATGATCGTCACCGGCCTCTTCAACATCTACGCGCTGATCTTCGGGATCTTCGGCGGCGTTCTGGCGACGATGACGTTCGACGCACCCTTGGGCCCCTTCTTCGCGACCCTGCTCAGCAACGCGACGACCACGGACCTCTGGGGGTCGGTCCTCAAGACGACCCTCTTCGGCGCGATCATCGCGATCGTCTCCTGTTACAAGGGGATGACGGCGTCGGGCGGAGCCGAGGGCGTCGGGCGCGCCGTCAACCAGGGCGTCGTCATCGAGTTCCTCGGCATCTTCGCGTTCAACTACGTCTTCACCCAGACGCTGCTGGCCACCCATCCCGAGATATCGGTGATCAAGTGATGGGCTCCTCCTGGCTCGACGTCCCGCGTGACTGGATCGCCTCGCTCGGCGACATCGCGAAGTTCTGCGGCCACGTCGTCAGCGAGGTCTTCCGAGGCAAGGCGCTCCACTTCTTCGGCGAGACGCTGCGCCAGGCCGGCATCCTGATCCTCGGGTCGGCGATCGTCATCTGGGGCCTCGCGTTCATCGTCGGCCTCACCTGCGGCATCGAGGGCGCCTACTTCAACCGCGCCGTCGGCGCTCCCGCCTACGCCGGCGTCTTCTCCGCCTGGTGCGACCTGCGCGAGGCGATGCCCTACGCCTTCGGCTACATGATGTCCGCCAAGGTGGGCACCGGACTCGTCGCGGAGATCGGCGCGATGCGCATCTCCGACGAGATCGACGCGCTCGAGGTGATGGGCATCAGCTCGCTCACCTTCCTCTGCTCCACGCGCCTGCTCGCCGCCTGGATGGTGCTGCCGTTCATGTACATCGCCGCCGTGGGCGCCGGCTTCTTCGCGAGCTACCTGGCGGTGGTCCAGCAGATTGGCGAGGTCTCATCCGGCGGGTTCTTCCTGATCTTCTGGATGTTCCAGAACCCTCCAGATCTGCTCTACAGCACGATCAAGGGGATGGCGATGGCGACCGTGATCGTGCTCGTCGGGTGCTACTACGGCTACACCGCAAGTGGGGGCCCGGTGGGCGTCGGAACGGCCACCGCGAAGTCGATGGTGCTCAACACCGTGCTGGTCCACCTTGTGGGGATGCTCGGAACCCAGATATTCTGGGGAACGAACCCCCGAGCGCCGATCGGCGGATGACGGGACCGAGGAGGAGTTGACCAGTGGCGGACGACCAGCGCGACGAGCGCGACCAGCAGATCGAGCCGGAGACCGAGCGGACGGCCGGAGAGATCCGCGCTGACGAGCGCGCCGCCTCGGCTGCGACGCCGCGCAGCGAGCAGATGGTCTCCGAGCCTCCGGAGAACATCCCGGACAACATCCACGACCAGACGCGCGAGGGCGAGCACCCCTATCACTGGCACGAGGGCGTCAACCGTGAGCACGGCTCAACGGACGCGGTCGAGTTCATCGACGTCAGGAAGTCCTTCGGTCGCAACACCGTCCTCAACGGCCTCAACCTCGGCATCCCCGAGGGCCAGATCTCGATGATCATCGGCCCGTCGGGCACCGGCAAGTCCGTCTGCATCAAGCACATGGTCGGCCTGCTCTACCCGGACGAGGGCGACGTCCTGGTCCACGGCGAGTCGGTGCCGAACATGCCCGACGACGACCTCTTCGAGATGCGCAAGAAGTTCGGCGTCCTCTTCCAGGACGGCGCGCTGTTCGGATCGATGAACGTGTTCGACAACACGGCGTTCCCGCTCCGTCAGCACACCGACAAGGGCGAGGAGGAGATCGCCGAGATCTGCAACCGCCGCCTGCGCGAGGTGGGGCTCTCCGGTGCGCTCGACAAGATGCCGAACGAGCTCTCGGGCGGCATGCGCAAGCGCGCCGGCTTCGCCCGCGCGCTCGTGCTCGACCCGCAGATCGTCCTCTTCGACGAGCCCGACTCGGGCCTCGACCCGGTGCGCACCGCGCTCCTCTGCGAGCTGATCATGGAGGTCCACGAGGAGAACGGCGGCGCCTACGTGGTCATCACCCACGACATCATGAGCGCGCGCCGCGTCGCCGACTACCTCGCGGTGCTCTGGAAGGGCCGCATCGTCGAGTCGGGCCCCGCCAGCGAGCTCTTCAACTCCGAGAACCAGTTCGTCCGCCAGTTCCTCTCGGGCGAGGCACGCGGCCCCCTCGGCATGGAGTAACTCAGCGGCGCGATAGGCGTCGCATGGCTGCGTCATCGGCGGACTCGCGTGCGCTGCACGCGTCGCCGCCTGCTTCCTTGCCCTGCTCGCCTCTCGCGCCGCTGAGCGCGTCGGGTTAGGGATGGGTTAACCCTCGGTTTTGGGCTTGCGAAACGTCACACGGGGGTAAGGGAACGGTCATACTGCCCATGCGGGCGGTGCCGATTCACGGGACCGTTTTGACGATCGAGGGAGCGAGAAAAACTGGCGTGAGCCGGCCCGCAGAGCGCGGGTCAGGCATCGCGCGCTTTCTAGCCGTCGCCGCTCTCATCGGAGCGGCGGTCCTGATCGGGCTGCTGATGTTCGGCGGCGACAGCGGCTACAAGGTCACCGCGGTCTTCGAGAACGCCGGCCAGCTCGTCAAGGGCAACCAGGTCCGAGTCGGCGGCCGGACGATCGGCACGGTCGACGCCATCGAGCTCGACGGCAACGCCCAGGCGGTCGTCGAGATGACGATCGACGACGATCAGCTGACTCCGCTCAACGAGGGCACCACGGCAACGGTGCGCTCGCCGTCGCTGTCGGGCATCGCGAACCGCTTCGTCGCCTTGAACCCGGGGCCCGACGACGCCGACGAGCTCGCCGACGGCGGCCGGATCGAGGCCGACGAGACCGCGTCGCCGGTCGATCTCGACCAGCTCTTCAACACCTTCGACCCGAAGACGCGGCGCGGTCTGCAGAAGCTGATCCAGGGGCAGGCGACCTACATCGGCGGACGGTCGCGGGAGGCACGCAGGGCGCTCGAGTACCTCAGCCCGGCGCTCAGCTCGACGTCGCGGCTGACCAAGGAGCTGGTCTACGACGGCGTCGCCTTCGAGCGCTTCCTCGTGGACACCTCGCGGGTGATGGACACGATCGCCGAGCGGCGCGACGACCTGTCGAGCCTCGTCGCAAATGCCAATGCCACCACCGGGGCGATCGGGGACGAGAGCGAGTCGCTCAATCAGGCACTCGGAGGGCTGCCCACCTCGTTGCGCAAGGCGAACACCACCTTCGTCAACCTCCGCTCGACGCTCGACGAGCTCGACCCGCTGGTGGCGGAGAGCAAGCCGGCGACCCGCGAGCTCGCGCCGTTCCTGAGTCGTTTGCGCCCACTGGTCGCCGACGCGCGGCCGACGGTCCGCGACCTGCGCGTCCTGATCAAGGCGCCGGGCAGGAACAACGACCTGATCGACCTGACGCGCAAGCTGCCGCGGCTCCAGCAGCTGACCAGCACGGTGTTCCCGCGGGCGATCCGGACGATGAACCGCTCGCAGGACTTCGTCGACACGCTGCGCCAGTACACGCCCGATCTAGCCGGCTGGTTCACGAAGTTCGGCCAGTCTGCGGCGGCCTACGACGCCAACGGCAACTACGCGCGCATCCAGCCGATCTTCAGCCCGTTCAGCGTCAACGACGCGACCGGCCTGCTGACGCCGGTCACCCCAGCTCAGCGGCTCGACGGCTTCGAGCAGCGCCAGTTCCGCCGCTGCCCGGGTGGCGCGATGCAGCCGCCCCCCGACGGATCGGCTCCGATCGCCGTCCCCGGCTGCGACCCCGGCACGAGCCCACCCGGAGGCTGATGCGGCGGCTCGTCATAGCCCTACTGCTCGCCGCGATCGTGCTGGTCGCGCTCGCCCTCACGGCAGCCGACGACGCCGAGGACGGCTACCGCGTCCGCGCGATCTTCGACAACGTCGCCGCCGCGGTCGGCGGCGAGGACGTCCGGATCGCCGGCGCGACCGTCGGGCGGATCGACTCGATGGACGTCACCGAGGACAACAAGGCCGCGGTCGTCCTGCAGATCGACGACGAGAAGTTCGCTCCGTTCCGGACGAACGCCCGCTGCACGATCCGGCCGCAGTCGCTGATCGGCGAGAAGTTCGTCGAGTGCGATCCGGGCACGGCGGACGCGCCCGAGCTGCCCAAGATCGAGGAGGGCGATGGCGAGGGCGAGTACTACCTGCCGCTCGCGCGCACGAGCTCGCCGGTCGATCTCGACCTGATCAACAACATCATGCGGCTGCCGTTCCGCGAGCGGTTCACGATCCTGATCAGCGAGCTCGGCGCAGGGCTGGCAGGCCGCGGCGACGACCTCGATGCGCTGATCCGCCGCGCCAACCCGGCGCTGCGCGAGACGGACCGCGTGCTGGCGATCCTGGCCCGGCAGAACCGCGTCCTGGCCGATCTGGCGCGTGACTCCGACACGTCGCTCGCGCCGCTCGCGCGCGAGAAGGAGCACATCACGGGCTTCATCCGCAACGCCAACGCGACAGGCGAGGCGACGGCCGAGCGCAGCGCTGACATCGAGGAGGGGATCGAGCGCCTACCCGGCTTCCTGCGCGAGCTGCGGCCGCTGATGGCCGACCTCGACGGATTCGCCGAGCAAGCGGCTCCGGTGGCGCGTGACCTGCGGATAGCGGGTCCGGCCGTGTCGCGGCTGATCCAGGAGATGGGCCCGTTCGCGAGCGCTGCGACCCCCGCGCTGGTGACTCTCGGCGAGGCGACGCGAACCGGCCGGCCGGCGCTGGTCCGGACACGGCCGCTGATCCAGGATCTCGCGAGCTTCGCGCAGGAGGCGCGGCCGGTGTCGACCAACCTCGACAAGCTCACTGCCTCCTTCGATCGCACAGGCGGCATCGAGCGGCTTGCCGACTACCTCTTCTTCCAGACGCTCGCGATCAACGGCTTCGACGGCATCAGCCACTACCTCCGTGCCGGGCTGATCGTCAACCTCTGCTCGCTCTACGCGATCCAGCCCGCGGCAGGCTGCAGCTCGAACTTCGGCGCCGGTGCGGCGTCGGCCAATGCGTCTAGCGGTGATTTGAGCGCGCGGCTGGCGAAGTTCAACGGCGGCGAGGACCGCGAGCAGACCGCGGGCAGCGTGCCGGCGGGCGGCACACCAGCGGCACGGCGGCTCGCCGAGCAGATCCGCGAGCAGGGCAACGCGAACGTCAAGCGGATCCAGGACCAGGCCGAGCGTCCGTCGCCAGGCCTCGAGGAGGTCGGCGACCCGCTGCTCGACTACCTGCTCGGAGGCGCGCCGTGAACGTGCGCCGCCGCCAGGGCATGACCTCGAACCCGGTGCTCGTGGGCGCGGTGACGCTGCTCGTGATCCTCGTCGCGGTCTTCCTCTCCTACAACGCGAACTCCGGCCTGCCGTTCGTGCCTACCTACGAGCTCGAGGCCGATCTGCCGAACGCGGCCAACCTGGTCCGTGGCAACGAGGTGCGGATCAGCGGCGCGCGCGTCGGCTCGGTGTCCGAGGTGACCGCGGTCCGCGACGAGGGAGGCCGCTCGATCGCGCGGATCAAGATGAAGCTCGACGACGATCTCGACCCGCTGCCGATCGACTCGACCTTCGTCGTGCGGCCGGTGTCGGCACTCGGCTTGAAGTACGTCGAGCTGACGCCGGGCTCGTCGAACGCCGGCTTCGAGGAGGGGTCGGCGGTCCCGATCGCCCAGGCCCAGCCCGAGGCTGTCGAGATCGACGAGGTCTTCAACATGTTCGACGCCGAGACGCGGCGTGGCGCCCAGCTCTCGCTGCAGGGCTTCGGCACGGGCTTCGCCGGGCGCGGGACGTCGCTCAACGAGGCGATCGGCGCGCTGCGGCCGCTCGTGACCGATATCGAGCCGGTGATGGCGAACCTCGCGAAGCCGAGCACGCGGCTGGACCGTCTGTTCGCCGCGCTCGGGGCGACCGCGGCCGAGGTCGCGCCCGTGGCCGAGACCCAGGCGGCGCTGTTCGCCAACCTCGACACGACGTTCGGCGCGCTGGCCTCGGTCGCCCGGCCGTTCATCCAGGAGACGATCTCCGAGTCACCGGAGACCTTCGCCGTCGGCACCGCCGAGTTCCCCGAGCAACGGCCGTTCGTGCGCAACAGCGCGGCGCTCTTCCGCGAGCTGCGGCCCGGGATCCGGACGCTGCCGACGGCGGCCCCGATCCTCGCCGACGCGCTGGTGGCCGGCACGCGCACGCTGCCACGCACGCCACCGTTCAACCGCAAGCTTGCCGACGTCTTCGACGCGCTCGCCGAGTTCGCCGACGATCCGCTCGTCCCGGCTGGCGTCCGCCGCCTGCGTGACACGACCCGGGTGCTGAAGCCGACGGTCGCCTTCCTGACGCCGGCCCAGACCGTCTGCAACTACCCGACGCTGTGGTTCCGCAATATCTCGAGCCTGCTCTCGGAGGGCGACGGCAACGGCACCTGGCAGCGGTTCATCATCATCGCGACGCCACAGGGCCCGAACAACGAGGGTGGCCCGGCGAGTCGCCCCGCGAACGGCCCGACGACAGACAACCACCTGCACTCCAATCCGTACCCGAACACCGCGGCGCCGGGCCAGACGCGCGAGTGCGAGGCTGGCAACGCGGGCTACGACGTCGGCCGCACGACGATCGGCAACATCCCCGGGAACCAGGGCACGGTCACCAGCGGCCAGTCGACCGGATCGACGGCGACCACGGGAGCGTCGCGATGACCTATCCATGGCTCCGCGGGGGCATGTCGAAGTTCGCGGCGGGTGCGCTGACGATCGTGCTGGTCGCGATCGGCGTCTTCCTCGCCTTCGGTGGCTGGCCGTTCAAGGGCGGCTACGAGCTCAAGGCGGTCTTCAAGGACACCAGCAACGTCGGCCTGCGCTCGCCGGTGCGGATCGCCGGCGTCGACGTCGGCAAGGTGACGAAGGTCGAGTCGGCGGGTGACGACTCGACCGCCTCGGTGGTGACGATGACCCTCGACGACGAGGCGCTGCCGATCCGCTCGGACGCCGCGGCGAAGATCCGTCCGCGGATCTTCCTCGAGGGGAACTTCTTCGTCGACCTCGAGCCGGGCACGCCGTCCGCGGAGGAGCTCGACTCCGGCGACACGCTGCCGCCGACCCAGACGGCGTCGCCCGTCCAGCTCGACGAGGTCCTCGGCGCGTTGACCTCCGACGCGCGCAAGGACCTCCAGACCCTGGTCCAGGGCTACGGCGAGGCGATCGCCGGCCAGCCGAAGCCCGGCGAGGACGCCGACCAGGATCCCGACGTCAAGGGCGAGACCGCCGCACAGGCGGGCAACGACTCGCTCGAGTACGCCCCCGGCGCATTCCGCGGCCTGGCGGTCGTCAACCAGGCGCTGCTCGGCACCGAGCCCCACGACCTGTCGAAGCTGATCAAGGGCGGGCAGAAGGTGGCCGCCGCGCTCGAGAGTCGCGAGAGCCAGCTCCAGGGGCTGATCTCGAACCTCAACATCACGACCGGCGCGCTCGCCGCCGAGCAGGACGACCTGCGCGCGACGATCGCCGAGCTGCCGCAGCTGATCGACGCGGCCAACCCCGCCTTCGACAGCCTCAACGCGGCCTTCCCGCCGACACGCGCGTTCGCGCGCGAGATCCTGCCGGGCGTCCGCGAGACCGCGAGCACGATCGACGCGGCCTTCCCGTGGGTCAAGCAGACGCGCAAGCTCGTCTCACCGCAGGAGCTCGGGGGCCTCGTCTCCGACCTCCAGCCCGGCATCCGCGACCTCGCCGAGGCGACCGACGGCACCGTCCAGCTGCTGCCGCAGATCGACCTCGTCGATCGCTGCCTGATCGAGAACGTGCTGCCCGCCGGGGACGTCGTGATCCAGGACCCGCCGTTGAGCACCGGCGTGCCCAACTACAAGGAGTTCTTCCAGGCGATGGTCGGCCTCTCCGGCGAGGGCCAGAACTTCGACGGCAACGGCGGCTACACGCGCTTCCAGCCTGGTGGCGGCGGTCAGACGGTCTCGACAGGGACCGTTGGCGGCCAGGGACGCTTCTTCGGCAACGCGACGGCTCCGATCCTCGGCACGCGCCCGGCGCGTCCAGCGAAGCGGCCGCCGTACAACCGCAAGGCCGCCTGCCACCGCCAGGTGCTGCCGAACATCAACGGCGCGCGCACGGGAGGTGGGCCGTGAACAACGAGGCCGTGCGCAAGTACGCCAAGACCGTCGCCGCGATGGTCTTCCTGGTCGTGATCGCGCTCGCGATCGGCGGCTACATCCTGTCCAACCAGCGTTTCTACGCGCCGGCTTGGGTGCCGCTGATCGGGACCGACTTCTACGAGGTCGAGGCCGAGTTCGAGACTGCGCAGGCGGTCGTGCCGGGTCAGGGACAGTCGGTGAACATCGCCGGCGTCAAAGTCGGCGACATCGGCGGCGTGCGGCTCGAGAACGGTCGCGCGATCGTCGACATGAAGATTCAGCGCGACCACGCGCCGATCTACCGCGACGCGTCGATCCTGCTGCGTCCTAAGACCGGCCTCAAGGACATGTACATCAGCCTCGACCCCGGCACGGAGGCCGCGGGCGAGGTGCCGGATGGGGGAAGGGTCTCCTCCTCGGAGACCATCTCTGACGTCAACCCGGACGAGATCCTCGCGTCGCTCGACGCCGACACGCGCGACTACCTGCGCATCCTGCTGAACGCCGGCGCCGAGGCGCTCGACGCCGACGGTCCCCAGCAGCTGCGCGAGGTGATCAAGCGGTTCGAGCCGACGACGCGCGACACCGAGAAGATCACCAAGCGGCTGATCGACCGCCGCCAGAACCTCCGCCGGGTGGTCCACAACTTCCAGGAGCTTGCGACCGAGCTCGGCGCGAACGACAGCGAGCTGGCGGCGTTCGTCGACTCGGCGAACGCGAACTTCGCGGCGATCGCCAACCAAGAGCAGAGCCTGCGCGAGGCCGTTCGGCTGCTGCCGGGCACGCTCGGACAGACGACCTCGACGCTACGCAGCGTCGACACGCTCGCGACGAACCTCGGTCCAGCGTTGGAGGAGCTGCGCCCGGGCGCCCGCGCGCTCGCCGGCTCGCTGCGTGCGACGCGGCCCTTCCTGCGCACGACGACCCCGGTGATCCGCAACGAGCTGCGCCCGTTCGCGCGCGACGTCCGCCCCACGGTGCGCGACCTGCGCCGCGCCGCGCAGGATCTCGCCGTCGTCACGCCGCGGCTGACCAAGACGGTGAAGGTCGTCAACTCGCTGCTCAACACGATCGCCTATAACCCGCCCGGCGCGGAGGAGGGCTACCTCTTCTGGGGCTCTTGGGCCAACCACGCCGGCGCGACGATCTTCGGCACCCAGGACGCGCACGGACCGGTGCGCCGTGGCCTGATCCTCGTCTCGTGCGCCGGGCTCGGCGTGCTCGACCAGATCAAGAACACGACCCCGAGCCTCGACGTGCTCGTCCAGCTGCTGAACGCGCCACGACAGTCCGACGTCTGCCCCCAGGCGGTGCCATAGGCGATGGTCAAGAACCCACCCAGCTTCACGCGCATCGCCGCGATGGTCGGCTTCACCGCCTCGGTCGTCTGCATCCTCGTCTACCTCTGGCTGACCTTCGGCGGCTCGATTCCGCTGCGCGCGGAGGGCTACCGCTTCGACGTCGAGTTCCCCGAGGCCGCCCAGCTCGCCCAGGAGGCGGACGTGCGGATCTCCGGCGTCAACGTCGGCAAGGTCAAGAAGAAGCTGCCAAACCGTGAGAGCGGCATGACCGACGTGACGATCGAGCTCGACGACGAGTACGCGCCGCTCCCTGTCGATACCCACGCGATCCTGCGTCAGAAGACGCTGCTCGGCGAGACCTACGTCGAGCTGACACCCGGGTCGCGCAGCTCGCGGATGGTCGCCGACGGCGGCACGCTGCCGCGTGGGCAGGTCTCGCCGACCGTCGAGCTCGACGAGATCTTCCGCGCGTTCGATCCGCGCACACGTGCGGCGTTCCGGAGCTGGCTCGATCAGCAGGGCCGTGCGGTCGGACAGGGCGGCGAGGCGCTCAACGCGGCGCTCGGGAACCTGACCCCGTTTGCGCAGAACTCCCAGGACGTCTTCCGCATCCTGCGCCGTCAGGACGCTGCGACCACGGGCCTCGTGCGCGACACCGGAGCGGTCTTCGAGGCGCTCAGCGAGCGCCGCGGTCAGCTGCGCTCGCTGATCGAGAACTCGAACCGGGTGTTCTCTGTGACCGCTGCGCGCAACCAGGAGCTCGCGGAGACGTTCGCCGTCCTGCCGACGTTCCTGCGTGAGACGCGGGCGACCACCACGCGGCTCACGCGGTTCGCGCTCGACACCGATCCGCTCGTGACCCAGCTGCGCCCGGCCGCGCGGCAGCTCTCCCCGACGCTGATCGACCTCAAGCAGCTGGCGCCCGACCTGCGCGGCCTGTTCCGCGACATCGGACCGTTGGTCACGGTCTCGCGCACCGGCCTGCCGGCGCTCGAGCGAACGCTCGACGACACACGCCCGCTGCTGGCGCGGCTCGAGCCCTACCTGCGCAACCTCCAGCCGGTGCTCAGCTACCTCGGCCTCTACAAGCGCGAGATCACCGCCTTCTTCGCCAACGACGCCGCGTCGACGCAGGTCACCGACCTGCCGCCCGGCGGTCCCGGTCCGCTGCACTACCTGCGTACGACCAACCCGCTCAACCCCGAGAACCTCGCGGCCTACCCGCGCCGCCTGCCCTCCAACCGGTCCAATCCCTACACCGAGCCGGGCGCCTACACGCAGCTCGCCCAGGGACTGCCGGTGTTCGGCCGCTACCTCTGCGAGGCGGCCGGCCCGGCGAGCTTCATCGGTCCGGTCAGCCCGCTGCTGCCGGCCGGCCTGCGCAACCTGATCGAGACGTTCGCCTTCGCCGGCAGCACCACCGGCGCCGTGCCGGCGCCGCCATGCCGTGAGCAGGCACCGCTCGGCCGCGTCGTCGGCCAGTCGGGCCGCTTCCCCAACCTGCAACCGATACCGGCGCCCTAGCTTAAGCTGAGCCCCGTGCCGTCGGGCGAGATCTTCGAACGGATCGTTCGGGCGGTCGTGCGCCGTCCCGTCGTGCCGCTTGTGGCGGTTGCGGTGCTCGCCATCGCGGGCACGCTGCTGGCATTGCGGCTCGAGCCGAGCACCGGCACCGACACGCTCGTCTCGCACGGCTCGGACACCTACGCCGACACAGAAGAGTTCAAGCGCGAGTTCGGTGACGACGCGATCGTCATCCTCGTCAAGGGCGACCTCCAGCGGACGCTGCTCACGACCGACCTCGGGCGGCTGATCCAGCTCGAGGGCTGCCTGTCGGGGAGGGTCCCGGAGCGCGCGCTGAAGCAGCTCCCGTCCGTCTGTCGCGAGCTCGCGGAGCTCAAGCCCGCCCGGGCCGTCCTCGGTCCCGGCACGTTCGTCAACACGTCGTCGAGCCAGATCATCGCCGGGCTCGGTCAGCTGACGACCGCGACCCAGAGTCAGGCACGGCGAGCCGAGCGCAAGGCCCGTGCCGATGCGGCCGAGCAGGGCTTGGCGCCCGAGGAGCAGGAGCGGCTGGCAAAAGAGGCACGCCGCGGGGTGGAGGCTGCCTTCACGCGCCAGCTCTACTCGCTCGCGTTGCGCTACGGGATCACCTCGTCGCCGACCGTCGACAGCCCCGAGTTCGTCGCGGCGCTTGCCTTCGACAGCGATGGACAGACACCCAAGGCGCGCTTCTCCTACCTCTTCCCGAGCAAGGACGCGGCGCTGATCCAGATGCGCCTGCGGCCCGACCTGAGCGACGCCGAGCGCAGCCGGACGATAGAGTTCGTACGCGAGGCGACGGCGCAGAAGCAGCTCCAGCCCGAGCAGGGCGCGCGGTATGTGGTGACTGGCGTGCCGGTAGTCGTGGACGGGCTCGGCGACGCGGTGCGTGGTGCGATCCCGTGGCTGCTCGGCGCGGCGATCCTGATCATGGCCGCGACGCTCGGACTCGTCTTCCGGACGCGGCTGCGGCTGCTGCCGCTCGCGCTCGCGCTAGCCGCGGCGGCGATCACGTTCGGTGTCCTGTCGCTGGTCGGCGGGCAGCTGACGATGGCCTCGATCGCCGTGCTGCCGGTGCTGATCGGGCTCGCCGTCGACTACGCGATCCAGTTTCAGGCGCGCTACGACGAGCAGCGTCGTCGCGGCCACAAGGAGCCTGAGGAGGCGGCCGTCGCGGCCGCCGTCGCGGGCGGGCCGACGATCGCGGCGGCTGGACTCGCGACGGCACTCGGCTTCCTCGTCCTGCTGACCTCGCCGGTTCCGATGGTCCGTGGCTTCGGCGGTCTGCTCGTCGCCGGCATCCTCGTCGCGCTCGGTTGCGCGGTGGTCGCCGGCTTCGCGGCACTCGTGCGCTGGAGCGACGGCGGACCCCAGGTTCCGGGGATCACCCAGGCGCTCGCGCGCATCGGCGGCGCGGCCGGGCGGGGGTGGGAGCGAGCGGCGCGCTCGGAGCGCGGCGGCCGCGTCCGGCGCTGGTCGCGCGAGCGGCGGTTGAACACGATCGAGCGTGGTGAGCGTGCACTCGCGTTCGCGATCACCCGGCCCGGTCGTGTCCTGGCGATCGGGCTCGCCCTGGCCGCCATCGGCTGGATCGCCGACACCCAGTCGGAGGTGGTCTCCGACGTGCGCGAGCTCGTGCCTGCCGACCTACAGGCGCTGCGCGACGTCAACGAGCTCCAGGACGAGACGGGCGTCTCGGGCGAGGTCGACGTGACGGTTCACGCCGACGACGTCACCGACCCTACGGTCGTCGCCTGGATGACGCGCTTCCAGCAGCAGGTGCTGCGCGACGCGGGCTATGACGACGGCGCCCGCTGCAATCAGCGCAAGGATCCACCGGAGCTCTGTCCCGCGCTCTCGCTCGCCAGCCTCGTCGGCGCCACGGGTAGCACACGCCAGGCGACGGACCTGCTCAACGCCCTGCCTGAGTACCTCTCGCAGGGTGTGATCACCCGCGACCGCAAGACCGCCAACCTCGCCTTCGGCATCCGGCTGATGCCGCTCGACCGCCAGCAGGAGGTGATCGAGCGGATCGAAGATCGGCTCGACCCACCGCCCGGCGTCGACGCGGCGGTCGTCGGGCTGCCGGTCCTCGCAGCAGAGGCCAACGCCGAGCTCTCGTCGCCGCTGCGCCGCTGGGCGATGCTGCTCGCGGCGCTCGCAGCCGTCTTCCTGGTGCTGCTCGTGACCAGACGCAACCTGCGCGACGCGGCCGTGCCGCTGATCCCGATCGCACTTGCGACGGGCTGGTCGGGCGGGATCATGTTCCTGCTCGGACTGCTGCCTGGACCGCTCGAGGTCGAGTTGAACCCGATGTCCGTCACACTCGGGGCCCTCGTGATCGCGATCTCGACCGAGTTCAGCATCCTGCTCTCCGCCCGCTACCGCCAGGAGCGCTCCGACGGCGTGCCCGCGGCGCGGGCGCTGGAGACCACCTATGCGTCGACGGGCATGGCCGTGCTCGCCTCCGGCATCACCGCGATCGCCGGCTTCGCCGCCCTCGCGGCCTCCGACATCAGGATGCTGCGCGACTTCGGGATCCTCACGGTCGTCGACCTCAGCGTCGCGCTCGTCGGCGTGATGCTCGTGCTGCCGGCGGCGCTCGTCTGGGTCGAGCAGCGCGGCTGGGCGCGGCTCTCGCGCCCGACGTTGCGCCCGCTGCGCTTCCGGGGCGACGATGCCTGACGGCGACGGGCAGGACCGCTTCGGCGATCTCGGCGGTGGTGGCGAGCCGGACCGCCGCAGTGCGGCCGAGCGCTTCGAGGAGCAGGACCGGATCAACCCCGAGCCCGACGCGCCCGGTCAGCGGCCCGAAGTCCCACGGCCGGGCAACCGCTACGCCTGGGTGGTCGGGATCGTGATGCTGATGGGCGTCAGCGTCCTCTTCATCACCACCTCGTTGCCGAATAGCGGTGAGGGTTTGCGCGGGCCGGACGTCGGCAAGCGGCTACCCGACTTCGCAGCGCCCTCCGCGACGGGCGACCTCGACGGCGTCGCGAACGTGCGTCAGCGCCGTGGCGGCAACGACGCGGCCGGCAAGATCCCTGCCTGCGAGACCGTCAGCGAGCAGGTCGTCAACGTCTGCCAGCTGCGTGAGAAGCCGCTCGTCCTCACCTTCCTCGTCACGCGCGGCGCCGACTGCGAGCCCCAGGTCGATCGCGTCGAGCGGATGCGCGGCGAGTTCGACGAGGTCAACTTCGCCGCGGTGGTCAGCGGCAACGATCGCGAGGAGGTCGGCGAGATCGTCCGTCGCCGCGGCTGGAAGCAGCCCGTCGCGGTCGACGAGGACGGAGCGGTGGTGAACATCTACGGCGTCGGCGTCTGCCCGACGACGGTCTTCTCGCTGCCCGGCGGCAAGGTCCGTCAGGTCGAGCTCGGCAACCTGACCGAGGACGAGCTGCGCACGCGGATCCAGCGGCTGCTGAAGCGGTCGGGCGCCTAGCGTGTCGCAGGGGGCGACGCATGAGGGCTGGGTCGACGAGCGGCTCGCCGTCGAGCACCCCGGCGTCGGCCTGCAGTGGACGGAGGTCGCGGCTCGCCCCGGCCGCACCCCACGGGCGATTCGCGACCGCATGCGCGAGCTCGCCGGGCGCTACACCGGGGCGACGATCGTGCAGTCGCGCCAGGACGAGATCCCGTGGGCCTACCGCGTGCTGTGGCGCCGGCTCGGCGTCGACCCCGACGTCGACCGCACGCCGATCGAGCGGCTGATGCTCGAGCGGCTCGAGGCGGGCGGACTGCCGAGTCACGGAATGCCCGCCGACGCGACGGTCGTCGCGACGCTCGAGACCGGCATCCCCGTCTGCGTCTTCGACGCGGCGGCGATCGAGGGCACGCTCGGGCTGCGGCCAGCGCGCAGCGGCGAGCGATTCGGCGGCGAGGACGGACTACCGTTGCGGTCCGGCGAGGTCGTCTACGCCGACGCGAAGCGGCCGGTGGCCCGCCTCAGCGGCGACGTGGCGGTCGCCTGTGCGCCCCGCGACGGCACGACGCGGATGCTCGTCTGCGCGCTCGCCGCGGCGACGGTCTCGCAGATGGCGCTCGACGAGGCGCTCTGGACCGCCTCGAATCTGCTCGAGGCCGCTGGTAGGCTGGAGGGGTCCAGCTAGGAGGACGTTCCGTGATCGAGCTTCTCGACCGGCCCGGCGCCACAACGCCGCAGACGCAGCCCACCCTTCCCGACGAGCGGGCTGCCCGTCGGACGCTGCAGCTCCAGATCGAGCGGCTGGAGCTTGAGCTGGCCGGTCTGTTCGCGGAGTCCTGGCCGCGCAAGGGCCTGACGTGGGCCGACGGCACCGCGAGCGGAGCACCGCGGATACTCGGCCTGGGCGAGCTCGAGCAGGTCCGCGACAGGCTCGCGACGCGAATCGCCGATCGCCGCCGGGAGCTCGACGAGCGTCACGCGATTGAGCAGGCGAACCGCCGGCTCGTGGAGGACATGCTCCGTCACCCCGAGCGCCACCCGTGGGTGCGCGTCAGCCACGAGGACATCGGCGAGCCCGGTTGCCGCCACTGGCACGTCGTGCCGCGCTACGGACTGCTCGGGCGACTCGCCGGCTGGTGGCGCGTGAAGATCTCCTCCGGCTGCCCGTTAGCCATGGCGAGATAGCTTTCCGCCCGTGAGGATGCATGGGCAGGCGTAGTCGCAAGCGCGCGAGCGAGGGCGTCACCTCCCGGGACGAGGCGACGACGCGCGCCGAGCGCGATGCCGCCCGGCGCACGCGGGCGGCGCGGATGAGCGAGGGCAAGCCTGGGCCGAAGCGCAGCAGCTCGGCGCGGCCGTCGCTCGACGAGCGCCCGCCTCCGCTGTGGGCGCCGTTCCCACTCACCGAGCTGCTCGTCCTGGCGGGCATCGTCCTGATGGTCTGGGGCTTCTTCGCCGACGGCGGCCGCGAGGCGAACGGCAAGCTCGCCGCGGGACTCGTGGTCGCCTCGATCGCCGGCCTGGAGCTCGCGATCCGCGAGCACGTGACCGGCTTCCGCTCGCATACGACGCTGCTAGCCGGCGCGATCGGGATCGCGACGATCGTGCTGCTCGCCTTCGTCGCGGGCGTCGACGTGCTCGGTCCGCTCTTGATCGCCGCCGCCGTCGCCTTCGCGGGCTCGTTCTACGGCCTGCGCCAGCTGTTCAAGCGCCGCTCCGGCGGCTACGCCTTCCGCTAGGCGTGGCAGCCGGATAGGAGCAGACCGCGCCCGGCGGTGGGGGCCGGGCGCGGCCTGGGGGTCACGTTCAGACGCCGGCGAGGACGCGGCCGCGGCGCATCGCGGAGGCGTGGCCGAAGTCCGGCGCTGGGATGTTGCGGCCGTTGCTCTCGAGCGTGGCTGCGAGGATCGCCCGTTGGCGCTCGGTCAACGTTCCCACTCGTTTGTTCTCGGGGATCCCGATCGCGATCAGGATCCGGCGGCAGCGCGCGCGGCCCCAACGCCTCTGGCTCATCAACACGTCGCTGATCGACATGCTCTCCGCCTCCCAGGGGCAACTGAGGATCACCTCAGCCGCCGGGAGATCGCCCGCGGCGATCTGGCGCTTCATCTCGGCGCGCGCAAGACGCACGCGATTCGCGTGCTCCAGCGCCCGCAGGTGCTGCGCCTGACCGTCCCCCAACGTGGCAATTTCGCCCATACGTCCTCCCCGCACTAAGTGCAGTATTCGAAGAGATAATTCAGTTCCCCATGTGGGCCCCGTGCTTGCGCAACACCGACGAGAGATCGTCGGCCTCCTTGGAGGGGCGAGGCCGCCGACGGAATAAATCGAAGGCGCGGCCAAGCGTCAACAGCGTGTCGTCCGGTCCGCCCGCTAAGAGCGGGCTTTTCAGTTTTGGAGACCTCCGATGACTTCGGATCCGACCGGCCAGGTGGCTGGGGGTCCGGGGGCGCGAGCCCCCGGTTCTCCTCAGCCGACAGCGACGGGCTCGTCGGGCAGGCTGGCGTAGGCCTGCGTGAAGACCTCGAGCGCGCGGTCGAGGTGCTCGCGCCGGTGGGTGGCCATCACGCTCGTCCGCAGTAGCGCGCCGCCACGCGGGACGGCGGGGTAGAGGGCGACGTTGGCGTAGACGCCTGCGTCGTAGAGCGCCTTCCAGAACAGCACCGCCCGCCAGTCGTCCCCGATGACGACCGGCACGATCGGGGTGATGACCTCCGACCCGTCGGGGAGCCGGCTCGGCTCGACCACCTGGAAGCCGAGCTCCGAGAGGCCGCGGTGCAGATAGCGGGCGTTGTCCAGGACGCGCGCCAGGAGCTCGCGGCCCTCGTCGGACCGGATGATCCGCAGCGCGCCGAGCGTGGCGCCCACGGCCGCTGGAACGGCCGCTGCGGTGAACATGAAGGCGCGCGACTGGACGCGCAGGAAGTCGATCACCTCAGACGGCCCGGCGACGAAGCCGCCACACGAGGCGAGCGACTTCGAGAAGGTGCCCATCCGCAGGTCGACGTCGTGGCCCACTCCGTAGAGCTCGCAGGCGCCGGTGCCGTTGGCTCCCAGGACGCCGACGCCGTGCGCCTCGTCGACCATCAGGCGGGCGCCGTAGCGGCGGCACAGCGCGACGATCTCGGGGATCGGCGCGAGGTCGCCCTCCATCGAGAAGACGCCGTCGACCACCACTAGGACGCCGCCGCCATCGCTGCCGGCGCGGTCGAGCATCTTCTCGAGCTTGTCGAGCCGGTTGTGGCGGAAGGGCCGAATCCGCGCACGCGACATCGAGACCGCATCGAGGATCGAGGCGTGGTCGCCGGAGTCGCAGATGACGGTGTCCTGCGGCCCGAGCAACGTCGCGATGGCGCCGACGTTCGCGAGGTAGCCGGCGGTGAAGACGAGCGCGTCCTCGGTGCCCATCCAGTCCGCGAGCTCGCGCTCGAGCTCGAGGTGGAGCGGCGTAGTGCCGTTCATGAAGCGAGAGCCGGTGAGCCCGGTGCCGTACTGCTCGAGCGCGTCGGCGGCCGCGCGCTTGACGCGCTCGTCGCCGGTCAGGCCGAGGTAGTTGTTCGAGCCGAGCGTGATCCGCTCGCGGCCCTCCATCAGCGCGATCGGCCCCGGCTCGGCCTCGACGACGCGGAAGTAAGGCAGCAGGTCGTGCTCGCGAGCCGCCTGCAGCTGCTCGAGCCGGTCGTGCGTGCGGGCCTTCTCGAAGAGGTCGGTCTCTATCGTCATTGACTAGGGTGCCGCCGTGGCCCTCGAGGTGAAGCCCGTCCGCTCGCGACGGGACCGGCGGGAGTTCGTCGAGCTGCCGTTCAGGCTGCATGCTAACGCCGCGCAGTGGGTTCCCCCGTTGCGGATCGAGCGCAAGCTGTTCCTCAGCCCGCGCTTCAACTCATGGTTCAACCACGCTGAGGCAGAGTTGTTCCTCGCTCGCCGCGACGGACAGGTGGTCGGACGGATCACCGCTCAGGTCGATCGCAACTTCAACGCGTACCAGGGCAACGACTGGGGCATGTTCGGCTTCCTCGAGCTCGAGGACGACCGCGAGGTCCTCGACGCGCTGCTGGCCTCCGCCGAGGCGTGGCTGCGCGAACGCGGACGCGACCGGATGGTCGGGCCGATGGACTTCACGATGAACGACGAGTCGGGGATCCTGATCGAGGGCTTCGAGCGCGAGCCGTTCATCAAGCAGCCGTGGCACCCGCCCTACTACCAGCGGCTGTGCGAGGAGGCCGGCCTCGCCAAGGCGATGGACCTCCTGATGTGGGAGCTCTACATCGAGGGGCGCGGCAACGTCCACCCGTCGATCGTCGAGATGGCCGAGCGGCTCGAGCCCGACCACGGGATCCGGATCCGCAAGATGTCGCGCCGCCACCTGCGCCGCGAGCTCGACCTCTTCGGCGAGACCTACAACGAGGCCTGGAAGGACAACTGGGGCTTCACGCCCTACACCGCCGAGGACCTCGACGACTACGCGCACAACCTCCAGCTCGTCTTCGACCGCAACTGGTTCATGGTCGCCGAGAAGGTCGACAGCGGCGAGCCGGTCGGGATCGCAATCACCGTCCCGGACGTCAATCAGGTGCTGATGAAGATGAAGGGGCGTCTACTTCCCTTCGGCTGGTGGCACTTCCTGCGGCGCGGCAAGACGATGGATCGCGTCCGAGTCGGCTTCCTCGGGGTCAAGCCGGAGTACCAGCACGCCGGCGTCGCCGCGGGGCTGTACATCGAGCACTTCGACATGGCCGAGCAGACGCCTCAGACGTGGGGCGAGATGGGCTGGATCCTCGAGACGAACGAGGCGATGAACCGGGGGATGGAGGGGATGGGCGGCCGGATCGTCAAGCGCTATCGCGTCTACGAGCGCGAGTTGTAGCGTCGCGCAGCAGGCACGGTTTGCGGCCCGCTAGCGGGCGCTAACGCGTCTACTCCGAGTCGAGGCCCACGGCCACGCGGTCGTCACTGAGGCCATGTACGAGATCCTCAGCGACGACCGCTAGCTGCCGGCACGCTCAAGCTGAGGCGGCACCCCGCGGAGGCGCGGCTGCGGTCCGGTCTGGGGAGGAGAGCAGACCAGCGAGGATGCCGGTCGCGGCGATCGCGATATGGAGGACGTTGTCGGCTGTGTTGACCGGCAGCAGCCCGAACACGTTGTTGCCGTCGACGATCCCCCAGATGGTCACGAGCAGGTAGACGCTGCCGAAGCCAAGGGCGTAGGCCCGCGCTCCCGCGGCGGTGCCCATCAGCGCAAGCCCGAGCAGCCCGGAGGCGATGTGGACGAGGTTGTGCCAGCCGTTGACCTCGAAGATGATCAGCTCGTCGCCGTTGACGTCGCTGCCGAGATCGCCAAAGCTCGAGTCGGCGATGAAGCCGAGGACTCCGGCGAGTAGCAAGGTCGCTCCGAAGACCAGGGCATAGACCTGTGCCGGGGTACGCCTGCTGTCAGTCATTTGGTCGCTCCTCGTGAGGGGCCGTGACGGTCGATCGCAGCGATCGCTACCCGCCCCCAGGCGGATTAAACGATGGCCGTCCGCGCGAGGGCTACACTCGGAGATTCGTGTCCGAGAGTGCTGACAGCTTCGCGGACGAGCCGATCGGCAGGGAGTTGGTTCCTGTCGAAGAGGAGCGGGTCTATGAGGCCCGTCCGCTCACCGTGCCACCCGACGAGCCGAGTGCGGTTCCGGTCGTCGCGCGGCGGGCGACTGTGCCCGCGACGGTCGCGGCAGCTGGTGGCGGTCTGCTGCTCGGGGTTGCGACTTTCGTGCTGATGAGGGTGCTGCGTCGCCCGGACGCGGCCCGCTCGGTCGCCAAGCGGCGTAGGCGGTTGCTCTCGCGGCGCCGCGGGGATGACATCGTCGCTTCGCGCTCGTTCCTGGTCGACGTCCACATGCTCAAGCGCTGACCGCCACGCTCGCCAGCCCGACCGTCGTCGAGGCCGATGTCGTGCCAGTCGGTTCGTATCGGATGCCGGGACGCGGGGTGGACGGTGTGCTGCGCGGTCGGGATGGGGTCCTGGAACGTCTGCTCCACGTCGACGGGCTGCCCGTCACCGTCCGCGCCTGGCCCGTCGCGGGCAGGGTCCGCTTCCAGGCCGAGGCGCAGAGCCGGGATGCCGCCACCGAGGGCGTCGCGCGGATGCGCTTCGCGCTTGGCGTCGACCATGATCTGCGCCCGTTCCACCGTGCTTTCCGCCGGGACCCGCTGATCGGGCCGGTCATCCACCGCAAGCCATGGCTGCGGCCACGGCGTCGTCCAGAGCCGTTCGAGGCGTTTGCGTGGGCCGTCACCGAGCAGCTGATAGACGTCCAGCGCGCGTTCGAGATCCAAAGGACGCTGGTCCATCGCCACGGGCCGCGCAGCACGTGCGGGCGATTGCGCGACGTCCCATCGCCTGCTCAGGTGGCCCGGCTCGCGCCCGCAGAGCTGGATGGCTGTGGCCTGGCGCCCAAGCGCTCGATCGCGCTGATCCATGCGGCACGGGAGATCGCCAGTGGCAGGGCGGACCTGGCGCTGCATGAGCCGACCTGGGAGCGCTTGGCAAGGATTCGCAACGTCGGCCCCTGGACGCTCGAGTATCTCGCCTTCACCGGCCAGGGGCGGGACGACCAACTGCCTGCCGGCGACCTCGCCTACGTCAAGGCCGTCGGCCGTCTGACCGGCCTCGGCAGGCGCGCCACGGTCGACGAGGTACGCGAGTTCTTCGCCCCCTATGCGCCGTTTCAGGCGCTGGCGGGTATGTATGCCCTGCACGCCCCGGTGCCTGGAGGCCCGCCGTTGCGGTTCGTGCCTGACGCCCGCGAGGTGGGGGTCGGCGGCGCCTACCATGGGAGGGGACGGTCCCGAACCGCGAGGAGCAGTCGATGGGCGCCAAGCTGAACAAGAGCGATGCCGAGTGGCGTGAGGAGCTCGAGCCCGAGCGTTACCACGTGCTGCGCGAGGCCGGTACCGAGCCGCCGTTCACAGGCGCGTACACCTACTCGAAGGTCGACGGGATGTACCGCTGCGGCGCTTGCGGGAACGAGCTGTTCAGCTCCGACGCGAAGTTCGACTCCGGGACCGGCTGGCCGAGCTTCACCGAGCCGGCGGTTGGCGACGCGATCGAGCTGCGCGAGGATCGCAGCCTCTTCATGCGCCGCACCGAGGTCGTCTGCGGGAACTGCGGCTCGCATCTCGGCCACGTCTTCGACGACGGTCCCGGGCCCGACGGCAAGCGCTTCTGCATCAACTCGCTCGCCCTCGACCTGGAGGAGAGGTAAGCCGGGGGCTCGCGCCCCCGGACCCCCGTGGCGCCTGGCCGGCTGGCTTTGCCCTAGCGGTAGCCGCTTGTGTCGGCTGGCTTGCCGACATCCTGCACCTCGACCAGATAGCGCCAGCAGTCAGGCTGAGAGCCGTCGAGGTCGGTGAAGCCGTACAGCTGGGCGAGCGCGCCGCTGGACAGCGACTGGCCGTTGTGGCGTCGAAGCTCAGGATCCGCCGCCAGCGCGGCGACCGCCCGGCCGACGTAGCGCGGCGACTCGGAGATCGCGAAAGGCGGTTGGCGCTCGAGCGCGTCGCGCCACGTCTCCTCGGTGACGCCGAAGGCGTCGAGCATCATCTCGGAGCGCAGCCAGCCGGGGGTCAGCGCGACCGCTGTGCCGCTGTGCGGCGCAAGCTCCTTGGCCTGGGCGAAGGCGAGACGGATGATCGCGGTCTTGGCGAGGTCGTAGAACGCTGAGTTGCGGTAGTGCTCGGCGTTGTAGGTGGCGGTGCCGTCGGTCATCTCGACGACCAGCCCACCGGGGTCGCGGATCAACAGCGGCAGCGCGTGATGGCTGGTGATGAGGTGCGTGTCGATCGCGAGGTGCAGCAGCCGCAGCCCGGCCGCGAGATCGTGCTCCCAAACCGGTGTGTCCCACTCGAAGAGCTTCTCGCCGCCCCAGACGTCGTTGACGAGCACGTCGAGGCGTCCCTGCTCGGTCTCGATGCGCTCGACCAGGCCCGCGACCTGCTGCGGCTCGAGATGATCGATCTGCACCGCGATCCCGGTGCCGCCGGCTGCGCTGACAAGGTCGGCGGTCTCCTCGATCGTCTCGGGCCGGTCGTACTCCGAGCGTTGCTCGCGCGTGGTGCGGCCGGTGCAGTAGACCGTCGCGCCGACCTCGCCCAATGCAACAGCCGTGCCACGGCCGGCACCGCGCGTTGCTCCAGCGACGAGTGCCACCTTGCCCTCGAGCGACGCGGTCATCGCTACGACGTTAGAGCGGCGACGTCCAGAGATCCGACAGCTCGTCGACGCCGAAGATGACGCCGGCGAAGTCGAAGAGGTCGGAGAGTGGCCGTGGGTTGGCCGGCGGAGCGACGTTGACGGTCACGCCGCCGATCTCGTCGAAGATCAGCTCGAACGAGACTGTGCCGCCCTCGTACGCAGCGTTCTTGATGTCCTCGGGCATCTTGAAGCGCAGCGAGGCGTAGAGGCGGCGGGCGTAGCCGTCATCGTCGACGTTGACCTCGACGCTCACCTTCTCGATCGCCTCGGCGACCTTGTCGAGGTTCTCCTCGTTGAGCTCGGGGAGGCCCTTCGCGGCGTCGCCTGATTTCTCGATCTGGTCGCGGGCAGCCGGTGAGTCGGCGGCCTTCAGGACGTCGGCGAGCACTGCCTGCTCGTCGACCGTGCCTGTTATCAAGCGGGTCGAGTCGCCGCCGATGTCCTCGCCGTCCTCGACCTTCGCATTGGTCAGCCAGTCGCTGGGATCGATGCCGAGGCTCTTGAGGCTCGTCGCGCCTTGCTTGGCGGAGCCCTTGCCGTGGCCCAACGGCAGCATGGCGAGCATCTCCGGGTCCACCTGGTAGGAGAGGCCCTGGAAGTCGACGTAGACGTCGCCGTCGACAGCGGTGATCCGAGTTGGGAAGGCCTGTCCGCCCGCACGCAGCATCGCGTCCAGATCGAGCGCTGGTGCTCCGTCAGCATCCATCGCGACAGGTCCGGTGGCCGTCAGCGAGAGGCGATCGCCGAGGATCGGGAAGCCGGGGATGTCCGCCGCTGCGCGGATCTGCACCTTGGCGCTGTCGATCTTCTTGCCGGCTGCCGTCTGCAGCAGCGTCAGCGGGGACTCGTCGGACGCGGGCTCGCTGTCGTCGCCGCATCCGAGCGCGAGCAGCGCGATGAGCGCGGCAGTGGCGATCGCAAGGATCGGCAGGAGGGAGTGCCTACGCATCACGGTCGGTTTATAGGGCTTCGCGGCATGTTTTGTCACAGTCCCTGACCGGGGAGCAGGTCGTTGGTGAAGGCGCCGGTCGCGTCCGCGGTCTCCTCGAGCAGGCCGTTCTCCTTCATCCACGCGGTGAACTCCTGCCACTCCTGCGGGTCCTGGTACCCGAAGGGGCTTCCCTCAGCGGGCAGGAAGAGCGGCAGCGTCTCGGCCACCACGGCACGCTGCAGCCCCTCGTCGAGATCTGGGTTGGCGTCCATCAGCGAGTGGATCTGGCGTGGATCGCGGGCCAAGGACCGGGTGCCGCGGGCAAGCGCGGCGATGAAGGCGCGGATCTCACCCTCGTCGCGCTTCAGTGCGCTCTCGTTGGCGACCAGCACGAGCTCGTCATAGGTCGGTACGCCGGCCTGCTCCATTCGGATGATCTGCGGATCGCGTCCCTGTCGCCGCAGCTCGGTGCCCTCGTAGTTCCAGAATGCTCCGAGGGTCGCGTCGACGCGACCGGTGAGCAGCGCGGGGGTGAGGCTGAATCCCACGTTGCGCTCCTTGACGCTGTCCGGATCGACGCCAGCGTCCGTCAGGATCGTCCTCAGGTAGGCCGACTGGTAGTCGATGCCCGCAGTGCCGACCGTCTTGCCGGCTAGGTCGCGCGGGTTGTCGATCTTCGCCTTCGGCAGCGACATGATCGAAGTCAGCGGCTTGCGCACGACTGCACCGACCGAGACCACGCGCAGGCCCTGATCGCGCGCGCGCAGCACCTCTGGCTCGTAGGAGATCGCGAGGTCGACGCGCCCAGCGGCGACCTGCTTGATCGGAGCAGCGGGGTCGGGTGGCTGGCGGATCGTCACGTCGAGGCCGGCGTCGCGGAACTCCCCGGTTCCCTGTGCCGAGTAGATGCCCGCGTGGTCGGCGTTCGGGAAGTAGTCGAGCATCAGCGTGAACTCCCGCTGCTCGTCTGGCTCGAGCACGTCCTCCTTCTCGCCACAGCCGGCGGCGAGCGCGGCGATCAGGGCGACGAGCGCGAACAGGGGGAGGTTCCTTCTCATGCGGTCTCTTCCTTTCGGTTCCAGGGGCAGGCGAGCCGCTCCGCCAGCGACGCTAGCGCGAACAGTGCAACGGCCATGGCAGTCAAGATCACGATCCCCGCGTAGACGCGCGGGGTCTGGAGCTGGTTGTTGCCGAGCAGGACGAGTCGGCCGAGGCCCTCGTCGGCTCCCGCCCACTCGCCGAACACGGCGCCGATCACCGAGACGCTGGCGGCCACGCGCAGGCCGGAGAAGAAGCTCGGCAGCGAGGCGGGCAGCTCGACCATGCGCAGCGTGCGCAGCCGCGAGGCTCCGAACGAGCGCATCAGCTTGAGCTGCTCGGGATCGACGGCGCGCAGGCCGTCGAGGACGTTGACCGTGATCGGGAAGAAGCAGATCAGCGCGACGATCGCCAGCTTCGGTCCGATGCCGTAGTCGAAGGCGAGCACGAAGATCGGTGCGAGCACGACGATCGGGATCGCCTGCGAGCCGACGAGCAGGGGGTAGGCGGCATCGCGCAGGGCGCGCGAGAGGTGCATCCCGACGGCGAACACGACGCCCGCGACGACCGCGATCGCCAGCCCGAGCAGCACCTCGGCGAGCGTCACCCAGGCGTTGTCCCAGAGCAGCGTCCAGTCGTCCTCGAACGCCTGGACGACCTCGCCCGGCGAGGCGAGCGTCAGGTCGTCGACGGAATCGAGCGAGGCCAGCCATGCCCAGGCGCCGACGAACGCGGCCAGCAGGAGGCCGGTAAGCGCTATCCGTCTCATCGCAGTGCCTCCAGCGCGACGCCGCGCAGCCGCGCGAGCTCTGGGTCGGTCACGGCGGCACGGCGGTCACGCGGGCGGGGGAGCGGCACCTCGAGCTCTGCGACGACGCGGCCGGGCCGGGGGGAGAGGACGGCGACGCGGTCGGCGAGGAACAGCGCCTCCTCGACGTCGTGGGTGACGAGCAGCACGGTTCGCGGCTCGGCGACCAGGGCGTCGGCCAGCCACTGCTGCATCTCGGCGCGGGTGATCGCGTCGAGTGCGGCGAACGGCTCGTCGAGCAGCAGCACGGGTCGTCCGGGAAGCAGCGTACGGATGAACGCGACGCGCTGGCGCATCCCGCCAGAGAGCCCGGCCGGGCGCATGTGCTCGAAGTCGGTCAGGCCGAAGCGCTCGAAGTAGGGCGCCGCCTGGGCGCGTGCGTCGGACCGCGGGGTGCCCTTCGCCTCGATCGCCAGCGCCGCGTTGCCGAGCGCATCGCGCCACGGCAGCAGCAGGTCGCGCTGGGGCATCAGCGAGCTTGCGAGGCGCCGCTGCTCGGGCTCCGTCTGCTCGCCGATCGCAAGCGTCCCCGCGTCGGCCTGCTGCAACCCGGCGACCAGCTCGAGCAGCGTCGACTTCCCGCAGCCGGAAGGGCCGACCACCCCGAGCACCTCGCCAGCCCGGACCTCCAGGCTCAGTCCCTCGAGTGCGGTCACGGTCGCGCCACGCCGTCCGCGGTAGCGCCGCGCGACGCCATCGAGGACGACGCCGCTGCTCGGATCGGAAAGAGGGTCCATCGCTCCCTTCGCGGGCATTACCCCACAGGTTCGGAGGGTCAGTGCCGGGCGGTCTCCCGTTTGGCTCTATCTCAGCCCGCTGCCCGCGAGCACCCCTGTTGCAGCGGCCACTGTATCGATGCTGGCGCTAGGCTCGTCCGATGCCGCCCGCCTACGTCTCGGTGGTGACGATCGGCGTCCGCGACCTGCCGCGGATGCGCGCCTTCTATGCGGCGCTCGGGTGGGAGATCGCCGTCGACATGGACGACTTCGTCGCGTTCGAGACGCGCGGGGCCGTGCTCACCCTCTACGCGCTGGAGAAGCTCGCGGCCGACTCGAACGTCGCCGTGGCCTCGCAGGAGCGGTCGATCGGCGGCTTCAACCTCGCCGTCAACGTCGATCGGATCGAGCAGGTCGACGAGTCGATCGAGACGGCACGCGCGGCCGGCGCTGAGATCGCGAAAGAGCCCTACACCGCCGACTGGGGTGGAAGGACCGCCTACTTCCTCGATCCAGAGGACAACCTCTGGGAGTTGGCCTGGGTTCCGCCCGAGAGCGTCGTCGGCGGCCTCGTGCGACGCGCTCGCGGCGAAGGCTGACGTCACAGATCCGCCCGCAGTACGAGGTACCGGTTAGTGGGAACTGGCGCCGCCTCAGACGACGAGCTCTTGCGGGCTGCCGCGCGTGAGCCGCAGGCCTACGCGCGCTTCTACCGTCGCCACGCCGACGCCGTGCTGCGCTACATGCTCTTCCGCACCCGTGACGCAGAGCAGTCGGCCGAGCTGACGGCGGAGGTGTTCGTCGCCGCCCTGGCCTCGAGCAAGCGCTACCGCAGGACCGAGCTGCCGGCTCGGGCGTGGCTGTTCGGCATCGCCAACCACAAGCTCGCCGACAGCCGCAGGCGCGGGCGGATCGAGGATCGCGCGCGGCGCCGGATGGGTGCCGAGCGCCTCGAGATCGACGACACGGCGCTCGAACGGGCGGAGGAGCTCGCGGATCTCGACCGCTCCGGTCTCGGCCTCGAGGCGCTCGTCTTCGATCTCCCGCCCGGCGAGCGCGACGCGGTGCTCGCACGGGTCGTCGACGAGCGCAGCTACGGCGAAGTCGCGGGTCGGCTCGGCATCTCCGAGGCGACGGCGAGAAAACGAGTGAGCCGCGGTTTGGCCCGGCTCGCCTTCTGGGTCAGAGAGGACCGGGCATGAACGAGCTCCTGGACAGCATCGAGAAGGTCGTCGTGGGCGTCGCCCGGCGCCGCGCCCGGCGCCGGCACCGCGCCCGGGTGGCGATGCTCGCGACGCTCGGGCTCCTGGTCCTCGCCTCCGCGGCGTCGGCCGTCTCCGGCACCGGTCCGATCGGTGTCGCGCTGAAGAGCGATCCGGTCCTGCCCGACGGAGCCCAGCGCGACAGCCGCGGCCCGGACGTGCGGATCGGCGTCACCGCGACCGATGGCCGTGACTGGGAGCTGGCGGTCTACCGCAAACGTCCTGGAGGGCCGCTCGGCGAGCGGGGTACTCCCGGCGGGCACGACTACTGCCTCGCCGCGGTACGTGAGACCCCGCGCGGGGGGCGCAAGTGGCGTGGAGTCACCTGCGCGTCGTCGATGGAGCTCGCGTTCGAGCTGCGCAAGGACGACCTGATGACGCTCTGCGGCGCGGGTGGCGTCATCGATGGCAAGCCGCAGCCGATGGGCCCTGTGTGCGGGCTAGTGCCCGCGAGCGTCGACTCGGTCGAGGTGACGCCAGAGGGCTACCCGGCCCGGCAGGCCCGGCTCTCCGAGCCGTTCTCGCTGACGATCGACCGGACCGGGCGACCGCTGCGCCACCACCGGATCTCGCCCGAGCGGATCCGGGGGATCCCCGCACGCCTGCGCGTTCGCGCGTTCCTGATGGTTCCCGACGTTCCGCCGACCCCTCCCGGCTCCACCGAGCCCGGTTTGACGATCGTCGCCCGGGGGCCGGGGGACTGGATGCGAACCGAGCGGCGCAAGGGGCTGCCCGTGATGGCGCGGGCGCAGACGCCGCAGATACCGATGGGTCCGCCACCGGGAGCGCCAAGGGTCTCCGTCGCCGCGAGCGCCGGCGGGGGCACATGGACCGTCACCGGATTCGCGAGCCCTCCCGGTCCGGGGCTGCCACAGGGGACGATCTGCCTGACGGCCAAGCACAGCTCTTACCGTCGCGGGCCGGGCGCGCTTACCTGTGTCGGGCCCGAGAGCCGGCTCGAGGGCCTCACGCGATTCGGCATCGGCGACACCGGCAACGGCGCCCGCGTGTTCCCCTTGAAGGGCGACGTCTACGCCGCGTTCGGGTTCGTCCGCGCCGACGCCCGCCGCCTCACGGTGCGGGACCGCGGCAGGTCGGCCGAAGCTCGCTTCTCGCGTGGCGCGATGACGATGCTGCCGAAGCGGATGCGCGCCCGCGCGTTCGTGGCGTTGCTGCGCGGGAAGCCGGATCCGATCCCCGAGCGGCGCGTCGCCTTCGCCGTCGAGCTGCCCGACGGCCGTGTGATCCGCAGCGCGCCGCCCGAGGCGCGCTAGCGGGTGGCGACCGGCCGCAGGTCGGCGATCGCGTCGACGAACCCCTCGAGCTGCGCCGTGGTCCAACACTCGAAGACGCCCGTGCAGTAGGGCTCGTAGGTCGACATCACCGAGTCGCCGTAGTTCCAGTAGAGCTTCGGCTCGGGGTTCATCCAGAACGTCCGCCCGGCCCGCTCGGCGATCGCGCCGAACGCCGGCGCGTGTGGCTCACGGCCGTTGGTGCGGGCGTCGCCGAGGACGATGACCGTCGAGCGCGGATCGAGGTCGTCGACGACCTTGTCGAGGAACTCGATCCAGACGCGGCCGTAGTCGGTGTAGCCGGAGATGTCCGCCACCCCAGCGTCGCCCGCGATCGCGCGTGACACCGCCTCGAACGAGCGCTCGCGCTCGAACACCTCGCTGACCTCGGAGATCCGCTCGACGAAGACGAACGAGCGGATCTTGCGGAACGAGTCGTGCAGCGCGTGCAGCACCGAGAGGAAGAAGACGCTGGCGCTGGTGACGCTCGTCGACACGTCGCAGAGGACGTAGAGCTCGGGTCGCCGCGGCCGCCGCGGCCGGTAGCGCAGGTCGAGTGGCACGCCGCCCGTCTGCAGCGAGGTGCGCATCGTGCGCCGCACGTCGATCGCCGACGAGCGGCTGCGGCCGCGGGTCTCGCGGCCTTGAGTCGCGAGTCGCCGCCGCAGCTGGGCGACGACGCGGTGCACGGCCGCGAGGTCCTGGGCTGGTCCAGTCGGCAGCGCGCGGTCGAGCTCGCGCAGCGGCTTCGACGGTGGCAGTGCCTGGGTGCGCTCGATCAAAGCCCGCTCCAGCTCGCGCCGCACCTGACGCTCGAACTCGCGCAGCCGCTCGCGCGGCACCTCGTCGGGATCGGCCAGCTCGGTGCCCGCCTGTTCGCCGCGCAGGCCGAGCGTGCGGCGGATCCGCTGCACGTCGACGCCGATCACCCCGGATCCCTCGCCCTGGCGGCCGAACGCCGCGATCGCCAAGCGGGCGAGGTCGCGGATCTGGCCCTCGGGCGCGTTAGCGTCGCGCAGGACGTCACGGATCCGCTCGCGCAACGACTCGAAGTCCAGCTCGGACGGACCGCCGAGCTCACCCTCCCCACCAGGTCGCTCACCCTCGCGGATCCCGCGGTCGACCGCCTCGCGCTCGGCAGCGCGGAAGAAGAAGCGGTCGAACACCAGCTCGAGCACGCGGCGGTCGTCACGCGACTTGGCGAGCGTCGCCGCGAGCGCCTCGAAGAAGTCCTCCTGGTCGGTCCAGCTGACGTGGCGCAGCGCTTCGAAGGCGTCCAGCAGCTCCGAGGTGCCGACCGCCATCCCCTCGGCGCGCAGCTCGTCCGCCAGCTCGAGCAGCCGCGGCGCCATGCCCGCAGGTCCCGACGCGGGCGGGAGCCCGCCGTAGAGGGCGCGGTTACCCGGCCGGCTTGGTCCCGACGAGGCCATCGCCGAGCTTCACCCCTACGCGCTCTGCGACGAGGTCGAGGTCGGTGCGGTGCTTGACCACGATGCTCATCGTCTGCTTGAGCACCTCGCCGTCGATGTCCTCGGCGCCGAGCAGCAGCAGCGCGCGTGCCCAGTCGATCGACTCGGCGATCGACGGTGGCTTCTTGAGATCGAGCGCCCGCACCATGTGGATCACCTCGACGAGCTTGCGGGCGATGTCGTCACCGAGCTCGGGCGTGTGCAGCTGGACGATCTCCAGCTCGCGCTCGACCGACGGGTAGTCGAGCCAGAGGTAGAGGCAGCGGCGCTTGAGCGCCTCGGTCAGCTCGCGGGAGTCGTTCGAGGTGAGCAGCACGATCGGGTGGGTCGTCGCCTCGACGACGCCCAGCTCGGGGATCGAGACCTGGAAGTCGGACAGGACCTCGAGCAGCAGCGCCTCGAACTCCTGGTCGGTCTTGTCGATCTCGTCGATCAGCAGCACGACCGGCTCTGGCGTGGAGATCGCGGTCAGCAGCGGGCGGGGGAGCAGGAACTCCCTGCTGAAGATGTCGTCCTTGACCTCCTGCCAGCCGGCCTCGGACGCCTCGACCTGGATCCGCAGCAGCTGCTTGCGGTAGTTCCACTCGTACAGCGCCTTCGCCTCGTCGATGCCCTCGTAGCACTGCAGGCGCACGAGCTCGCGTCCGGTGGCGCGGGCGATCGCCTTGGCCAGCTCCGTCTTGCCGACGCCAGCCGGTCCCTCGACGAGCACCGGCTTGCCGAGACGGGCGGCGAGGTAGGCGACGAGCGCCGTCGACTCGTCGGCTAGATAGCCGGAGCCAGCGAGGCCCGCACGGGTCTCCTCGATCGACTGGAACTCCGCGCTCACCCCGCAAAGGATACTTTCGAGTCCGTGGCGACCTTGCTTGACCTCGTAGCGCAGTCGCAGTTCCTCGATCCCGGTGGGGGCCCAGATCAGTCCGGGGGCTTCGCAGTTTCGCCCCGTGCATTCATCGCGATCCTGATCTCCGGGTTCGTCGTCGCCATCGCCGGTCATGCGTTCGGGTCCCGCGCTATGGTCGCGTTCGGTATCGCGCTGATCTTCGGTGCGACAGTTCTCGTGCCGGTTCTGCTGGCGGTCACCAACTAGGAGGCTGAATGGCTGAGGTAGCGGAGGTACAGTCGGGTCTCGAGGGCGTAGTCGCCTTCGCGACCGAGATCGCCGAGCCCGACAAGGAGGGCGGCGCCCTCCGCTATCGCGGCATCGACATCGAGGACCTCGTCGGCAAGGTGTCGTTCGAGAAGGTCTGGGGCCTCTTGGTCGACGGCTCGTTCGAACCGGGCCTCCCGCCCGCGATTCCCCACCCGCTGTCAGTCCGCACCGGTGACCCCCGCGCCGACCTCCAGGCCGCGGTCGCGATGCTCGCCCCGGAGTGGGGCCTGCAGGCCGTGATCGACATCTCCGACGAGCAGGCGCGTGAGGACCTCGCCAAGGTCTCCGTCATGGCGCTCTCGTTCGTCGCCCAGTCGGCGCGCGGGGGCGGGCAGCCGCCGGTTCCCCAGTCGGAGGTCGACAAGGCCACCTCGATCCCCGAGCGCTTCCTGATCCGCTGGCGCGGCGAGGCCGACCCGCGTCATGCAGCAGCGATCGACGCCTACTGGATCTCCGCCGCCGAGCACGGCATGAACGCCTCCACCTTCACCGCCCGCGTCATCACCTCAACCGGCGCTGACGTCTCCGCCGCCCTCTCGGGCGCCGTCGGCGCGCTCTCCGGCCCGTTGCACGGCGGTGCGCCGTCGCGCGTGCTGTCGATGCTCGACGCCGTGGAGGAGAGCGGCGACGCCGAGGGGTGGGTCAAGGACGCGCTCGACAGCGGCGAGCGGCTGATGGGCTTTGGCCACCGCGTCTACCGCGCTGAGGATCCGCGCGCCCGGGTGCTGCGCCGCACCGCGCGCGAGATCGGCGCCCCGCGGCTCGAGGTCGCCGAGGCGCTCGAGCAAGCGGCGCTCGCCGAGCTCCAGGCGCGCAAGCCGGACCGCGTGCTCGCGACCAACGTCGAGTTCTGGTCGGCCGTCGTGCTCGACTTCGCCGAGGTGCCGCCCGAGCTGTTCACGCCGATGTTCTCGTGTGCGCGGGTCGCCGGCTGGGCGGCGCACATCCTGGAGCAGAAGCGCGAGGGTCGCCTGATCCGCCCGACCGCGAAGTACGTCGGTCCCGCGCCGCGCCCGGTCTCCGAGCTCTAGGAGCTCGGAGGGTCGTCCGGCGGGCGGTCGCCGAGCCTGACCGTCGGATCGTCGTCCACCGGCTCGCCGAGCGTGGCCGTCGGTTCCTCGTCGAACGTCAGCTGGCGGGTGGCATCCGGGTCGGCCGGAGCCGCCTTCGACCTGCGTCGGCGGCGCGCCTTCGGCGGGACGGGTGGGGGCGGAGGCGGGACAGCCGGCCTGACCGGCACCGTGACGGCCGTCTGGCGCTCGCGGAGCGCCGCCTCCGGTAGATCGTCGGGCGCGCGCTTGGCGCGCTCGCGCAGGCCCGCCGCGGCCAGCAGCAGCGCGCAGACGAGCGCCAGCACGCTCATTCCCGGCGGCCGGTCGAAGATCCGGGTGGCGATCAGCACCCCGCACCAGACGCCGGCGCCGAAGATCACGGTGCCGTCGCCCAGCGGCAGGTGGAACTCCCGGCCGTCGGCGCGCTGCTTGAGCAGCAGCAGGACCGCTCCAGCGGCGAGGATCTCGGCCGCCTCGACGAACGAGAACGGGCCCAGGGTGCTCACGATCAGCAGCGATGCCGCGACTGCCGCGACGCGCTGCTCAGGGTGGAGCAGGCCCCAGATGCGCACCAGGCCGGCGACGCGGCCCTCGCGGGCGGCGTCCGAGCTCACGCCGCCGCGCCGGCGCCCGCCGCCGCGCGGATCCGCTGCTCGAGCAGCTCCGCGTCGGCATCGGAGACGGTGCGGAGCTGCCCCTGGAAGGCGAGATGCCAGTGCTCGAGCGGCCACTTCCCGACGTGCTCGAGATCGCTCGCCAGCTCGACGGCCGGTACGAAGTCCTGCTCGTCGAGCACGACGACCGGCTCGCTCTCGAAGCGCCAGGGGTAGGCATCTGGGTTGCCGGGCTTGCCCGGCCAGACCTTGGTCCGGTCCTCGAACATCTCCGAGGTCAGCCGGATGATCCCGCCGAACGCCTGGATGACCGTGAGGTAGAACACGATCTCGTCGCCGGGCTCCATCTGCTCCGCCTGGCGCCTGCGCCGCTCCTTCATCCCGATCAGCTTGAAGCCGTGCTCGCGCGTCGCGGCGAAGTTGTCGGGCGAGCCCGTCAGGACCCACGTCTTGTGCTGGCGAGCCACGTCGCGAAGCCTAGCGCCGCCGGAAGCTGGCTAGCCCTTGCGCTTCTTCGCCTTCTTGTCCTTCTTCTTCTCCCGCTTCTTGGCCTCGGCCTTGAGGCGAACGGGGCAGCGGCGACAGCGCGGCGCAGACACGCAGCACTTCTTCTTCGGCTTGAGCTTCTTCGCTGTCTTGGCCATCTATCTTAGGTCACCCTAACAAGCCCTTGCCGGCCACGTTCGGCTGGAATGCGCCGTTTGCGCCGTTTGGCGTCGGGTACGGCAGGAGCATGGACGACGACACGCGAGAAGTGACCGGCGACAACCCCGAGACAGCGCCCGCCGGAGAGCCGGTGAGCGGTTTTCCCGAGCCTCCGCTGGAGGATGACGAGGATCGCTCGACCGAGCGCGATCCCCATCACGCGCTGAACAACCCGGTCGGAGACCCTGACCCGACCGAGTGGCCGGACCCCTTCGAGAAGCGTGAGGATCCCCGCGGCCCAGAGGTTCGGCCTAACGCCGGCGACCGCAGCGACAGTGAGCCACATCCATCTCAAGACCCCGAGGCCGCGGTCTGGGAGGCCCCGGAGCGAGACAACCTGGACGACTAGTCGATCGGTATGTCCTCGACCTTGCGCTCGACCGGCGCGTCGTCGAGGCGCTCGAGGTAGTGGTCGATCAGGGCGCGGAGGGTGAGCAGCGCCTCGCGCATCAGGGCGGTCAGGCGGTCCTGGAGCTCGGCTGGGGCTGCCAGACGGAGCGCGTCGAGCAGGATGAACAGCGCCGCTGGATCCGGCTCAGGCGGCGGTGTCGCCTGCGGGTTGTCCATTCGATGCCCTTTCGAAGACGACTTCGAGCGCGCCATCCGTGAATCGCGCCCCGCTGGTCTCGTAGCCTGCCAGGGTCGGCGGGAGCATGATCGTCCGCTTCTGGGCGCCGACGCGCACGATCACCTCGAGCCCGACCTTCTTGAGGTCGATGTCCCCGCGCTCGGCGAACGGCAGCGGCAGGCGCAGGGTGGCCGAGTGCTCGTCGGTGGTCAGCTCGCGCGACAGCTCCTGGTGGAGGACGTCGTGTGCCGCGAGATCGCCGAAGAGCTCCTCGCCGAGCCCGTCGAGCGCGTTCGCGCCGATCACCTCGGCGGGCATGTGGGCGGCGGTGAGGATCGGGACGGGGGCGAAGCCGGAGCGGACGAGCTCCATGTTCTCCTGCTGGAGCCGGCGCCAGTTGGCGAAGTAGCCGTCGGCTGCCTCCTCAGGCAGCACGCGGTTGACCACGACGGCGTCGGTCAGGTAGCCGTAGAGGTTGAGGTAGGTGAAGGTGCGCATCGCCTCCTTGACCACCATCCGGTCCGGGTTGAGCACCAGCCGCACCGAGGTCGTCGACCGATCGCGCAGGATCGAGTTCATCGCGACGAGGTTGTTGGCCAGCCGCTCGACGTCCTCGAAGACCGCCTCCGTGGGCAGCGACACGTCGAGCACCGTCCGCGCCAGCGGACGCGCCGCGGCGACGAGCTTGTTGCGGAACGGGAAGACCTTCTCCAGCCACCAGCTGCAGACGTCGGGGAACGACAGCAGCCGCAGCGTCTCGCCGGTCGGAGCGCAGTCGACGACCACCACGTCGAAGTCGCCCGACTCGCGATGGCGCTTGACCTGCAGCAGCGAGAACAGCTCGTCCATGCCGGGCGGAACCGTCAGCTCCTCCGCTGAGATCCGATCGACGCCGCGCTCTGTGAGCAGCTCCCCGAGCCAGCCCGCGACCGCCTCCCAATGACGCTCCATCTCCTCCTGGGCCTGGACCTCCTGGCCGAAGAGCAGTGGCTCGATCTCGGTCGGCTCGCTACCGAGCTCGACCTCCAGCGAGTCGGAGAGGCTGTGCGCCGGGTCGGTCGACATCACGACCGTGCGCAGGCCCGCGGCCGCGCAGCGGCGTGCGGTCGCGGCGGCCACGCTCGTCTTGCCGACTCCGCCCTTGCCCGTGTAGAGGATCGTTCGCGGCGCCATTCGAATGGCGCATCGTACGGCTACGGGAGGGGCGGCTCGGACTCGACGTACTCGACCGTCTGCGAGCGCAGCCCCCGTCCGGTGCGCAGCTCCTTCGCCGCCACCCGGATCCGGTACCTGCCGGCGGCACCCGGCTTCCAGGCGAACGAGCCGTCGCCACGCCGGAACGTGCCGAGCTCGTCGAGCGCGACCATCCCGTCACGGGTGATCGTCACCTGGACGGCGGAGAGCTTCGAGACGAAGAAGCGGACACGTGTCGGAGCTCCCTTGCGCGCGCTCGCGGGGCCGAGCAGCTCGATCTCGGCCGGGTCGGTCATGTAAGAGAGGAAGGCCTTCGCGGTGTCGCAGTAGACCTTGCGCCGCAAGCGGCTGCACATGCTCGCCGAGAACTCGCGCAGCAGCTCGTGGTACTCGCGGGTCGACTCGGCGCCACGGTAGGAGTAGGTCGACCAGTCGCCGGTGTCGTTGGCGGGGAGCTCCTCGCGGGCCTCTGGCTCGGCATCCCGGAAGAGCCGCCGCGCGGTGGCGTCGCCGGTGATCTCCGCGTAGTCGTAGAGCCCGATCAGCGACTGCAGGAAGGCGTTGATGATGTAGAGCCGCGAGGCGAACGAGTACTGCAGGTAGTGAATGCCGCCGAACGGGCCGGTCGTGCGCACCCCGACCGGCGGCGGCTTGCCGAACGCGCCGAACGCAGCCCGCGCCTGCTCGAGGTAGCGCGCGTCGCCGAGCAGGTCGTAGGCGCGGCCGTATGCCTGGATCGCGGTCGCCTGGGCCATGCCGCTGATCCACGGTGGGATCCCGCCGCCGAAGGCGAAGTAGTACTCCCAGGTCTTGAAGCCGCCACGCTGGGAGGCGGTCTTCGACAGCTCGCTCAGCAGGCGCGTCAGCCCGCGGCGGTCGCACGGCTCGCCGGTGTCCTTGACGCACGCGCCGTGCATCAGGTTGGCCTGCTTGAAGTTGACGAGCGGCTGCAGCTGGAGGCCGTTGCCGACGTAGTACTCGAAGATCAGGCGGCTGCCGCGGAACACGATGTGGTCGCGGTCGCTCGGGAACGGCAGCCTCGGCCAGTACTGGGCGTTGCGGCGCAGGATCAGGAGGACGGCTGGCATCCGCGAGGCGGTCAGCTTGCGGCGCAAGGCCATGCCGTCGACGAGTGCGATCGCGTTGCCCAGCTCGCGGCCGCGGGATCCCCGCAGCCGCTTGCGGGCCTTCCGCGCCCGCGTGACGATCTTGCGGTAGCGCCTGTAGCTCGCGCGCGAGATCGCCTTGCGCGCATAGGCCCGGCGCAGCGCTCGGCTGGTCGCCCGGCGGGCGCGCTTGGAGCTCGTCCGGGCGTGCGGTGAGGCCGAGGCGGCACCGGCCGCGAGGGATCTCGGTGCCGCACCGAGGTCGGAGCTCGCGCGATCCGGCACGAACGGGTCGTAGACGCGCTCGGCGCGCTGCCCGTCGACGGCGATCACCTCGGCCGCGTGCGCGGGCGCGGTGGCCAGCAGCGCAACCGCTGCCATCAGACCGACGAGGAGCCTTCCGCGAGGCGGGGTCATCAGTGATCCAACCGTCTGCGGGCCGCGAAGTTGCGTCGCAGGTGGAATCCACCGCTACTCTGCGCCCTGCCCGTGTCAACCCTCCAACCGGTGACCATGCGAACAGCACTTCGACGCGGACCTGTCGCCGTCCTCCTGATCGCCATCCTGGCCAGTCTGGCGCTCGTCCTGGCCGCCTGCGGCGGGGGTGGGGACGAGCAGGACGCCGAGGCGCTGCTCGATCGGACCTTCGGCCGCACCGTCCCGAGCGCGGACGTCGAGATCGATGCCGAGCTCGAGGTCGAGGGCCTACCCGGCTTCGACGACCCGATCCGCATCAGGGCTGCCGGTCCCTACGTCAACTCCGAGAAGACGCTGCCGAAGCTGGACATGGACCTGGACATCGAGGCACAGGCCGGCGAGGCGATCCAGCTCGGGCTGCTGTCGACGGGACGGAGGGTCTTCGTCAAGTTCGGTGGCACGTACTTCGAGCAACCACCCGAGCAGATCGCCCAGGCGAACCGGCGCGTCGCGCGCAGTCGCGACGGTGGCGGCTCGCTGTCGGAGCTCGGGCTCCATCCACGGACGTGGGTGGTCGACGCATCCGTCGCGGGCGAGGAGGAGATCGACGGGACGACGACCGAGCACGTCGAGGGCAAGCTCGACGTCAAGGCGCTCGTGACCGATCTCAACGACCTCGTCAAGCAGTCGGCCGGCGCCGTCTCGGGCTCCGGGCAGGCACCTGAGCCGCTGAAGCCGCGCGACATCGAGCGCCTGGCGAGATCGGTGAAGAACCCGAGCTTCGACGTCTATGTGGGGAAGGACGACGGGGTCCTGCGCAGGATCTCGCTGCGGCTCGACGTGACGGTCCCCGAGGACGACCAAGCCGACGTCGACGGCGTCACAGGGGCGTCGATCAAGTTCGCCGCGGAGCTCGGCGACATCGGCGGTGACCAACAGGTCAAGGCGCCCCGCACGTCGAGCCCGATCTCGGTGCTGACCAGCCAGCTCGGCGGCCTCGGCGGCCTCGTCCAGGGTCTCAGCGGCGCCGGTGGAACCACCTCGACTCCAGATGCGGGCGGCGCTCCGGCGCCAGAGGGTGTCGACGACTACTTCGACAGCTACGGCGAGTGCGTGGATCAGACAAGTCCTGACGACAGGGACGCGATCGCGCGCTGCGCACAGCTTGTCGACTAGCCGCCCGGTAGCTTTGCCGGCTCGATGATCCTCGAGGAGATAGCTCCCTGGGCGGCGCTCGCCGCCGCTCTCGCCTTCTTCCTCTGGCTCGATCTCCACTTCTTCGCGCGCGGCCGTGAGCCGGACTTCAAGGAGGCCGTCTGGTGGTCAGTCGGCTGGCTAGTGCTCAGCCTCGCCGCCGCGTTGGTCGTCTGGGCGTTCGAGGGCGGCGAGGACGCGGTCCTCTACACGACCGTCTACCTGATCGAGCGTTCGCTCTCGCTCGACAACCTGTTCGTCTTCCTGCTGCTGTTCGCCTACTTCGGGGTCCCGTACGAGAACCGTGGGCGGCTGCTGATCTGGGGGATCGTCGCGGCGCTCGTGCTGCGCGGCCTGTTCATCCTGCTTGGGATCGCGCTGCTGGAGCAGTTCCACTTCGTCATCTACATCCTCGGCGCTGCGCTGATCATCCTCGCCTACCGGATCTTCACCGGGGTCGACGAGAACGTCGACCCGGACAAGAACCTGCTGGTGCGCCTGGTGCGCCGGGTCTGGCCCGTCACGTCGGACTTCCACGGACCGCACTGGTTCGTGAAGCTCGAGGGCCACGCCCGACGCCACGCGACGCCTCTCTTCCTCTGCCTCGCGGCGATCGTCTTCGCCGACATCGCCTTCGCGATCGACTCGATCCCGGCCGCGTTCGCGATCACCCGCGACCCGTTCCTGATCTGGATGGGCAACGTCTTCGCCCTGCTCGGCCTGCGCGCCCTGTTCGTCCTCGTCGAGGGCCTGATCCGCCGCTTCCGCTACCTCGACGAGACGATCGCCGTCGTCCTCGGCGTCGTCGGCGTGAAGCTGCTCGTCGAGGACCTCGTCCACATCGGCCCGGTCGCCAGCCTCGCCATCATCGCCGTCCTCTTCACCATCGGCATCGTCGCCTCCCTGGTCGCCGACAAACGCGACCCCGAGTCCGACGCAAAGCAAGCCGAGCGCTCCGAGCGCACCCACGCCTCTTAGCCGGAACCTCATCAGGAGAATCACGGCCGGCCAGGCGCCGTCAGGTGAGCTGTTGACCACCGCGGCCAGCCAGACACCGCTGGGGGTCCGGGGGGCGATAGCCCCCCGATTGATTACTCAGGGTTAAGCCAGGAAGAAGACGATGCCCAGGACGGCGTACAAAGCCAGCAGTTGCACTCCCTCAAACCAGTTCGACTCGCCGTCTTGGGTGAGGAAGTTGGCGATCAGGACGGCGAAGACGAGGCCGCCGAGCTCGTAGCCGTTGAAGACGAGCGCCATGGGGGCGGGGCCGATGACGAAGGAGAGCAGGACGAGCACGGGGGCGACGAAGAGCGCGATCTGCGCGCTGGAGCCGATCGCGATGCCAACGGCGAGGTCCATCTTGTCCTTGGCGGCGACGAGCACGGCGACCCAGTGCTCGGCTGCGTTGCCGACGATCGCGACGACGAAGACGCCGACGAAGAACTCGGACAGGCCGATCTCGTGCGATGCCTCGGAGATCGATCCGACGAGGATCTCCGACATCAGGCCGACGAGCAGGGCGGCGCCGCCGAGCATCAGCATCGCTCTGCGGATCGACCAGCTGTGCTCGTGCTCCTCCTCCTCGGCCCCGTAGGGGTTGAACACCTTCTTGTGGGTCTTCAGCGAGAAGAAGAGCCCGGCGGCGTAGCTGAGCATGAGGACGATCGCGACCCCGAGCGAGAGCGTCTCGAGGTCTGACCCGAAGTCGACCCGCTCGTCGCCGACGCTGGGGAGGCCGCCGCCGTGGATCAGCTGGAACAGGGCCGGCATGATCAGCGCGGTCAGGGCGAGCAGCAGCATTCCGGACTGGGCTGACGCGGCTGTGCGGCTGAACGTCTGCTTCTCGCGCTTGAGGCCACCGACGAGCATCGCGGCGCCCAGCACAAGCAGGATGTTGCCGATGATCGAGCCGACGATCGACGCCTTGACGACCTCCTGGAGGCCCTCCTTGAGCGCGAAGAAGGCGATGATCAGCTCGGGCGCGTTGCCGAACGTGACGTTGAGGAAGCCGCCGATCCCCGGACCGGTCTTCGCGGCGATCTGCTCGGTCGCCTCGCCCATCACCGCGGCGGTGGGGATGACCCCGAGTGCCGCGGCGGCGAAGATCAGCACCGGCGACGCGTGCGCGATCTCGAGCGCGACGGCGGCGGGAATGAAGACCGCTAGGTAGTGGACGGGACGCATACGGCGCGGGAGCCTACGGCTCGGCGGTGCTAGTCGTCGGCGTGCTCGATCGTCGCGCCGTGCCGCTCGTGGTCCTCGTCGGTCTCGACGTCACGGTCGTCGGCATCGGCGTCGGGATCGTCGATCTCGCGCGTCTGGCGCCCGTCGCCGCCGTGGTAGCGGGCCTGGAAGGTCTCGAGCAGCTCGTCGCGCTGCGGTTCGTCGATCGGCAGGTCGTCGCTGATCAGCACCCAGTCGGCGCCCTCGAACTCCTCCATCGCGAAGATCTCGTTGTCCATCGAGGACGAGTCGTCGACGACGACGATGACCTCGGTCTGGGGATTGAAGTAGGTCCCGGGGCGGACCAGAAGCTCGTCGATCTCGTAGCGGCGTCCCTCTGCCATGCGGTACGTATACCCGACAGCTCGGCGCCTACGCTCAGTGCCCGCTCAGGCGGCGCTCGATCTCGGCCTCTACGTCGAGTGGCGGCTCGCCACGCCGAGCTCGCCGCTCGTTGGTCGCGAGGACCAGCTCGCGTACCTCCTCGCGCAGCGCGGGGTCGGCTACCGGGAAGGGCTGAGAGAGCCGCGCGAGCTCGGCGTCGACGTCGAGCGCCGGCTCGCCTCGCGCTTGGCGGCGGTCGGACTTCGCCTCGAGCAGCTGGCGCAGCTCGGCCTGCGCCTCGGCGTCCCACGCGGCGCTGCCAGGCTGAGGGCTGGGGCGCAGGTCGGGCTCGTCGAGCGAGAGCCCGGTCCGCCCGATCCCCCGGTAGGCGGCTCCTGCGCCGAGATAGCTCAGCAGGGCGACGACCCCGGCGACGATCGCGATCACGACCATGACCGTTCCGAAGGCAGCGTCCACACCCTTAGAGTGACAGCGCATGTGGCGGCGCCTGCGGAGGAAGACGATGGCCCCGAGCCGGCCGGCGGTCTACCCCGATCAGATCGGGCTGGTGTTCTTCTCGCTGCTCGCGATCGGCGGCGGCATCTATGCCGTCGTGCGCATCCTGGCCGGCTAGCCAGCCCTTTGGCGAGGGTCGGGCGCTTTCGGTACCCTGTGGGCAGGGTTGACTGACGAGTCAATCGAGCCCGTCGCCCAGCGCTGCGGCTCCGCCTCGTCCCCCGGCGAACCAAAGCACTTCAGAGGAGCCACAGTGGTCGATTTCACGCTTACCGATGAGCAGAAGGACATCCAGTCGATGGCGCACGACTTCGCGGAGAAGGAGATGCGTCCCGTCGCCTGGGAGCTGGACAAGGACGGCACCTGGCCCCAAGCGGTCATCGAGAAGGCCTGGGAGGTCGGCTTGATGAACACCCACATCCCGGTCGAGTACGGCGGTCCGGGGCTGGACTTCCTGACCGGCTGCGTCATCGAGGAGGAGATCGGCTGGGGCTGCTCGGGCATCGGCACCTCGCTGATGTGCAACGGCCTCGCGACGGCACCGATCGTTCTCGGTGGCTCCGAGGAGACGAAGAAGAAGTACCTCGGGATGCTCACCGAGGAGCCCAAGCTCGCGTCGTTCTGCCTGACCGAGCCGGACGCCGGCTCCGACGTGTCGGGCATGAAGACGACGGCCGTGAAGAAGGGTGACAAGTACGTCATCAACGGCTCGAAGTGCTTCATCACCAACGGCACCTACGCCGACTACTACACGGTCTACGCCAAGACCGACAAGGAGGCCGGCCACCGCGGCATGTCCGCCTTCGTCGTCGATCGCAGCCTCGACGGCGTCACCGTCGACAAGAAGGAGGACAAGCTCGGACAGCGCGCCTCCAACACCGCGACGATCTCGTTCAACGACGTCGAGGTGCCCGCCGAGAACATGCTCGGCGAGGAGAACAAGGGCTTCAAGCTCGCGATGATGACCCTCGACCGCACCCGTCCCGGCGTAGCGGCGATGGCCGTCGGCATCGCCCGCGCGGCGTTCGAGTTCGCGACCGAGTACTCGAAGGAGCGCGTCCAGTTCGGCGTGCCGATCGCGATGCACCAGGCGATCCAGTTCATGATCGCCGACATGGCGACCAAGGTCGAGGCCGGCCGGCTGATGACCTGGAAGTCCGCCGCGCTGCTCGACAACGGCGAGCGCAACACGCTCGTCAGCTCGCACGCCAAGCGCTTCGCCGCCGACTCGGCGATGGAGGTCACCACCGACGCCGTGCAGGTCTACGGCGGCTACGGCTTCATCAAGGAGTACCCGGTCGAGAAGCTGATGCGCGACGCGAAGATAATGCAGCTCTACGAGGGCACGTCTCAGATCCAGCGTCTGGTCATCGCCCGCGAGGTGCTGATGCCCCGCCGTGCCGAGGCTCCCGCCACGGCCGCGGCCTAACCGCTCCAAGCAGAAGCAGTGACCGAAGAGGCCGCCTCCGGGCGGCCTCTCGTCGTTGTGATGTCAGGATGGGCGAGTGCCTGAGAGCTCTAAGCGGGAGCGCAGTCGGGCGGCCGTGCGGGATGCGGTCGCCCACGCGGGCGCGACCGAGCCGAAGGCGCCGTCTCGCGGCCAGGACCCGCTCTCGGGCGAGCTGCGCCGTCGCGAGGTCTTGCCGCTGCTCGTCCTCCACCTGATCGCGGCCGGCCCGTCGTACGGCAACCAGCTGATGGAGCGGATCGCGGGGATGACCGAGGGTGTGCTCACCGTCAATCCGAACACGATGTACCCGCTGCTGCGCCGGCTCGAGGCACGCGGGTCGATCGAGGGTCAGTGGGAGCACCCCGAGCGCCGCACACGGCGCTTCTACTCGATCACCGACGCCGGCCAGGACGAGTACTCGCGCCTGCTCGAGGATGTCCGGCCGTTCCTCGACTCGGTCGCCCGCTCGATCGACGAGATCGTTCGAGAGGTCTACGGCTAAGCTGCGTCGTGAAATTGGCTGGCCAGCCAGTCCGAGCGAACGAGGAGAGCTAGCGTGGCCCGAAACGAGGCGCGTCCATTGAACGGCAAGGTCGTCGCCATCACGGGCGGCGCGCGGGGGATCGGCCTCGCTACGGCGCGCGCCTGCGCGGCGCGTGGGATGAAGGTGGCGATCGGCGACGTCGATGTCGCCGAGGCCCAGAAGGCGGTCGAGAGCGTTCCCGGCGCGATCGCGCTGCCGCTCGACGTGACGACGCGCGAGTCGTTCGCCGACTTCCTCGATCAGGTGGACGGCCAGCTCGGCCCGGTCGACGTGCTGATCAACAACGCGGGGATCATGCCCCTCGGCTCGTTCGTCGACGAGGACGACATCACCGCCCAGCGGATGATCGACATCAACGTCTACGGCGTCCTCAACGGCATGAAGCTGGTCCTGCCGCGCTTCCTCGCCCGCAACACCGGCCATCTCGTCAACGTCGCCTCGAGCGCCGGCAAGGCGGGGGTTCCCGGTGGGGCCACCTACTCAGGCACCAAGTTCTTCGTCGTCGGCGTCAGCGAGGCCGTGCGCGGCGAGCTGCGCGACACGCCGATCGAGGTGTCGTGCGTGATGCCCGTGCTCGTCAACACCGAGCTGGCGATCGGCACCGAGGAGTCGCGTGGCGTCAAGCGGGTCCAGCCCGAGGACGTCGCCAACGAGATCGTCTCGGCGCTGCAGCACCCGCGCTTCGACGTCTTCGTGCCGCGCTCGGTCGGGCCGATCTCGCAGATATCGGCGATGCTGCCGCGCGGTCCGCGCGAGGCGCTCGGCCGCGCTCTCAAGGTCGACAAGGTGCTTGCCAACGCGGACCCCAACGTCCGCGCCCAGTACGAGCTGCGTGCCGCCCAGTCCGAGCCGGGCCTGCCGCCGGGCGCCGACGAGGTCAAGCAGCTCGGACCCTGAGATAGCCTCCCGCGCCGCACGGAACTGAATCGGAAGGGATCGGATGTACGTATTCAAAGCCGCGGTCGTCGGCGCGGGCACGATGGGCGGTCAGATCGCCCAGACGATCGCCGCCTCCGGCATCCCCGTCGTCCTCAAGGACATCAAGCAGGAGCTCGTCGACGCCGGTCTCACCGAGGCGCGCAACGTCACCGCCGGCCAGGTCGGAAAGCTGGTCGAGAAGGGCAAGCTGACCGAGGAGCAGGGCAACGCCCAGATCGAGGAGATCGTCGGCCGCATCGATGGCACGACCTCCTACGACGGCTTCGGCGACGTCGACTTCGTCATCGAGGCGGTGCCCGAGATCATCGAGCTCAAGCAGCGCGTCTTCGCCGAGCTCGACGCCGTCACGCCTGGCCACGCGATCCTCGCGTCGAACACCTCCTCGCTGTCGATCTCCGAGATCGGCGCCGCGACGCTGCGGCCCGAGAAGGTCGTCGGCTTCCACTACTTCTTCCCGGCGTCGATCATGCCGCTGATCGAGGTCGTCGAGGGCGATGACACCTCGCGCGAGACGGTCGAGGTCGCCGTCAACTTCGCCCAGGCGATCAAGAAGCAGCCGATCACCTGCGCCGAGGTTCCCGGCTTCGTCGTCAACCGCATCCTCAACTCGGCCGTCGGCGAGATCTGGCGCGCTCAGGAGGAGCAGGGCCTGTCGATCAAGCTGATCGACGAGGGCGTCGCGGCGGCCAACGTCGCCCCGCTCGGGCCGTTCGTGCTCGTCGACATGCTCGGCCTCGACACCGTGCTGCACGTCGCCGAGCACATGCGCGACTCCTACGGCGAGCGGTTCTTCGTCCACGCGCGGATGAAGGAGCTCGTCGAGGCCGGCAAGCTCGGCATGAAGACCGGTGGCGAGGGCTTCTACGCCGGCGGTGAGCCGCAGGTCGCCGGCGAGGGAGCGCCCGACGACGACGCGCTCGCCGAGCTGTGGGCGATGAAGGCGCTGCGCGAGGCGCTGCTGGTGCTCGAGGAGGGCGTGTCGAGCGTCCGCGAGATCGACCTCGGCCTGATGGCCGGCGCCGGCCTCGATCCCCGCCGCGGCCTGCTGCCGCCGTTCTGGAAGGCAGACGCGGAGGGCCTCGACGTCGCGCTGGAGAAGATGGAGCGGCTCGCCGAGCAGCACGGCGAGGAGCGCTTCGGCGTGCCGACGATCCTCAAGCGGCTCGTCGCCCAGGGCCGGCTCGGCATGAAGGCCGGTCAAGGCTTCTACGCCTGGCCGCAGCCCGACGACGGCGACCAGCGCGAGACGGTCAAGCTGGAGACCCGCGGTGACGTGGCGATCGCCTGGCTGGCCAACGCGCCGATGAACGCGATCTCGCCACAGGTGATCGAGGATCTCGGCGCCGTCTGGGACAAGGTCACCAGCGAGGGCCAGGTCAAGGCGGTCGTGATCGCATCGTCGATCCCGCTCGTCTACTCCGCCGGCGCTGACATCAAGGCGTTCACCCAGATGGACGAGACGACCGGCGCCGAGCTGATCCACAAGGCGCACGAGCTGTTCAAGTCGCTCGGCTCGAACCGCGTCTCGACCGTCGCGGCGGTCAACTCGATCGCCTTCGGCGGCGGCTGCGAGCTCGCGATGTCGGCCGACGTGCGAATCGCGGCCGAGTCGGCGATCTTCGGCCAGCCGGAGGTCAAGCTGGGGATAATCCCCGGCTTTGGCGGCACTCAGCGCCTGCAGCGGCTCGTCGGGCCGAACAAGGCGCTCGAGATGAACCTGATCGGCGACGCGCTGCTCGCCGGCGATGCCTACGAGTACGGGCTCGTCAACCGGGTCGTCGCCGACCACGAGCTGTTCGACACCGCGCTGCAGTGGGCGCGCAGGCTCGCCGGACAGGCTCCGGTCGCGGTCGAGCTGATCAAGCGGGCGTCGGCCGATCCGGACCTCGACGAGGGGATCGACGCCGAGAAGCAGGGCTTCGCCGACGCCTTCGCGAGCGAGGACGCCAAGGAGGGCATCGGCGCCTTCCTCGGCAAGCGCGCGCCGAGCTGGCAGGGCCGCTAGGACTGACGATGCCAGCCTGTTCACTCGCAGAGCTCCTTTCCGCGAGCGAGCGGGCCGTCGTGCTGACGGGTGCCGGGATCTCCGTTCCGTCGGGGATCCCGGACTTCCGCAGCCCGGGAACGGGTATGTGGGAGGGCGTCGATCCGATGGAGATCGCGCACATCGATGCTTGGCGGAGCGATCCGGACCGCTTCTGGCGCTTCTACGGCGACCGCTTCGCCTCGCTGGTCGACAAGCGGCCGAACCGCGCCCACGAGATCGTCGCCGACCTCGAGCGCCACGGAGCGATCCGCGCCGTGATCACGCAGAACGTCGACCGCCTGCACCGCCTCGCGGGCAGCGATCGGCTGCTCGAGATCCACGGGTCGATCGAGTCGAGCGTCTGCAGGCAGTGCGGCGGCCGGACGGAGATCGAGCGGGTGGTCGAGCTGCTCGCGGCCGGTGACGGAGCCCCTGAGTGCCCGGCCTGCGTCTTCCCACTCAAGCCCGACGTCGTCCTGTTCGGCGAGATGCTGCCCGCCGCGACGATGGCGGAGGCCGAGCAGCTGGCGCTCGAGGCCGACCTGATGATCTGCATCGGCAGCTCGCTGCTGGTCCACCCGGCCGCGGGGCTGCCGGAGCTGACGCTCCAGGCGGGGGGAAGGCTGGCGATCGTCACCGAGGGCGAGACGCCGCTCGACGACCGTGCGGCGGTCAAGCTGACCGGCGACGTCGTGCACGAGCTCGAAGCCGTCGAGCTCGCCCTGCGGGTCGCCTAGCTAGCCGTCGCGGGAGCTGGTCGAGAGCCGGCGCGCGCGTAGCGCCGACTCCATCCGCTCGACGGCGGCACGCAGCGACCGCTCGAGCTCGGCCGCCAGGTCACCCGTCAGTGCCGCATTCGCCGCGTTGCCGATGCCCGCCCGGTCGTGCTCGAGCTCGGCGCGTCGGTCTGCCGACAGGCCGGGCAGCTCGGCCAGCAGCGCCTCCAGCGCCACGCGTGCCTGCAGCGCGGCCTCACGTGGCCGGTCGGCGTCGAGGTCGAGCCGCGCCCGCAGGACGAGCTCCTCGCAGGCGAGCGTGTCCTCGCGCGCGCCGATCACGGCCGCGAAGCGCTCGTCGGGGGCCTCCATCGAGCGCTTGACGCGGCCGCTGTCGGCAGGTAGCTCCCACGCCTCGCTGTAGCGGCCCTCCACCGCGTCGTCACCCGAGCCATAGCCGAGCCGTACGACGAGCGCCTGCTCGGCGGACACGTCGCGGACGTTGCCGTCGCCCTTGGCGACGCGGTGGGCATGCAGAGCCCGGTTGAGCACTCGCAGGGCCGCGTCGATCTCCGCATTGCGCTCGTCGGCATCCCCGCGCAGCGAGGACAGCCAAGCTGCGCCGGCGGCGGAGTCGGGGAAAGGCTCAGGCCTGACGATCGTCGCCCGGCTGATTGGCACGGGGGTGGGTGATGCCTCGCGGACGTCCCTGCCCTTGCGCCCACGCAGTCGGCGACGCTCAGGCGCTCCCAAGGTCGAGAGGATCAGCACCGCCGAGGGCTCGGCGTCACGCTGCTCGCGTACGACGTAGCGTCCGTCGCTGGGCCCCAGGAGGAAGCCGTACTCGAACTGGGCGAACCCGAACAGGGCGGAGGCGCTACTCGCCGGCGTGGGAGTCGGATCCGCGCTTGCGCACGGGTAGTGCGTACTTGGAGGGCTCGGTCGGGACGACGGGGTTGTCGATCTCGCGCAGGCGGGCGATGAGGTCGGACCACTGTCCGGGCTCGAGCACCGCCAACGCCTGGCGGCCGAGCTTGTCGTTTGAGCCGAACAGCGGGCTGAACCCGACGTGGATGTGGTCGTGGTGGTCGCCCATCGCGACCGTGTTCTGGCCGTAGTCGAGCAGGCTGATGATCTGATCCGGGCGCATCGTTCCCTGCAAGCGCATCAACCTGCGCACTGCCTGGTCGGTGACGCCGCCAGGCTCCTGGTGGCCGTAGATCGGCACGCCGTTGATCTGCGCCACGTCGACCGCGTTGCCCGACGAGTGGTGCGACACGTTGCCCGACGCGGTCAGGAACGAATGGCCGTTCTTGAGCGAGGTGATCGTCGGACGCAACCCAGACTCCGCGAGATAGGCGATCGTCGCCAACACCCGCCGGTCGATCTGACCCGACTGGATGTCCTGACGCCCACCCTCATAGACCTCGACCCGCTCGTCGCCCAACACCCGCCGCTCGAGCTGCGGCTTCGCCAACAACATGATCTGACCGATCGACAGACCACCGGCGGCAGCGCCACGGCCGTAGAGGACGTTCTTGCCAGCCGCGCGATAGATCGCCGTCGCCTCGAGCAGCTTCCAGCCGTCGAGGATCGGCTTCGGATCGATCGTCGGTGCGCCCTTGCCGGCCGGGCGGATCGCGAAGTCGACGTGCGACGCCTTGTCGGGGTCGACCTTGCCGATCCGGCCGAGGATCGTGCCGCCGATCACGCGCGCGCCGGGCTCGACGCGACGCAGCCGGACGTCCTTCGCGTCGGCGCCGAACGGGCGGGAGAAGTAGTTGCGGTAGGTCTCGTAGTCGCCGTCCTTGCGCGCCTTGGCGTCGAGCATCTGCTCGAGGCCGCCTGACTCGCGAGCGCTGGGCATGCTCGGATTGGCGAACAGGCGCTCCTTGACGGGAATCGAGGCAACGGGGTCGGGCTCGGCGGTGGGCTTCGCGTCCGGCGCGCTGTCGGTGCCGTCGGCGTCGCTCGCTCCGGGCTGAGCGCCGGCCGATGCGGCCTTCTTCGGCTTGGGGTCGAGCGCGTCGCCGTTGGCCTTGACGGCACGGACGTCGCTCGCGTCCTCCTTGAGCACCGGGTAGAAGTCGGCGACCTCGCCGAGGCCGGAGTAGGTGTAGCGGTTGCCGTAGACGTCCTGCAGGACGATGTAGTTGCCGAGCCGGTCGTTCTCGCCGACCTTCTTGACCACGCCGTCGTTGGTCGCGACGACCGGCGACCCCTTCTGCGCGAAGATCTCGATCGAGCGGCGGCCGTCGTCGGACTCGACGACGTTGGCTGCGTTCTCGCCGACCTTCACGCGCTTGACGGCCTCCTGCTCGGCGAGGTCATCCGCGTAGCGGGCGCGTGCTGCCACTGGGAAGCGTCCCTCGGTGAGGCCGGTGAGTGAGCCGACGAGGTCGGCTGGGACGCCGGAGATCAGCCGGGTGCGCATCAGTACCGAGTCGACGTACCAGTCGGCGTGGTTGTAGGCGAAGATCGCGCCGCGGACGTCGTTCTCGTAGTTCGCGGCCTTGAGGTAGCGCGCCGCGGCGAAGATCGCGTCGACGGGGTTGTAGGGGTCCTTGCGGCCGTCCTTGTTCGCGTCGACGCCGTAGGCCGCCCACGAAGAGGGCATGAACTGCATCCAGCCCAGCGCGCCGGCGGACGACACGTTGAGGTTGCGGCCGTAGTCGGTCTCGATCTCGTTGATCGCCGCCAACACCTCCCAACGGACCCCGTACTCGATCCCAGCCGCCTGATAGATCGGCAACAGGAACAACGGCACACGAAACTTCCTGATCACGAAGTTCGGAACACCCTCGGTGATCGCCGGACCTGGAAGCGCGTCGAAGAAGGTCGGGTTCGAGGTGGAGGGGGAGCCATCGGGGTTGCGCAGTGGCAGGCGCCCCGGCTCGGCGCCTCCGCTCTTACCCTCACCCTTAGCTTGAGACTTCTTCCTTACGACCTTCTCGACGAGCTCGCGCTTGTCGTCTCCACCGGCCTTCTGCTGACGGCCGGCACCGGGGGCGGGAGCCGGGGCGGGCGCGTCGGGCGTGGTGGGGTCGGTCTCGCTCGAGGGTGGCGCGGTGGGAGTCGTAGGCGTGGTCGGGACCGTGGGGGTGGTCGCCGGCGGCGGCGCGAGCGGGGTGGTCGGCTGTGCCGAGACCCACTGGACGGGACCTAGGTTGGCGGGCAGCGGGATCTGCGAGACCGGCGTTCCGGGCGGCACGTCGACCGTCACCGTGACGACCTCGCCGGTGAGGAGCTTGACGGTCAGCACCTGGCGCTCGGCGGCGGCCGGCATCGTGAACGCCGTCAGCGTCGCCGCAAGCGCGACACCTGCGCAAAGCAGGGTATGCCGAAGGCGTTTCTTCATGCCGGGAATTGGTCTCCTCCTCGTGTGCTTCGGAGGGAAGCACTGTCCGCCGCGCGCAAGCTTATAGATAGAGCCAGCGCAACCGGAACGCTAGCTGGTGGCTGGTAGGGCGGCAAGGGGGATCGGTAAGTGGTTCTGGGGAGGGGCTATACGGCGTTGACACGGGTATCGGCAGCAAGGCGGTGGTACCAAAGGGGTGTTGTCCTGCGTGCAGTTTCATCTACGCGCGTGCGCGCGTAGGAGGCTGCACTGGCCGATTCGGGTTGTTGGTTGGACATACGCACTCGGCTCCTAGAGTCCTCTTGCTCGGCAGCTCCGACGCTCTAACATCACCTTAAGCTCAGGTAGAGGCTGAGAGGTTCCCTCCAGGGGAAGCTCGGGCGTTCGTCCTGTACCCTGCCGGCTCCTATGGCAAGCACTCCCTCCGACTCCAGTTTCGTCGATCGCGTCTCTCGTCAGGGCGAGGAGGCACTCGGTCGGATCGCCGAGGAGCTGGCCGGCAACCCGATCGTGACGGGCGCCGTGTCTCGGGCCCTTGGCGCTCGGGAGAAGGCGGTTCAGGCCCAGGAGGCGGCGATGGGCGCGCTGAACATCCCGTCCGCCGCCGACGTCGAGCGGATCACCCGGCGCCTGCGCTCCGTGTCTCAGCGCCTCGAGGGGATCGAGGACATCCTCGATCGGATCGAGGAGCGCGCGCTCGAGGTCCGTCAGCAGGCGGGCGACGATCGCACCACGGCGCTCGACGCCAAGCTCGACGAGCTCGTCCGCGACGTCGCGGCACTGCGCGAGACGGTCGCGCCCGATGCCGAGCCGGTTCCGCGCGCGCAAGAGCGCCTGACCGTCAACGACGTCTAGCGGCAGCGTCGAGCGCCGCCCAGCCGGCCTCGCCCAGCTTCACTCCGACGGTCTCGAGATCGGCACGATCGATCCGCTCGCGGGCCTCGCCGTGCAACTGGTCGGTGACGGCGAGCACGATCGCCGCCGCGACGCCGTGGCGATCGGCAACCGCGAGCAGCGCCGCCGCCTCCATCTCGACGACGTCCGCGCCGGCGGCCGCCCAGCGGCCGTTGACCTCGTCGCGGGGGTCATAGAAGAGGTCGGTCGAGAGGGCGACCGCGGGCTCCGGTCCCGTCGCGATCAGCGCCTCGTAGAGGTCGGCATCCGGTCTCAGCGACGGGCCGGCGCCAAGCGCCGCGCTCGTTCCGTCGGTCGCGACGACCTCCTCGGCGGCCACGAGCGTGCCGGTGTCGAAGCCAGGCCGCAGCGCGCCGCAAGTGCCGATCCGGAGCAGCGTTCGCGCTCCCAGCTCGATCAGCTCCTCGACGACGATCGCCGCACTCGGCCCGCCCATCCCCGTCGACTGGACCGAGAGCAGCTCGCCGTCTCGCGCCCGCCCCGTGTAGCCCCACAGCCCACGGTGGTGGTTGAACATCTTCGGCTGGTCGAGCACAGCCTGGGCGACGGCGAGCGCGCGGTGGGGATCTCCGGGAAGCAGCACGCGCTCGGCCAGCGGGGCCGCGGGATGCAGATGTATCGGAGCCGGGTCCGTCACGGTGCGCAGACTACGGCCGCGGGCGAGCCGGTGCCGGGCGAGGCTATGCTCGCCGTGTGCCCGAGCGGAAAGACATCCAAGACGCCCTGCGCGAGGCTGTCGATCGCACCGTCCGTGCCTCGATCGACACGCGCGAGCGTGCTCAGGGTGCGGCCGGGGGCGTTGCCGGTTCCGTCCGCTCAGCGGTCGAGGACCGCCTGCCGGTAACCCAGGAGGACATGAAGGCACTGCGCGCCGAGCTCGAGCGGATCGACCGCCGGCTGCGGGCGATCGAGCAGCGGCTCGACCATCCGTCCTAGAAGTGCACGCCCTTGAGCAGGTAGGCCATCGCGACGGCCTCGGTCGACATCTCATCGTCCTGGGAGGCGCCGTCGGCTAGCTGTGGCTGCCCATCGGCGCCGGTCTGCTTCGCTGCGGGGGAGTCCGGGAAGAGGTTGTAGGCGGCGTTGAGGATGATGTCGACGGTCGCCGGGGAGAGCGCGTAGAGCACCTCGCCGAAGGTCCCCATCCGCGACGCCTTGCGCTTGGGCTTGTCGATCATCGCGTCGGTGAGCATCTTGGCCGCCTCGTCGGGCGTCAGCGTCGGGAACGCCTTGTAGATGTCCGTCGGCGCGATCATCGGTGTGCGCACGAGCGGCATGTAGACCGTCGTGAACTTGACGTTGTCAGCCACGCACTCCGGGGCGGCGCAACGCGCGAAGGCGTCGAGGGCGGACTTCGAGGCGACGTATGCAGAGAAGCGCGGCGTGTTGGTCTGAACACCGATCGAGGAGACGTTGAGAATGTGGCCGTCCTTGCGCTCGCGCATCCCGGGCAGGAAGGCCATGATCAGCTTCAGCGCGCCGAAGTAGTTCAGCTGCATCGTGCGCTCGTAGTCGTGGAAGCGGTCGTATGAGCGGGCAACCGAGCGGCGGATCGAGCGGCCGGCGTTGTTGACGAGCACGTCAACGCCGCCGTGGGCCTCGAGGATCTCCTGCGCGACGCGCTCGACGTCCTCGAGCTCGGACAGGTCGGCCGGGTGGACGTGGGCGGTGCCGCCCGCGGCCCGGACCTGCTCGGCCACCTCCTCGAGCTTCTCTCGCGTGCGCGAGACGAGGATCACCTCACCGCCGGCCTCGCCGACCCGGAGCGCGGTCTCGAGGCCGATGCCCGAAGAGGCCCCGGTGATGACGATGCGCTTTCCCTTGATCGCACTTGCCAGCGAGCGGTCGCGGAAGAGGTCCGGGTCGAGGTTGCGCTCCCAGTAGTCCCACAGCCTGCCGGCGTAAGAGTCGAGCGGCGGGACGACGATGTCGGTTCCCTGCAGCGCGCGCTGCGCGTCACGCGGGTCGAACGTGCACTTGAAGTCCCGCACCTCCATCGCCGCCGGCGGGATCCCGAGGTCGCTGTAGACCTGGTTGCGGATCTTCTTGACGGTCGGAAGGGCCATCACCCCGGCCCGCAGGGGAGCGGGGACCACCTTCGTCAGGTTCTCGTCGACGCGCATCGCGAGCTGCGGGGCGTGCGCGGCCTTGGCGAAGACGTTGACGGCCTCGCCGACGGTCATCGGCTCGGGGTCGACGAGATGGAAGGTCTCGCCGGGCAGGTCGGCGTCGGGAAGGTGACCGATGTGGTCGATCGCGCGGGCGACGAAGTCGACCGGGACGATCGTGATCTTGCCGCCCTCGGGCCCGGCCAGCGGGACCCAGGCGGGTAGCGCGCCACGCAGCTTCTTGATCAGGCCGAAGATGTAGTAGGGACCGTCGATCTTGTCCATCTCGCCGGTCTGGGAGTGGCCGACGACGATGCCCGGCCGGTAGACGAGCGTCTTCGCCTTGACGTCGCGCCGCACCATCTGCTCGGACTCGTACTTGGTCTGGTGGTAGTGGTGGGGCAGCTTCTGGTCCTCGTCGAGCATGTCCTCTTGGAAGACGCCGCGGTAGCTGCCGGCGACGGCGATCGAGCTGACATGGTGGAACCGGCCGACCTCGCGAGCGTTGGCGAACTCGATCGCGTGGCGGGTTCCCTCGACGTTCGCGCGGCGTGAGCTCTCCTCGTCGGCCTCGATGTCGTAGACGGCGGCGAGGTGGAAGAAGTGATCGATGCTGACGTCGTCGGCCAGCTCGGCCGAGTCGACGCCGAGCCCGGGCTGGATCAGGTCACCGGCGATCGGCACGATCCGTCCAGCCGGCGCGCCGAGACGCTGGGCGAGCGCATCGACCTTCCCGCGTGACCCCTCGCGGACGAGCACGTAGATCGTGCCGTCGCGCTCGAGTAGCTCCTCGACGAGGTGCCTTCCGATAAAGCCAGTTGCTCCGGTGACGAAGTAGTTCACGCTCGCTATCTCTCTTCCCTCAGGCTGTCGAAAGCGAACGCGAGTCTATCCCCGCCCGCCAGGCTGGCGGCAAATATGCGAGGCGTTGCCCACGGTTGTAGCTTGGGCGGGTCCGTGGATGACCAGCGACTCACCCTTCAGGAGGTCGCCGCGCGCGCAGGCGTCACGCCCGCGACGCTCCGGCGCTGGGTGAAGAGCGGCCTGATTCCGCAGGCCGACGGTCGTGCGGGCAAGAGCTGGAGCCTCGCTGCGGCGTCACAGGCGCGTGTCGTCGCCCGGCTGCGCGAACGTGGCCACAGCATCGAGCAGATCCGCCAGGCCACCGAGGAGGGTCGGCTGGCTTTCGGCTACATCGAGGAGCTGTTGCCCGAGCAGGGCGGCCAGGCGTCGCTGAAGAAGGTCGCCAAGGAGACCGGTCTCGAGCCAGCGTTGATCGAGCGGTTCTGGACCGGCCTCGGCCTGCCGACACCCGAGCTCGAGCGGCTATCCGATGATGACGTCGACGCACTGCACGAGGTCGCGTCGGTGCTTGGAGCGGGCCTGCCGCTCGTCGCCTTCCTGCAGCTCGCCCGCGTGTACGGCCAGGCGCTCTCGCAGATCGCCGACGCCGAGGTGCGGCTGATCCACCTCTACGTCCACGAGCCGTTGATGCGTGAGGGCGTGCCAGGCCTGGAGATGGCCGAGCAGATGGAGAGCCTCGCCCGCGACCTGCTCCCGCTCTCGTCTTCGTTGATGGAGTTCCTCCACCGACGTTTCCTGCAGCACTTCGTCGCGCAGGACATCGTCGGTCACATGGAGGTCGAGCTCGACGGCGACTCCGAGGACTCCGATCTCGGCCGCATCAAGGTCGGCATCGCCTTCTGCGACCTGGCCGGGTACACGCGCTTCACCGAGGAGGAGGGTGACGAGCAGGCGATCTCGCTCGTCGAGCGGTTCGTCGACACCGTCACCAAGACGCTGCCCGAGGACGCGCGCGTGGTGAAGACGATCGGCGACGAGGTGATGATCGTCGGGCAGGACATCCAGGCGATGACCGACTGGGCGGTCGACTTCCAGCAGCTGTTCGACGAGCGCCCCGAGCCGCGAATCGGGATCCACTACGGCGCGAGCCTCTACCGCGACGGCGACTACTTCGGGCGCGAGGTCAACCTCGCGTCGCGCGTCGTCGCACGTGCGCGCGGAGGCGAGGTCCTGGTGACGGACTCCGTCGTCGAGCAGGTCTCGCGCTCGAGGCATCTCTCCTTCGAGGGCATCGGCCAGGTCAAGCTCAAGGGCTTCGACCAGCCGCGCCAGCTCTGCCGCGCCTACATCCCCGACGAGCGATGAGCACGGCGGCGCTCGACGCTGCCCGCGCCAGCGGTCTGATCGAGGCCGGGGAGCCGCTGCTCGTGATGCTCTCCGGCGGCGCCGACTCGACCTGCCTGCTCGACGTCGCGCTGAGGCTGGACGCGGAGGTCACCGCCCTCCACGTCAACTACCGCCTCCGCGACGGCTCGGACGACGACGAGCAGCACTGCCGCGGGCTGTGCGCGCGCCTGGGGGTCGAGCTGCTCGTCGAGCGCCCTCGTCTCGCGGACCGGGGCAACCTCCACGCGCTCGCGCGCGCGGAGCGCTACCGGCTCGCCGACCGCCACGCCGCGGGCGACTACGCGGCTGCCCACACGTCCTCAGATCAAGCCGAGACCGTTCTCTACCGCCTTGCGGTCTCGCCCGGCCGCCGCGCCCTGCTCGGGATGGCACCACGTCGGGGCCGCCTGATCCGGCCCCTGCTCGAGGTGACGCGCGCCGATACCGAGGCCCACTGCGCCGCTCGGGACCTGGACTGGCGCGAGGACCCGTCCAACCGCGATCCCCGCTTCGCGCGTGCGCGGGTGCGCCATGGCCTGCTCGCCGATCTCGCGGAGATCGCGCCCCACGCCGAGCGAACGATCGCGGAGACCGCGGCACAGCTGCGCGACGAGGCTGACGTGCTCGACCGTGCCGTCGCCGACGCGCTCGATCGCCTCGGTGGCGGTCCGGCGCTCGAGGCCGCGGCGCTGGCAGAGCTCGGCCCCGCGCTCGCGCGGCTGGTCCTGCGGCGGCTCGCCGAGCGTGAGACCGGCTCTCCCAGGGCGCTGTCGCGCGCCGAGGTCGACGCGATCCTGGCGCTGGCCGGTGCCAGGGCATCCGGTGGGCAGGGGAACGGGGAGCGCGACCTGCGCGGTCCGAGCGGGGGCAGCCGCTCGCTCGATCTCGGCGATGGGCTACGCGTGATCGCGGAGTACGGGACGTTGCGCTTCAAGGCCGGCGACGACGCCGCGGCGCCCGAGCCGGTGACGCTCGCCGTTCCCGGCAGCGTGCGGTTCGGCGATTGGACGGTCGAGGCGCGGAGCGACGGTGGCGGCGAGGTGGAGCTGCTCGCCGACCGGCTCGGCGCGGCCGTGACGATCCGCGGCTGGCGCGACGGGGACCGGATGCGACCGCTCGGACTCGGAGGCTCGAAGAGCCTGCAGGACATCTTCACCGACCGCAAGGTGCCGCGCGCGCTACGGCGCTCACTGCCGATCGTGGAGGCCGGCGGCGAGATCGCCTGGGTCGCCGGGGTGGCGGTCGGCGAGCGGTTTGCGGCGACCGCCGGATCGGGGCCCCGCGTCGGGCTGACCGCGCGCCGCGCTGCCGCTGCCTAGACTCGCGCGCCGTGGCGCCCGCGGGCATCGGTGAGATCCTCGTCCAGCAGGACGACCTAGCGCACCGTGTGAAAGCGCTCGCCGAGCAGATCTCGCGCGACTACCAGGGCCGGTCGCTGCTGCTGATCGGCGTGCTCAAGGGCGCGATGTTCTTCCTCAGCGATCTGATGCGTCAGCTCGACGTCGACTGCGAGGTCGATTTCATGGCGGTCGCTTCCTACGGCTCGTCGACCAGCTCGAGCGGAGTGGTCAGGATCCTCAAGGACCTCGACGGGTCGATCGAGGGCCGCGACGTCCTGATCGTCGAGGACATCGTCGACTCGGGGCTCACCCTGAGCTACCTCCTGCGGACGCTGAACGCGAGGGAGCCCGCGTCGCTCGAGGTGTGCGCTCTGTTGACGAAGCCCGAGCGGCGCAAGGTCGACCTGCCGATCGAGTACGTCGGCTTCGAGATCCCCAACCGCTTCGTCGTCGGCTACGGCCTCGATCACGCCGAGCGATACCGCAACCTTCCCTACGTCGCCGTCTTCGACGAGGCCGCATCCTGAGCCGCTTTGCAGGGGGCGGAAGGGCGCTACACCCCTGCTACGCTGTCGTTTCACCCGCTTGGAGCAACTTTTCGCATCCAGCGCAGGATTGACCGCCGGGCGGGCCCGTCAGCGTCGTTGACCCAAAGAGACCTCTCGTGAGCAGATTCTTCAAGAGCGCGATGTTCCCGATCCTGATCGTGGTGCTGCTCGCGTTCTTCGCCCAGAAGCTGATCAGCCCGGGCGAGAAGGAG
>Ga0190265_10000194_pt1 | contig 57826 bp, 66 predicted proteins | sample Popmic124T_FD_133135 | JGI IMG/M metagenome (GOLD analysis project Ga0190265, IMG submission 133135) | Populus adjacent soil microbial communities from riparian zone of Indian Creek, Utah, USA - 124 T | ecosystem: Environmental > Terrestrial > Soil > Riparian zone | place: USA: Utah | collected... | reverse complement strand
GCGGAGCGCCCCTGCCTGATCGGGGGAGACGGGTAGAGCCGGGATGTCGTCCAGCCCCGCCGTCAGCGGCAGGAGGTGTTGTTCAAGGGTGCGGCCCTTAGCGGCTTCGTCCAATTTGTCCAGCGAAATCGCCGGATCGAGACTGAAGGGGCCGGCCTTCGTGCGCCTGAGCATGGTGACGTGGCCGACGGTGCCGAGCGCGCGGGCGATGTCGCGGGCGAGGCTGCGGATATAGGTACCTTTGGAAACCCGGGCTTCGAGCGTCACCGCGTCAACATTCCCGTCACCCTGAACTCGTTTCAGGGTCCATTCCGCAAACCCTTGAGAAGGCTCGTCGATGGATGCTGAAACAAGTTCAGCATGACGGAGAGAGTGGATAACGACATTCCGCTCAGCGAGCACCACCTTTTCCCCGGCCCGCGCCAGATCGTAGGCGCGCTTCCCATCCACCTTCAGCGCCGAATAAGCCGGCGGCACCTGCACGGTCGCCCCGGTGAAGCGCAGGAGCACGGCCTCGATCTCGGCCAGAGTGGGCCGCTTGTCGGAGGTCGCGATTACGGCGCCTTCGAGATCGAGCGTGTCGGTTTCCGCCCCGAACCCGATCGTGAATTCATAAACCTTGTCGGCATCAAGAGTCCGCCCGCAAAGCTTGGTCGCCTCGCCCAGCGCCACCGGCAACACGCCGGAGGCCAAAGGATCGAGCGTCCCGCCATGGCCGACCTTGACCTTGGGATAGGCGCCTTCGCGGAGCGCGCGCTTGACCGCGCCGACGATTTGCGTGGAGCCGGGCCCGACCGGCTTGTCGACGATCAGCCAGCCATGCACGCCGGAGCGTCTAGCGCCGCCGGCGGAGCCTGTCCGCCCTGGCATCCTCGTCGCGGGCCAGGCCGGCGATCTTGGCGACGGCAATTGGCTGGGTCGGCGCCGGCGGCACCTCTGCGCGGCCGCAGGCAATGAGAGCGAAAGCAGTGAAAAGCGGGCTGACCATGAAGAAAACCTCCCCGAACCTCAGCCGGATATGGGGATCGGCTTTGCGGGTTCAATGCGTTCGGCCGCGCGGGCGATGGCGAAGCGCAATTGCTCTCCCTCGACTTCGGCGATCCGCTCCATGAAATGGCGGCGGCAGAGCGAGATATAGCGGTCGTTGCCGCCGATCTCGATCGAATCGCCCTGGCTTACCGCCCGCCCGTCCGCATCGACGCGCAGGTTCATCGTCGCCTTGCGGCCGCAGTCGCAGACCGCCTTGAGCTCGACCAGCGTGTCGGCAAGAGCGAGCAGATGGGCGCTGCCTTCGAACAGATTGGCCTGGAAGTCGGTCCTGAGCCCGTAAGCGAGCACGGGGATGTCGAGCTCGTCGCAGATCGAGGCGAGCTGGACGACCTGGGCGCGGGTCAGGAACTGCGCCTCGTCGAGCAGGATGCAGTGGAGCTTGCGCTTCTTCAGCTCCTCTTCGATCTCGGCGCGAATGTCGGTGTGTGTCGCGTAGAGCCTGCCGTCGATCTGCAGGCCGATCCGCGACGCGATCACGCCTTGGGCGACGCGGTCGTCGAACGCGGCGGTGTAGAGCAAGGTTTCCATGCCCCGCTCGCGATAGTTGAAGTCGGCCTGCAGCAGGGTGGTCGATTTCCCGGCATTCATCGAGGCGTAGTAGAAATAGAGTTTGGCCATCGGGCGACGTTACGGGCTGATCGCGCAGGATTGAAGCGCCTTGTGCGCCCTTGCTGAGGGGCATGCCAAGGCGCGGTGGACGAGGTCGGCGGAAACGACGCTCACCGCAAGCAGAGGCGCCTCGTCAACGGCGGCTGCGGCGGCGGGGCGGCGCGGCGGATTCGGTGACGCTCGCCACCATGCAGCGGAAGCCGTCGGCGCGGAGCGTGCTGTCGCGGTCGAAATCGCCGCCGGGCGAAGGCTCGAAGCGCAGTCGCGCGGACCGGGTCAACCGCGGGCATTCGTTCTCGGTGCGGGCGTAATACCATTGCCCGGTATAGCCGCGAATATAGACGCCCCGGCCATTGTCGACGACCGTTTCGAGATATTCCGTCATATTGCGGATCTTGGTTTCGGACCGTTCCATCTCCGGCGTCTCGAACGCGAAAGCGGGAGCGGCGGCGAACAGCGCCGCGGCGAGACAGTATCGAGCGATCATATCCGAGCCTCCTGCAATCTTGGGGAGCCTATCGGCGACGATCGATTAACGCCACCTGAGCGCTCCCATTCAGAGGCGAGGATCGAGAATAAGACGGTATCGCGGACATGGCCGTTCCAGGTGATCCGGTCCTCGCGAAGCACGCCCTCGCGGACCGCGCCGATCTTCGCCATGGCGGCCTGGCTTCGGCCATTGCGCGCGTCGACCCGGAATTCGATCCGGCGGAAGCCGCAGGCGAAGGCCCGGGCGAGCATCAAATCCTTGACGATGCGGTTTAAGCCGGTGCCGCGCATCGCGGGCACGTAATATGTGCTGCCGATTTCGAGCACCATGCGCTCGAGGTCGATGCCCATATAGGAGCTCATCCCGACCAGGGTGCCGCTCTTGTGCAGGGCGAAGGACAGCCAGTCGTCATGGGCCATCATGGCGTCGAAATTGGCGTCGAAATGCTCGGGGTCGTAGGCGGTCGAATAGATTTTCCAGATCGCCGGATCCTCCGCGCAGGCAGCCTTCAGCGCGACTCGGTGCCGCTCCGCCAGCGGCTCCAGCCGGACGTCGCCGTCGCGCATGGCGAGGCCGAGCCTCATTGCCCTTCTTCTCCGGCGAGGTCGCGCGCCACCTTGGGCGCGCGCAGCAGCCTGTCGATATGGCTGCCTTCATCGAAGCTTTCGTCGAGCAGGAATTTGAGCTTGGCGGCATATTTGGTGTTCACCCGCCGCGCCGCCTCGCTCTGCAAATAAGCGGTGTTGGTCCTGAGCGCCTTCAGCACCGCTTCGGCATTGGCGCCGAGCAGGGGAATGACGAACACGGTGGCATGGCGCAGATCCGGCGACATGCGCACTTCGGTCACCGAGACGAGATGGCTGGCCAGCGTCTCGTCGTGGACGTCGCCGCGCATCAGGATGTCGCTCAGCGCATGGCGCACCTGCTCGCCGACCCGCAGGAGGCGGACCGAGCGGCCCTCGGGGGTTTCGGCCTGGCGCGCCATCAGCCTTTTCCCCCCGCCGCGTCGCTCTTGCGCATCGCCCGCGAGCTGAAGGTGGCACGGGCGACCAACTCGCCGGCCTCGTCGAACAATTCGGCTTCGGTGAAGGCGATGGTCTTGCCGAGGCTGACGACGCGGCCCCTGCCGACGAACCGGCCCGGATGCGCGGCCTTGAGGAACGAGACGTTGAACCCGATCGTCGGCGCGTAAACCTCGCCGTCGGTCATCGCGAACAAAGCCGGCCCCTGGGTGTCGTCGAGCATTGCCGCAAGGAAGCCGCCCTGGACCGTGCCGGCCGGATTGACGAAGCGCTCGTCGGCGGTGAAGCCGATCTCGATCGTTCCGGCCTTCGTGTCGACGTCGCGCAGCGTCCAGCCGAGCAGCCTCGAGGCCGCCGGCATCTCGAACCGGTCGAAGACGGAGGGGGGAGGTGTGGAGGTTTCGTCGTCGCGCATCGTTCCTGAGCCCTCGTCATTCCAGCCCTTCGACTGCCTGCAGGGCAGGCGCTCAGGATAAACTTCAGCCGGAAGCCGAAGGCCGGCATCCAAGCAGACTCAGCTTGGACCCAGCTTTCGCTGGGGTGACGTCAAAGGGTGCGTTCCCTCTCCTCGACTTCGTACGTCTCCAGATAATCGCCGGCCTTGATGTCGGTATGGCCTTCGAAGGTCACGCCGCATTCGAGCCCGGCGCGGACCTCGGCGACGTCGTCCTTGAAGCGCCGAAGCGATGCGATCGACCCATTGTAGACGATCACGTCCTCGCGGGTGATGCGCGCCCTCAGCGCCTTGCGGATGAAGCCCTCGGTGACCAGCAGGCCGGCCGCCTTGCCGTGCTTGCCGGCCGAGAAGACCTCGCGGACCTCGGCGCGGCCGACGATATTCTCGATCATCAGCGGGCCGAGCTCGCCCGCCATCGCCGCCCGCACCGCGTCGGTAAGGTCGTAGATCACGTCATAATATTGCATGGCGACCTGATCGCGCTCGGCGATCTCGCGGGCCTTGGCGTTGGGGCGGACGTTGAAGCCGATGATCGGCGCGCCCGAGGCCTTGGCGAGGGTGACGTCGCTCTCGGTGATGCCGCCGACGCCGGCATGGAGAACGCGCGCCTTGATGTCCTCGTTGGAGATCTTGTTGACGGCGGCGACGATCGCCTCGACCGAACCCTGGACGTCGCCCTTGATGACCAGCGGGAATTCGATCGCCTGCTTCTCCTTCAGCGCGGAGAACATCGTGTCGAGGCTGGCCGGCGCGAACGCGGTCCGCTTGCGGTCCAGCACCGACTGGCGGTAGCCGGCGACCTCGCGGGCGCGCGCCTCATTCTCGACCACGCTCAGCACGTCGCCGGCGCTCGGTACGCCGCCGAGGCCGAGCACCTCGACAGGCAGGCTCGGCCCGGCTTCCTTCACCTGGCGACCCTTGTCGTCGATCATCGCGCGGACCTTGCCCGAAATGGGCCCGGCCACGAAAATGTCGCCGACGCGCAGAGTGCCGCGCTGGATCAGGACGGTGGCGAGCGGGCCGCGGCCCTTGTCGAGCTTGGCTTCGACCACCGCGCCTTCGGCGGGGCGGTCGGGATTGGCCTTCAGTTCGAGAATCTCGGCCTGCGCCGCGATCGCCGCGAGCAATTTATCGAGATTGGTCTTCTTGAGCGCCGAAACCTCGACGTCCTGAACCTCGCCGCCCATGTCCTCGACGACGATCTCGTGCTGGAGCAATTCCTCGCGCACCTTCTGCGGGGTGGCGCCGGGCTTGTCGATCTTGTTGATCGCCACGATCATCGGCACGCCGGCCGCCTTGGTGTGGTTGATCGCCTCGATCGTCTGCGGCTTCAGCCCGTCGTCGGCCGCCACCACCAGGATGACGATGTCGGTGACGTTGGCGCCGCGGGCGCGCATCTCGGTGAAGGCCTCATGGCCCGGCGTGTCGAGGAAGGTGATCTTCGACTTGTCCGGGAGCGCGACCTGATAGGCGCCGATATGCTGGGTGATTCCGCCCGATTCGCCGGCGACAACATTAGCGCCGCGGATCGCGTCGAGCAGGCTCGTCTTGCCATGGTCGACATGGCCCATGATGGTGACCACGGGCGGCCGCGGCAGCAGCGTTCCTTCCTCGTCGACGTCGGTGTCCGACTGGATGTCGATGTCGGATTCGCTGACCCGCTTGATGTTGTGGCCGAATTCGGTGACCAGCAATTCGGCCGTGTCCTGATCGATCACTTCGTTGACCGTGACGGGCATCCCCATCTTGAACAGCGACTTGACCAGATCGGCCGCGCGCTCGGCCATGCGGTTGGCGAGCTCGCCGACCGTGATCGCGTCGGGGACGACGACATCGCGGATCTGCTTGGCCGACGGCCCGGCCTGCTGGTGGGCGCGCCGTTCCTTCTCGCGCGAGCGCTTGAGCGCGGCCAGAGAACGGGCGCGGGCATCGCCATCCTCGCCCAAGGCGCGGCTGACGGTGAGCTTGCCGCGCTCGCGGCGATGCTCCTCGCGGCCGCGGGTCGGCCGGGCCGGCTCGGGGCGCTTGGGCACGGCGTGGCCGTGGCGGGGGCGGGGGCGTTCGTCGTCCTCGGCAGCGGCGGGTGCCGCCGGCGCGGCGACCTCGGTCTGCGGCTCGGTGGCGCGGCGCGCTTCCTCCTCCGCGGTGAGGCGGGCCTGTTCGGTCGCGGCTTCCTCGGCCTTGCGATTGTCCTCGGCGCGGCGCTTCTCGTCCTCGGTCTGGGCTTTGGCCTGCTGCTCTTCGCGGCGGCGGGCGTCCTCGAGCGAGGAGAGGCGCGCGCCTTCGGCCTCGCGCAGCAGCCGCTCCTGCAATTCCTTGCGGGCCGTGGCGGCGTCGGGCGCGGGGCCGGCCGGCTTCGGGGCGGGCGCCGGAGGCGCGGGGACAGGCGCGACCGGCTCGGGCGCGGCGACGACGGGCTCGGGCGCCGCGGGCGCGGGCTCGCCGGGCCTGCGCAGCGTGCGCGCCTTCTTGGTTTCCACGATCACCGTGTTCGAGCGGCCATGGCTGAAGCTCTGCTTCACCTTGCCAACCTCGACGGTGCGTTTGAGCCCCAACGGCGCGCGCGTGCCCAGCTTCGGCTTGTCAGTCGTCTCGCTCACTCAATATCCTTCATTACATCAACAGCCGAAGCGCCCGGCATTTCCGCCGTGGCGGCGCTTAGCCCATCCTCGCGTCCGATAAAAGCGCGCCACCGCCCGAGCGCGCGTTCGACACGCGCCGCGGCAGCACGATCTATGATTGCCGCATGTACCACATTTTCGCGGCCCAGCGCCAATGACAATATGGCCCTGCCGACCGGCAAAACCAGACCCTGGCGGCCCGAGCCCTCCTCGTCCCTGCCGACTCGCCAGGCCTGATCGAGCTTGCGCCGCCCATCGGCGCTGGCATCGGCGGCGTGGATCAGCAGCGCCACCTCGCCCCGGCGGGCGGCGACGTCGATCCGCTCGCTGCCGAGCAGGAGCAGGCCGGCGCGCGCTTCCAGGCCAAGCCGGTCGAGCGCATCCTTGCGCAACGCGGCCTCGATCCGTTCGCCGAGATCGTCGGGCGCGCTCGCCTCGCCTGTCTTGAACGCGCGGGCGAGCGCACCCTTCAGCTTGCCCTTGGCCTGCGCCGCCTCGATCGTCGCCCGGTCGACTCCGAGCCAGGCGCCGCGGCCGGGCGCCCTGGCGCGGACGTCGGGCGCGACCTGCCCGTCGGGGCCGAGCGCGAGCCGAACCAGCTCGTCCCGCCCGCCATGCCGGCCGCTCAGGATGCACTTGCGCTCGGGCGCATGGGCGCCTTCAGCCTGGGCCCCGGCCTCGGCCGGTTTTGGCGACGGACGGGTCAGTCGCTCATTGGGGGGTTTCCGCAACGGCGTCCTCCCCGGCCTTGGCGTCCTCGTCCTCGAACCAATGGGCGCGGGCCGCCATGATGATCTAATTGCCCTGTTCGTCGGTCAGCCCGTACTCGGCGAGCAGGCCGCCTTTGTCCTCGGTCCGGTTGGATTCGCGCTGACGGCGCTGCTCCGGCCTTTTCTTCTGGACGAGCTCGTCGGTGGCGAGGTCGGCGAGATCGTCGAGGGTGCGGATGTTGGACTTGCCGAGGGTGACCAGCATCGCCTCGGTGAGATAGGGCATCTCGGCAAGCTCGTCGGACACGCCGAGCGTTCGGCGCTCCTCGCGGGCGGCCTCCTCCTGGCGCTGCAGCGCCTCGGTGGCGCGGCTCTGAAGCTCGGTCGCCAGTTCGTCGTCGAAGCCCTCGATCTGGGACAGCTCGTCGAGCTCGACATAAGCAACCTCCTCGAGCGCGCCGAAGCCCTCGGCGACCAGCAGCTGGGCCAGCGTCTCGTCGACGTCGAGCTCCTTCTGGAACAATTCGGAGCGCTCGACGAACTCGCGCTGGCGCTTCTCGCTGGCGTCGGCCTCGGTCATGATGTCGATCGCCGAGCCGGTCAGCTGGCTGGCGAGGCGCACATTCTGGCCGCGGCGGCCGATGGCGAGGCTCAATTGGTCGTCGGGGACCACGACCTCGATCCGGCTCTCCTCCTCGTCGATAACGACGCGGGCGACGGTGGCCGGCTGCAGGCCGTTGACGACGAAGGTGGCGAGGTCCTCGCTCCAGGGAATGATGTCGATCTTCTCGCCCTGCAGTTCCTGGACGACGGCCTGGACCCGCGAACCCTTCATGCCGACGCAGGCGCCGACCGGGTCGATCGACGAATCGTGGCTGATCACGCCGATCTTGGCGCGGCTGCCGGGATCGCGGGCAGCAGCCTTGATCTCGATGATGCCGTCGTAGATTTCGGGCACCTCCTGGGCGAACAGCTTCTTCATGAAATCCGGGTGGGCGCGGCTGAGGAAGATTTGCGGGCCCCTGTTCTCGCGGCGGACGTTGAGGATCAGCGAGCGGGTGCGGTCGCCGACCCGGACCACTTCGCGCGGGATCTGCTGGTCGCGGCGGATGACGCCCTCGGCGCGGCCCAGGTCGACGACGACATGGCCGAATTCGACGCGCTTGACGACTCCGGTGATGATCTCGCCGGCGCGCTCCTTGAACTCCTCATATTGGCGCTCGCGCTCGGCGTCGCGGACCTTCTGGAAGATGACCTGCTTGGCGGCCTGGGCGGCGATCCGGCCGAACTCGATCGGCGGCAGCGGATCGACGATATAGTCGCCGATCACCGCGCCCGGCTGAAGTTTCTGGCTGTCCTCCAGGCTCACCTGCTTGAAATAATCCTCGACCTCCTCGACGACCTCGACGACGCGCCACAGGCGAAGATCGCCGCTGGTCGGATCGAGCTTGGCGCGGATGTCGTTCTCGGCGCCGTAGCGGGCGCGGGCGGCGCGCTGGATGGCGTCCTCCATAGCCTCGATGACGATCATCCGGTCGATCAGTTTCTCGCGCGCGACGGCGTCGGCGATCGCGATCAGTTCGGCCTTGTTGGCGGAAACGGCGCCGGGCGCCCCCACGGTGTCGGCAGTGCCTTCGGTGGCCATGGTCAGTCCTGTCCTTCTTCGATTTCGTCGGGGTCTTCTGCGTCTTCGATTTCTTCGGCGTCGGCACCTTCCGCGGAGAGCGGCGCGGTCGCCCTGATCAGTCGGTCGGTCATCAGCAACTTGGCGTTGCGGATGGCGGAAAATTCTATGCGCGTCTCTCCGAGGCCCTTCACGTCGATCCACACGTCCTCGCCGTCAACGCCGATGAGGTCGCCCGACAGTTGCTTGCGGCCGTTGAAGGGCTCGTGCGGATGGATCCGCGCCTCATGGCCCTTCCAGTCGTCATAATCCTTGAGCCGGGTCAGCGGCCGGTCGATGCCGGGCGAGCTGACTTCGAGCCGATAGGCATGGTCGATCGGGTCGCGTCCCTCCGCTTCGAGCGCGTCGAGCCGCTCCGAGATACGCCGCGACAGCCGCGCGCAATCCTCCAGCGACAGCTGCCGCGTGTCGGACCGCTCCGCCATGACCTGAAGCGTCGGATCGGAGGCCCCGCCGGTCATCTTGACGCGCACCAGCGCAAGCCCCTCGGCTTCCACCTCGGGCGCGATCAATTTCTCAAGCGAAGCGGCGTCCGCCATTGCGACTCCGTAAAACAAGGGCCTTCGGCGCCGGCCCCGTCCCCGGGACCAGCCTCAACGTCTGACGATGTCGAGAAAGGTGAGGTGTATATAGGAGGGAGCGCGATCAGGGGCAAGCGGGGATTGGCGACGGTCTTGCCGCGCGGGCCGGCGCTCTTTCATGTATTGGGAACGGACCGAATCCGGCCCGCGAAGAAGGAGCCATGCGATGACCAGTCCCAAGCTCGCCCTCGACATTCTCCCCGGCAAGAACGGCAAGGTCTATTATCTGCCGCTCGCGCCCAAGTCGCGCGACCATGAGGAGCGGCTCAAGATCGGCGTCCGGCTGCAGATCACCCATGCCGACCCGGACCATGACACGCTGACCATCATCAACATCAACTTCTCCTTTCCCGGCACCGACCTGGGCTTCCGGATCATGGCGCGGGAGCAGGAATATATGCACCCGAAGGGCGGCGTTCTCGGCCGCGGCGACATGGTGACCTGGTCCAACGGGACGGTGCTGACCGAGGAAGAGGAGGACCGGTTCAACCAGATCTATCTGGACGGCCCTGCGCCGCCAAGCCTCAGGGTCCACATCCATTGCGAGGGCTTCGATGAACCCTTCACCGAAACCTTCGACCTGATACGCTGGTCCGACCCGACCGGCGACGGCCCGGTGCTGCTGCCGTTTTTGCTCAACGATCTCGACCATGACGAATATGTCGCGGCCCAGGCTTTCCATTATTTCAACGGCCGGTGGAGCGGCACCCAGATCTTCGCGCACGACATCGGCATCGAGGCGCGGGTCGACGGCGTCTGGACCGTCGCCCGTACGGCCGAACCCCCGACCCGGAACGAGGATATCCGGATCTTCGGCCGGCCGGTCCGGGCGATGGCGGACGGCGAGGTGTTCGAGGTCGAAGATCGCTGGCGCGACAATCCTTACAAGGCCGTCGACAAGGACCATCCCAAATATGGTACCAACTATGTCTGGGTGCGCTATCGCGATCTCGAGGTCAAATATGTGCATTTGCGCCGAGGCAGCGCGATCGTCTCGGCCGGACAGGAGGTGACCGCCGGCCAGAAGCTCGCCGAAGTCGGCAATTCGGGAAATACCGGCGGCGATCCCCACCTCCATCTGGAGTGCCGGACGACCGCGACCCACACTTTGTGCGCCTTCACGTTCAAGAACACCTGGATGCTGGCGCGCGACCTAGTGCCGCATAGCGGCAACGGCCGCCGCGTGCGGCTCGACGATCAGGGCATATGCGAGGAATATGCGGCGCTTCGTCCCTTCGCCACCAGCCACGGGCCGATCGGCCCCGATATCTCCGACGTCGAGCTCGAAACCCTCGTCGCCGAAATCCTGGCCGGCGTCGGCGAGGGCGGCGGCGGCTTCATCATCGTGGGCGGCAGGATCGTCAAGGTTCCTCCCCGCGGCATCAAATGGGCGTTGCTCGAAAGCCTGGTCGATCTCGATGCGGCGGACGAGCTCGCCGCGCCGGCCGCGGCGAAGCGTCGCAAGAAAGTCGCCGACGCGCTCGACAAGGCGACGAATGCGCTGAGAAGCGGCCGGTAGCGCCCTCGGGATATCGAACCATGGGGGATATTGCCTCGTGGACGGCATCGCGATTCGGCGCGCAACTTCATGGATCTGGCGGGGCGCCGGACGAAGGGGCCGGAACTGCGTCTGGGCCAGCGCCTGAGGCATTCGCTCACTGCCGAGACGCTCGCTACTCGCCAGCCGCGCAAGGGCGTGATGACGCTCTGAGCGCGCGCATGCCGCCGGTTGCAATGTTGGATTTCGAAGCACAGCCTTCGCTCATGCCCGCGCGGTTCGCCTTGCCTCGCCGTCCGACCGCACCTTTTTTTGCGACAGCGGCTTCACGCGGACGGCCCCCCGCGATTCCATGTGAATCTCGTGACTCTCTCGTGACTCTTGCGTCAGCGCGAGCCCCATGGCGGCGGCGGGTTGGCGATCGGGCGGGTGAGGTCGAACTCGACCCGGAAATGCCGGCCCGGGCGCTTCAGCTCGTAGCTGAAGGCGCGGCCGGGCGCGATCTCCATCGCCCAGACGTTGGTGATCGATTCGGGGATGTTCTGGCGCACGAACAGGTCGCGCGAGAATGCGTCGGCGGGGAATTCCTGCCGTCGCGCCGAGCCGGGGCCGGCGGTGTCGCCGCCATATTGGGTGACCGCGTCGGCGGTCCCGTCGTCGTGGCGATGATCGTGCTTGAGGCGCAGGCCCGCGCCGGTGCGGGTGATCATCCAGGTGCGCGACCGGTCGGCGCCGACGTGAAAGGGGATGCGGATCTCGTCGTCCGTGCACTGGCGGACCTCCATGACGAGGCGGCTCGCCGCCATCTCGCGGTCGGCGGCGTCGGCGGTCGTCACCCGGCCTTCGAAGGCGCTGCCGCACAAAGCGTGCAGCCGGTCGAAAAACTGTTGCCGGGGGCCGGGCGCGGCCGGAACGAGGGTCGAGCAGGCCGCCAGGGCGGCGGTGAGGAGAAGGGGGGCGGTGCGCATCGCGCCGACCCTAGCGCGCGTCGGACCGGCTTGCCAGTTCGGCGTCGCGGCGGCACTGCGCCGGGGGGAAAGCGTTACACCCCGATCGAGGAGGTCCCATGCGCGCATTGAGTTCGGCTTTCATGTCCGCCTTGCTGCTGATCGGCTGCAGCGCCGGCGACGGCGCTCCCGCCTTCGCCCAGACCCGCCCATTCCAGGTCGAGGAGGTCGCGCGCTTCGACCAGCCTTGGGCGATGACCTTCCTGCCCGGCGGCCGCCAGGCCCTGATCACCGAGAAAGGCGGCACGCTGAAATTGTGGACGAGGGGCGCCGCCGCCGTCGATGTCGCCGGCGTGCCCGCGGTCGATTTTGGCGGCCAGGGCGGCCTGGGCGACGTCGTCCTCCACCCCGATTTCGCCAATAATGGCTTCGTCTATCTGAGCTTCGCCGAAGCCGGCGAGGGCGGCACGCGCGGCGCCGCAGTCGGCCGCGGCCGGCTGACGGTCGAGAATGGCACGGCCCGGCTCGACGGCTTCCAGATCCTCTGGCGGCAGGAACCCAAGTTTGGCGGCCGCGGCCATTACGGGCACCGCATCGCCTTCTCGCCCGACGGCCGCTTCATGTTCATCAGTTCGGGCGAGCGCCAGGAATTCAATCCGGCGCAGGACCGCAATTCCAACGCCGGCAAGATATTGCGGCTGACCGACACCGGCATGGTGCCGGGCGACAACCCCTTTTACGACCAGGGCCGGGTCACCTCACAAATCTGGTCGCTGGGCCATCGCAACCCGCTCGGCCTTGCCTTCGACGGCCAGGGACGCCTGTGGGAGCATGAAATGGGTCCGCGCGGCGGCGACGAGCTCAACCTGATCGAGCGCGGCTCCAATTACGGCTATCCGATCGTCTCCGACGGCGACCATTATGACCGGCGCGACATTCCCGATCATGCCACCCGCCCCGAATTCAACGCGCCCGAAATCACCTGGACCCCGGTCATCTCGCCGTCGAGCCTGGTCTTCTATTCCGGGTCGATGTTTCCGTCCTGGCGCGGCAGCGCCCTGGTCGGCGCGCTCTCCGGCCGGGGGCTGGTCCGCATCCTCTTCGAGGGCAACACCGCTCGCGAGGCCGAGCGCTGGGACATGGGCCAGCGCGTCCGCGAGGTCGAGCAGGCCCCGGACGGTTCGGTCTATGTGCTCGAGGACCAGGAGCGCGGCGGAGGGCCCGGCGGGCGGCTGCTCAGGCTGGTGCCGGCGCGCTGATCAGCCGGCGGTGCCAAGGAAGGCGAAGGCGGCCAGGAGGAGCAAGGCGGCAAGGGCCAAAGTGACGACGATGAACGCCCAGCTTTGCCGCCGGGTCACGATCATGAAGATGCCGTTGGCCGCCGCGACGAGGCCGAACAGCAGCACCAGCCCGAACAGGCCGAGGATCATGCGCGCCTGTTCCGGCGTGCCGGTGAAGGACGCGCCGTCCACCTCGACGCCCGGGCGCAGCAAGGTCGGCAGCATCGCCAGGGTGATCCATCCCATCAGTCCGAGCAGGAACAGGCCGATGGCCAGCAGCAGGATGCCCCGCGCCGGCGATTCCCCCACCGAGCGCATCGGTCCGCCGCATTTCGGACAGACGGAGACGCGCCCTTCGACGAGCTCGGCGCAGGTCGGATCGTTGCAGGCGCTGTGCGACATGATTTCCCCCGTTAAGCCTAGTCCGTAATGCCGATGACGACGAGGGTTATGATCTAGCAGCGCCGATAGCGGAAATACCAGACCTCGCAGCCCTCGCGCCGCGCTTTGGCTTCATAGCGGGTTTCCGGCCAGCCGCCGGGGCGGACCAGGAAGTCGTTCGCGCTCTCGGCCAACCATTCGAAGTCGCGGCGCTGGCCCATCACCATCATCGCCCAGCGGCAATAGGTGGGATCGTCGGTGCCGAGCCGGAACTCCCCGCCCGGCGCCAGCTTCGCGGCGATCAGGTCGAGCGGGCCGTGATTGATCATTCGGCGCTTGGCGTGGCGCGCCTTGGGCCAGGGATCGGGATGGAGCAGATAGACGAAGCGCAGCGACGCGTCGGGGAGCCGCTCGAGCACGTCGAGCGCGTCGCCCATATGAAGGCGGACATTGGCCAGATGCCTGTCGGCGACATGCACGAGCGCGCCGGCGACGCCGTTCAGGAACGGCTCGGCGCCGATAAAGCCGTGATCGGGCAGCAGATCCGCGCGAAAGGCGAGATGCTCGCCGGCGCCGAAGCCGATCTCGAAATGGAGCGGCCGGTCGTCGCCGAACAGGGTTCGCGAATCGACCGGCCCTTCCTCCGGAACGCTCAATTGCGGCAGCAGCCGCTCGACCAGGTCCGATTGGCCGGCGCGCAGCGGACGGCCCTTGGAGCGCCCGTAGAGGCGGCGGATGGTGGTCGGATCGTTCATGGCGGGTTCGGCCTGGCGCTGCTATCCTGCTTTGCATGAAAGCCGCAAGCCTGCTCGCCGTCGCCCTGTTCCTCGCCGCCTCGCCCGCGCTGGCGACGGGAACCATCCTCTGCCGATCGACGATTAGCCCGACGGACGGACCCTCGCTGTCGCTCGTCGTCGGCAATGGCGAGGCGGGCGGCATCGTCCAGGCGCATTTCGCGCTGGGCGGCGAGCGCTTCACCACCGGCGAAGGCCCCGGCGCGCCGGTCATTTCCCAGGCCTGGATCGATCCGCATGCGCTGAGGCTCGACGTCGCCGACGCGAATGTCGACGCGCGGATCTTCCGGCTCGACGCAAGGCGCCGGCGCGGGTCGGACTATCTGGGCATCCTCATCCATGGCGGCCGGACCTGGCGGGTGCGCTGCACCGAGGAAGGCTAGGCGCCGAACAGACCCCGATACGCCTCGCGCAGCGCCGCCTTCTGCACCTTGCCCATCGCATTGCGCGGGAGGGCCTCCACGAAAAGAATGCGGCGGGGCTGCTTGAAGCGGGCGAGATCGGCGAGTGACTCGAGAAGCGTGGCCTCGTCCAGGTCCGGATCGGTGCGGGTGACGACGGCGACGACGGCTTCGCCCAGATCGGCATGGGGCAATCCGATCACCGCGCTCTCGCCCACGCCCGGTATCGCATCGAGCGCGAGCTCGATCTCCCTGGGATAGATGTTGAGCCCGCCGGCGATGATCAGATCCTTCGCGCGGCCGACGATGGCGACGCGTCCGTCCGGCCCCATGGTCGCGACGTCGCCGGTGATGAAGAAGCCGTCCGGGCGCATCTCCTGCGCCGTCTTCTCCGGCTGGCGCCAATAGCCCTTGAACAGATTGGGGCCGCGAATCTCCAACACGTCGTCGCGGATGCGCGCCTTGACGCCGGGCAGCGGGAAGCCGACCGTGCCGGGGACGCGCTCGCCCTCATAGGGGTTGGAACAGATCATCCCCGCCTCGGTCATGCCGTAGCGTTCGAGGATGCGATGGCCGGTCCTGGCTTCGAATTCGGCGAAGGTCGCTTCGAGCAACGGCGCCGAGCCGCTGACAAACAGCCGCATGCCCGTCGCCGCCTCGCGCGTCAGGCGCGGGCAGCCGAGGAGGCGGGTATAGAAGGTCGGAACGCCCATGAGGATCGTGGCGTGGCCCATGTCCGCGATCGCCGCTTCGGCATCGAAGTTCTCGTGCCAGATCATGGTCGATCCGTTGAGCAGCGCCCCGTGCAGCGCCACGAACAGGCCGTGGACGTGGTAGATTGGCAAAGCGTGGATCAGCACGTCGCCGTCCCGCCAGCGCCACTGCTCCTTCAGCACCAGCGCGTTGGAGGCGAGATTGTCGTGGCTCAGCATCGCGCCCTTGGAGCGGCCCGTCGTCCCCGACGTATAGAGGATGGCGGCAAGATCGTCGGGGCCGCGCTCGACGGTCTCGAACGGCGTGCCCGGCACCGGCGCCAGATCGTCGAGGCGAAGATGGCCATCGGCGACGATCAAGGCGGGCTCGGCATCCTCGATGAAGTATGCGAGCTCCGCCGGCGTGTAGGCGGTGTTGAGCGGAACCCAGACGAGGCCGGCGCGCAAGGCGGCGAGGTAGAGCAACACGCACTCGACCGACTTTTCGGCCTGGACGAGGATTCGGTCGCCGGGCGTGGCGCCGTGCCGGACGAGGGCCGCGGCCCGGCCGGCAACGGCCGCGTCGAAATCGCGATAGAGGAGGCGGACCTTGCCGCCCTCCACGAAGACCGGAGTCTCGCCGGCGGCCGCGGCCGCCGCCGAGAACCGGCCGTAGAGGTTTGCGCTCAGAGCGCCGCCTTCAGCGCGTCGACCAGGTCGGTCTTCTCCCAGGTGAAGAGGTCGCCCTCGGCCTTGCGGCCGAAATGGCCGTAGGATGCGGTCTTCTGGTAGATCGGCTGGTTGAGATTGAGGTGCGTGCGGATGCCCTTGGGGGTGAGGCGCACCAGGTTGGGCAGGATCTCTTCGAGCCTGGCCTCGTCCACGGTGCCGGTGCCGTGCAGATCGACATAGACCGACAGCGGCTCGGCAACGCCGATCGCGTAGCTCAACTGGATCGTGCAGCGCCGCGCCAGGCCGGCCGCAACGATATTCTTGGCGAGATAGCGCGTGATGTAGGCCGCCGACCGATCGACCTTGGTCGGATCCTTGCCTGAAAAGGCGCCGCCGCCGTGGGGGGAGGCGCCGCCATAGGTGTCGACGATGATCTTGCGGCCGGTGACGCCGGCATCGCCATCGGGGCCGCCGATCTCGAATCGGCCGGTCGGATTGACGTGGATGACGGTATCGTCGGTGATGAAGCCTTCCGGCAGGACATCGTGGAAAACGCCGACCACATAGTCGCGCAGCGTCTTGTAGAGCGCCGGATCGCCCTCGTTGTTGTGGAAATAATAATCCGGCGCGTGCTGGGTCGACACGACGAGCGCGGTGGCGCGCACCGGCACCTCATTCTCATAAGCGAGCGTCACCTGGCTCTTGGCATCGGGTTCGAGAAACGGCGCCATGCCCGAATGGCGATCCGCGGCCATCCGCTCGAGTATCTTGTGGGAGTAATAAAGCGTGGCCGGCATGAAGTCGGGCGTCTCGTCGGTCGCATAGCCGAACATGATGCCCTGATCGCCCGCGCCTTCATCCTTGTTGCCGCTGGCATCGACGCCCTGCGCGATATGCGGGGATTGCGGGTGGAGATGATTTTCGAAGATCAAATTCTGCCAGTGAAAGCCGTCCTGCTCGTAACCGATACGCTTCACGGTTTCGCGGACGACGGTCTGGATTTCCTCCTGCGCGCCGGGCGCCCAATTGCCGTCCTTGTCGATCATGCCGAGGCCGCGAACCTCGCCGGCCAGGACGACGCGGTTGGTCGTGGTCATGGTTTCGCAGGCGACTCGCGCTTCGGGGTCGCGGCTCAGGAAAAGATCGACGACCGCGTCGGAAATTTGGTCGGCGACCTTGTCCGGGTGGCCCTCGGAAACCGATTCGGACGTGAAGAGAAAGTTGCTGCGCATCGTGTGAGGCGTTCCTTCTTGGAGATGGCCTTCTTGGAGATGGCCTTCTTGGAGATGGCCTTCTGGGAGATTGGCCCTGCCGGGAGATTTGGGATATAAAGATATCTTTATGTGCCGCGCGGGCTAGCGGGTTTTGCGCCCGACTGCAATCGCCGCCGCGACCAGCAGCAGGGCGAAAGCGAAAGCGAGGATGTTGCCGAGCCGGGCGAACGGGGGCGGCGCCAGCGCATGGGGCAGCGGCGTATCGATCGCTCCCGCCTCGCCCAGCGCCAGGCTCTGCTCGACGACGCCGTCGGCGCGGATCACGGCGGAGATGCCGGTCGGCGTCGCGCGGACCACAGGCAGCCCCTCTTCGATCGCGCGCAGCCGCGCCTGCGCCAGATGCTGGGGCGGGCCCCAGGCGCCGAACCAGGCGTCGTTGGACGGGTTGAAGATGAAGTCGGGCCGATCGGCGCGGTCGACCACCTGGCCCGAGAAGATGATCTCGTAGCAGACCTGGACGCCGGCGCGGCCGAACCTCCCCAGATCGAGTGTCCGCGGCCCAGGCCCGCCCAGGAAATCCAGGTCGCCGGGGGCGAGCCGGGTCAGGCCGATGGCCGAGAGGATCGGCCGCATCGGCAGATATTCGCCATAAGGGACGAGGTGCGCCTTGTCGTAGCGGTCGCCGAGGCGGCCGTCGGGTCTGATCGTGTAGACGCTGTTGAAGGCGGCCTCCGAATAGCCGTCGCGGCCGAACACCAGTTCGACGCCCCCGAGCAGCAGCAGATCGTCCGGGCCGAGCAAGGCGGCGAGCCGGCGTCGGGCGGCGGGCTCGATGCTGAGATAATCGGGAGTCGCGGCCTCAGGCCAGAGAAGCAGGCGCGGAGTCACGCCGGGCCGGCCGGACAGCGCCGCGAGCCGGCGGAAATTCTCCTCCTCGTAGCGCGGGTCCCACTTGTTCTGCTGGCCGATATTGGGCTGGACGATGCGGAGCTGGGGACGCGCGTCGCCAGGCCCGCCGACCCCGGGGGGGAGGAACAGCAAGGCGCTGGCCAGGATCGGCGCGGCGATCACCGCGCCGGGCAGCCAGCGCCGCCCGGCGAGCAGAGAGACGGCGCCGCCGGCCAGCACGACCAGCCCGCCCAGCGCATAGGTGCCGAGATAGGCGGCGAGGCCCGGCACTCCGGCGACGCCGACCCAGGCCACGCCGACCGGGTTCCAGGCGAACCCCGTGAACAAGGTGCCGCGCATCCATTCGGTGACGATCCAGGCGGCGGCCAGCAGCAATATGAGGACGATCCGATTGCCCTTGTGCCAGCGCCACGCCAGCCCCGCCGCCGCGGCCGGATAGATCGCCAGATAGAGCGCGAGCAGCACGACCGCGACCCAGCCGAGCCAGGCCGGCATCGCCGCCTGATAGGTGAAGGCGGTCGCGATCCAGTTCAGTCCAAGCACGAACTGGCCCACCCCGAACCACCAGCCCCGCGCGAGCGCCGACCTGAGCGAGGGCGCTGCCTCGACCAGCCAGACCAGGGCGGCAAAGGCGAGGATGGTCAGCGGCCACAGATGCAGCGGCGCGAAGCCGAGCGCGGAAACCAGGCCGGCGATCAGGGAAAGGCCGAGGAACTTCATTGCGGCGCGATATGGAGACGGGGCGGGGCCGCAGTCAATCGTCCTGGCGGCTTATCGGGGATGACGCTCGCGACATGATTTCGTGCCCGTATCGACTATAAGGGCGGAACCGGAGGGGGCGAGATGCTTGTCTTCCTAATGCTGGCCAGTTTTGCCTGGCAGGCGGAAACCACGCCCGCGGCCGGGAACGCGAGCGGCCTCGACTCGCGCTTCCGCCGCATGGACCGCGACGGCAACGGCTTCCTGACTCCCAACGAAGCGCCGCGGATCTCGGCCACGCGCGGCGCCGGTGCGGCGCCCGGTGCCGCGGCCTGGGTGGCGAGCTACGACCGCGACGGCGACGGCAGGGTCAGTGCGCGCGAATATGCGGCCGGACCGCACGGCGGTTGACCGCGTCCGGCGCGCCCGGCTAGGGGCCGCGCTTTCCCGCCCCGGAGTGACTCATGACCGAAACCCGCCTCGACGTGCTGTGCATCGGCAACGCGGTCGTCGACATCATCGCCGATTGCGACGACCCCTTTCTTGCGGCCGAGGGGCTCACCAAGGGCATGATGCGGCTGATCGACGCCGACGAGGCGGTCCGGCTCTACGATCATATGGGCCCGGCGCGAGAGATCAGCGGCGGCTCGGCCGGCAATACGGCCGCGGGCGTCGCCGCTCTGGGCGGCAAGGCCGGCTTCGTCGGTCAGGTCGCGCCCGATCAGCTGGGCGAATTCTACCGTCACGATCTCACCGCGACCGGGGTCGAGTTCATTACCCCGGCCCGGGATTTCGGCGTGCCGACCGGGCGGGTGATGGTTTTGGTCACGCCCGACGCGCACCGCACGATGAACACCTTCCTCGGCGCCGCGCAGCTGCTTCCGGTCGACGCGCTCGACGAAGTCCAGATCGAGGCGGCGCAGGTGCTCTATCTCGAAGGCTATCTGTGGGATCCGGAAACGCCGCGTTTCGCGATGATCAAGGCGATCGACGTGGCCCGCAACGCCGGGCGCAAGATCGCCTTCACGCTGTCCGACACCTTCTGCATCGATCGCCACCGCGACGGCTTCAACGGCCTCATCGACGGCGGCAGGATCGACCTCCTGTTCGCCAATGAGGCGGAGATCGTCATGCTCGCCGGCATCGACGATTTCGAGGGCGCGGTCGCGGCCGTGAAGGACAAGGTCGACATCCTCGTCGTCACCCGCTCCGAAAAGGGCGCCATCGCCGTGCGCGGCGACGAGCGGGCCGAGGTGGCGGCCGAGCCGGTCGACCGGGTGGTCGATACGACCGGTGCCGGCGACCTGTTCGCCGCCGGCTTCCTCGCCGGCTTCACCCAAAGGCGCGGCCTCGAGCAATCGCTTCGCATCGGCGCGATCGCGGCCGCCGAAGTGATCTCGCATTACGGCGCCAGGCCCGAAAAGGACCTGCGGGCGCTGGTCGCGGCGCGGCTAGGCTAGGCTGCTCTAGGAGGTTCCCTGCCCGGGCTGGGGCTCGGGCGCCGGCACGTCCACGTCGGGGGTCGGGGGAAACACTTCGGGCGGCGCCGGCACCGGTTGAGCGGGCTGGGTCGGCTGACCCGGCTGCGACGGCTGAGGCGGCTCGGCTGGGGGCGTGGTGGCCATGATCGTCTCCTTCGACTGGAGAACGCCGGTCTGCCGTTCAGGTTGCGGGCGGGCCCTTCAGCTCCAGCACGTTGCCCGACGGGTCCCTGACGTAGAAGGACAGGCCCTCGCCGCGGGCGCCGCCGCGCAGGCCCTCTTCGATGATCCCGACGCCGTGCGCGGCGAGATGCGCGCGCATCGCCGCTTCGTCCCAGGGGCCGGTGGCGATGCAGACATGGTCCATGTTGCGCCCGCCTGCCACTTCGGGGCGGCCCCAGGCGCCCTCCTCCGAGGCGATGTCGACCAGGTCGATGAGAGCAACACCGGCACGTAGTTGCAGCATGCCGTATTGCGGCAAGGCAGTCTCGACGGTGCAGCCGATCACCTCACGGTAGAAGCGCTCGGCCTCGGCCATGCCGTCCACGAGCAGGACGACATGGTCGAGGCCTTCGAGCGCGAAAGGCGGCGCGGCCATGGTGGCCGGGCTAGGGCCGGATCACCGGCTTCCCGTCGGCGTCGAGCGGCGCATCCTCCGGGAAGTAAGGCGTCTCGTCGTCGGCCATGACGTCGTGGCCCTTGGCAAGCTCGGAATTGTGCATGCCGTAGACGAAGTAGAGGACGGCCGCCCCGAGCACGTACCAGCCGAAGAAGATCAGCACATTCGCCGGCACCGAGGTGATCAGCCAGACGCACGACGCGATCCCCAGAAGCGGAACCACCGGATAGAAGGGGACGCGATAGCCGCGCGGGATTTCCGGGTGGGTCCGGCGCAGCCAGATCACGGTGAGGCAGACGATCGCGAAGGCCGCGAGCGTTCCGACCGAGGTCGCGTCGCCGAGGAAGTTGATGTCGAAGAACCCACCGGCGACCGCCACCGCAAGGCCGACGACCAGGGTGTTGATCCAGGGCGTGCGGAACTTCGGATGGACCCGCGAGAAGACCCTGGGCAGCAGCCCGTCCCGCGCCATCGTGTAGAAGATGCGGGTCTGGCCGTACATCAGCACCAAGATCACCGAGGTCAGGCCGATGATGGCGCCGATCTTGATCGTCGAGGCGAACCAGGCCCATTGCGGCCCGAAGGCGTCGACCGCGACCGCGACCGGATCCGGCACGTTGAGCTGGCGATAATCGACGATCAGCGTCAGCACGATCGACACGAGGATATAGATCACGGTGCACGCGACCAGCGACCCGATAATCCCGAACGGCATATCCTTCGCCGGATTCTTGGCCTCCTGGGCAGCGGTCGAAACCGCTTCGAAGCCGATATAGGCGAAGAAGACGATCGAGGCGGCGCGAACGACTCCGCTGATTCCGAACTCGCCCGGCTCCCCAGTCGGCTCGGGGATGAAGGGCTCCCAATTGGGCGAGAAAGTAGCCCAGTTTTGAGCGATGAGGAAACCGCCGACGAGGATGAAGGCGACCAGGACGGTCACCTTGATCGCAACGATGAAATTGTTGACCTTGGCCGATTCCGAGACGCCGACCACGAGCAACAGCGCGAGGATAGCGCAGACGAGGAAGGCGGGCAGATTGAAGACGGTGGTGATCGTCGTGCCGTCCGCCAGCACCTTCGGATAGCCCATCGGCCCCGTAAACTCGGCCGGGACATGGATGCCCATGTCTCCGAGCAGGCTCACCACATAGCCGGACCAGCCCACCGAAACGACGGATGCGGCGAGGCCATATTCGAGCAGCAGCAGCGAGCCCATGATCCAGGCGGCGAACTCGCCGATGGTGGTATAGCTGTAGGTGTAAGCCGAGCCGGAAACCGGCAGGGTCGACGACAGCTCGGCGTAGCAGAGGCCGGCGAAGGCGCAGACGATGCCGGCGATGACGAACGACAGCAGGACGGCCGGGCCGGCGTGCAAAGCGGCCGCATTGCCCGTGCGCACGAAGATGCCGGCCCCGATAATGCAGCCGATGCCGAGGAAGACGAGGTTCCAGGGGCCGAGGGACCGTTTAAGCTCGCTGGTTTCGGTTTCCCGTTGGACCTGGGCCACCGTCTTGCGCATCATCATGCGCCCGAGCAGACCCTTTGGAGCGGCACTCGCCATCGACAATCCCCTTATTCACGCTTGTTGCGTTTGCGGGGCCGGAGCCTAGCCACTAATTCGCGAGGGGCAAGCCTCTAATCGGCGAACGTCAGCGCGCCAGCATCGGCCCCAGGCCGTGCCCGCCGAAGATGTGGACGTGGAGGTGGGGAACCTCCTGGCCGCCATGCGCGCCGACATTGGCGAGCAGGCGGTAGCCGGCCGCGACGAGCCCGTTGTCGCGCGCCACTTTCCCGACCGCGCGGACGAAGCCGGCGATCTCGGCGTCCGACGCGCGCTTCGAAAAATCGTCCCAGGAGACATAGGCGCCCTTGGGGATCACCAGCACATGAGTCGGTGCCTGCGGATTGATGTCGTGGAAAGCGAGCGCGTGCTCGTCCTCATAAGTGGTCTTCGCCGGGATCTCGCCGCGCAGGATGCGGGCGAAGATGTTGCGGTCGTCATAGGGCAAAGTCGCGTCGACGGGCATGGGTATCTCCTGTCTGCAGGGATAGAACGCCTTGACCGTTTTATCCACAGCGCTACCACTCCGGACATGACCGAGCAGCCGCCCGACAGCCTGATTCCCTATGACGAGATCGTCCAGGAAGCGTTGCGCGCCGTGGTCGGCCGAGTGCTGGGCGAAGTCGAAGCCACCGGGCTGCCCGGCGAGCATCATTTCTACATCACCTTCAAGACCGGCGCCGCCGGCGTCGACATCCCCAGGCACCTCTCCGAGAAATTCCCCGACGAGATGACCATCGTCATCCAGAACCGCTTCTGGGATCTCAAGGTGCGCGAGGAAGGGTTCGAGGTCGGCCTCAGCTTCAACCAGGCCCCGTCCAAGCTTTCGATTCCCTTCGCAGCGATCACCGGCTTCGTCGACCCGGCGGTCAATTTCGCCCTGCAATTCCAGGCGCAGGGCGAGGATTCGGCGCTCGAGAACCATGAGCGCGCCGAAAACGACCAGCCGGTGGCCGAGCCGATCGAGGACGGGTCCAATGTGGTCTCGGTCGATTTCAGCCGCAAGAAATAGCGGGCCGGTCACGGTCACGGTCGCGGCCGCCTTTTTCGGCCTCGCCGCCGGGCCGGCGCCGGCGGCCGGGCGCGACGCCGACACGGTCCGCTATCCCTATGTCGCCGCGCTCTCGCGGATGTCGGGCGGCGAGCGCGTCTATTTTTGCGCTGGCGCATTGGTGGCGCCGCGCTGGATCCTGACCGCCGCCCATTGCTTCCACGATCGGCGCGGCCGGCGCATCGATGATGGCGATTTGTGGGCCGAGGTCGGCGGCGCCCTCCTTGCCGAGGTGCCCGAGGCGGCGCAGGTCCGGTTCGACCTCATCGTCGTCCATCCCGATTACGACCCGGCGAGCCAGGCCAGCGATTTGGCGCTGGTCCGGCTCGATCAGGAGGCGGGGCCGCTGATCGCGACGCCGGCCGGGGACGCCCGGACCGAGGGCGAACCCGCCGCGGCGCTCGGCTTCGGCAGCTTCTACGAAGGCTTGCTCGCCGGCCGGGCGCTGTCCCGGACAGGCGCGCCGACCGCCCAGATCTCGGATCGGCTACGCCAGGCCGAGCTGCCCCTGGTCGATCCGGCCGGCTGCGCGGCGGGGCTCGGCATTGGCGGGGAGGCGACGGGCGCCGATCGCCTGTGCACCGGCGGCGAGGCGCCGGACGCCTGTCTCGGCGATTCCGGCGGGCCGCTGGTGGCGGGGCGAAGCGAGGGCGCGGACCGCCTGGTCGGAATCGTCAGCTTCGGCTCCGGCTGCGCCGCTCAGTCTCCGCTCGTCGTCTACACCCGGGTGTCGGCCTATGCGCCGTGGATCGAGCGGGTGATCGCGGTCCGCTAGCGGATCCTAAGCCCCTTCAAAGGGGCGTGCGTTCGTAATAGGGCGGAATTCGAACAGCGAAGGGGCCAATCATGAGCGTCAGCAACACCCGCACCGAAACCGACAGTTTCGGCGCCCTGGAGGTTCACGCCGATTGTTATTGGGGCGCGCAGACCCAGCGCTCGATCGAGAACTTCCCATTCGGTCCGCAGGAGCGGATGCCCGTCGAGATCGTCCACGCACTGGGCTTCGTCAAGCAGGCGGCGGCGCGGGTCAACGCTCGCGACGGCGGCCTCGACGCCGAGCTCGCCGAGGCGATCCAGCAGGCGGCCGGCGAGGTCGCGAGCGGTGTTCACGACGATCAATTCCCCCTCGTCATCTGGCAGACGGGCTCCGGCACCCAATCCAACATGAACGCCAATGAGGTGATTGCCGGCCGCGCCAACGAGATCCTGACCGGCCATCGCGGCGGTAAAGCGCCGGTCCATCCCAACGACCACGTCAATCGCGCCCAATCGTCGAACGACAGCTTTCCGACCGCGATGCACGTCGCCGCGGCGCGCGCGACCCAACACAGGTTGCTGCCCGCGCTCGGCACCCTCCATCGCCGGCTCGCCGTGCAGGCGGAAGCCTGGGATAGGATCGTCAAGATCGGTCGCACCCATTTGCAGGATGCGACGCCGTTGACCCTGGGCCAGGAATTCTCCGGCTATGCCTGGCAGATCGAATCTGGCCGCGCCCGGATCGAGGCGGTGCTGCCGCGGCTCTACCATCTCGCCCAGGGCGGGACCGCGGTCGGCACCGGCCTCAACGCGCCGCCGGGCTTCGGGGAGAAGTTCGCCGAGGAAATCGCGAAGCTGACCCGGCTTCCCTTCGAAACCGCCCCCAACAAGTTCGAGGCGCTGGCCAGCCACGACACTCTGGTCGAGCTGTCGGGCGCGCTCAACGTCATCGCCGTCTCGCTGTCGAAGATCGCCAACGACATCCGGCTGCTCGGCTCGGGCCCGCGTTGCGGCCTCGGCGAATTGCGCCTGCCCGAGAACGAACCGGGCAGCTCGATCATGCCGGGCAAGGTCAACCCGACCCAATGCGAAAGCCTGACCATGGTCGCCGCCCAAGTGATGGGCAATCATGTTGCGGTCACCATCGGCGGCCTTCAGGGCCACCTGGAACTCAACGTGTTCAAGCCGCTGATCGGCGCCGCCGTGCTGCGCTCGATCGACCTGCTCGCCACCGGCATGGAAAGCTTCACCGCCCGCTGCCTCGACGACATGGCGCCGGACGAGCAACGGATCGCCGATTTAATGAACAAGTCGCTGATGCTGGTCACGGCGCTCGCGCCCGAGATCGGCTACGACAATGCCGCAAAGATCGCCAAATATGCGCACGAGCGGGGGCTGACGCTCAAGGAAGCGGGGCTCGAGCTCGGCCTGGTCGACGAAGCGACCTTCGACCGGGTGGTGGTGGCGGAGAATATGCTGGGGCGCTGACCCTTCAATGGACGCAGATCGAGAAGTCGGCTCCGACCCAGCAGGCGCGGTCGCGTGCCGAGCGGCGCGCTTCGCCCCAGCGCGCGTTGATCCCCTGCGCGGTCAGGCCGCGGACTTCGGCGATGCCGGGACGGACGATGAAGACGCTGATCTCGTCCACCCCGGCGTTGAACCGGCCGCGGGACGGACTGATCGTGAAGCTCCCGCCTTATTCCGCCTCGAAGAGACACGGCCCTCGCCAGGGATCGAGGCCGCGCCGGCGACGACGCACCGCGCGCCGCGCGGTTTCGCCGCGACGGGAGAAGTCACCAGCGCGACCAGCAGCGAGAAGGCCAGCCAGCGCATTACAATCCTCCCTGCCAGATCCGGATCCCATCGACCGGCCAGGCCAGCATCACCACGTTGAGCGTCAGATTGTCGCGGATGACGTAGAGCGTCAGCGCCTCGAAGGAGAGCGCCACCGCCACCGTCGCCCACACCGGCAGGCGGCGGGCGATGCCGAATCCTATGATCATCCAGATCACGTCGGCCGCCGAATTGATCACGCTGTCGCCGCTATAGCCCATGGCGATCGTCGCCTCGCGGTAGCGGTCGATGATGAGCGGACTGTTTTCGAGAATCTCCCAGGCCGCCTCGATGACGACCGCGCCCAGGAGCCGGTCGCCGGGCGGATTTCGGCGCAGGAACAGCCAGCCGAGGAAATAGAAGAGGAAGCCGTGGATGATGTGGCTGGGCGTGTACCAGTCGGCGAGGTGCTGGCTGTTGTCGGGCCCGTGGGCGGTGCCGACCCACAGCTTGACGGTGCCGCACGTGCAGATGGGCGCGCGGCCCATCCATAAAAGGATCGCCGCCATCACCGCGACCAGAGCGAAGGCGATGACCCAATATTTGCGCGGGATGAGCGGGGCGCCGGTCATTCGATCAGCATCTCCATGAGGGTGGTCACCGTGCGGTAATTGCGGGCCGTGGCGGGCGAGCCGACGGCGCGGTCGATCAGGCCCGGGCTCAGCTTCGAGGTGCCGGCGCCATGGGGATAGTGAATCCAGAGCGCGTCGCCGGCGCGGCGGACCTGCTCGCCCGCCACTGCGCGCATCTGGATGATCTCCTCGGCGCCATCTGCGGGCGGCACCTTCGACAGCAGCAGCATCAACCGCTGGGGCTCGTCCTTCGCCGCCTGGGCGAACGGGTTGCCTGGCGGATAATCGGCCCATTGCGCGGCGGTCCGGATCACGACCGGGACGGCGAGGCCGAAGCGGGCTTCGATCGCCGCTTCGAGCTTTTTCTCCAGTGCAGCCGGGCCGCCGTCGGCGCGGAACACGACGTTTCCGCTCTGGATATAGGTCGCGACGTCGGTCCAGCCGAGTTCGGCGCAGAGCGCCCGCAAATCGACCATGGGCAGCTTGCGCCCTCCGACATTGACCGCTCGCAGCAACGCGACCTTCCGCTCCATGGCGGCACCTTAGCGAATAAATCGCGCCCGTCTGCCCTTGACGCGCGCATGCCCGCTCCGCCAGTAGCGACCATGGAAATCGCAAGTGCCTTCCAGCGGCGAGGCCTCCTCTACGTCCTTTCCAGCCCGTCGGGCGCGGGCAAGTCCACTATAGCGCGGATGCTGATGGTGAGCGACGACGGCGTCGCCATGTCGGTTTCGGCCACTACTCGGCCGATCCGCCCAGGCGAGGTCGATGGGCGCGACTATCATTTCGTCACAGACGACCGGTTCGACGAGATGATCGCAAATGGCGAGTTCCTCGAATGGGCCCACGTCTTCGGCCATCGCTACGGCACGCTGAAGCGCGAAGTCATGAAGGTGATCGAGGGAGGCCGCGACGTCCTCCTCGACATCGACTGGCAGGGCACTCAGCAATTGAAGCAGGTCGATCCCGACATCGTCCGAGTCTTCATCCTGCCGCCCTCGATGCCGGAGCTGGAGCGGCGCCTGCGCAATCGCGGCACCGATTCGGACGAAGTGATCGCCCGCCGCATGGACCGCGCCGCCGCCGAGATCAGCCACTGGGCCGAATATGATTATGTCCTGATCAACAACGACGCCGAGAAGTGCCGCGAGCTCGTCCACAATATCCTCAAGGCCGAACGGCTGAAGGCAACTCGCCGTGTCTTCCTCCACGATTTCGTGCGCGAGCTGATCGGCTGACCCTGCTTTGCGCGGCGCCGGAGAAGGTCTAGTCTCTTGGCGCAACGAGGGGAGAGATGAGATGGTGCGCAGCGTGATCGGCGGCCTGGTGGCCGGGCTGGTGATGTTCTTTCTCGGCTTCATCTTCTGGGGAACGCCGTTGTCGGAGGTCGCCTTCTCCAAGGCCGGCGATGTGGAAAGCGCCGCGGTCCAAACCGCGCTGGCGCAGAATCTGACGCCGCTCGGCACCGGCACCTACGTCATCCCGACCCCCTCGACGCCGCAGGGGACCGAGCTCTACGGGCGCGGCCCGATCGCCATGGTCCATTTCAACACCGGCGGCTTTGCCGCCGAAGACATGAGCATGATGCTTCCCGGCCTCGCCTTCGCCCTGATCTCCGGATTGCTGATGGCCTTCGGCATCGCGGCGGTGGGCAAAGAGAACAGGTTTGGGGAGGTGGCGCGTATGGTCGTTCTGTTCGCGCTCGGGATCACCCTCTGGACAATCCTCGCGCAGCCCGTCTTCAATCACTTCGGCTGGGGCTATTGGGTCTATCTGTTCGTCTCGGAGGCCGTCGCATTGATCGCGGGCGGCCTGATCATCGCGCGCTGGTTCGTGCCGCCGCCGCAACAGCAACCGGCCGAGGCCGCGGGGCCGGCCGCCGAAGCCTAGAGCAAGGCGAGAAAGCGCGCGCCCGCCGCGAAATCGCGGCGCCGCGCGGCGAGCGCGGCGGCCGCCTCGGCATCCTCGCCCCAGCGCTCCATCTGCCACAGGTCGTCGAGCGCGGCCGCCGCCCAGGCCTCGTCGGGGCCGAGCGTGCCCTCGGCCAGCGCGAGCGCCACGAGCAGCGAACCCGAGACGGTGACGAGGGGAGAGAGGCCGGCGAGCCTGAAGGGATCGCGCGCCGTCACCGCCGCGCCGAGCCGCGCGATCGTCTCCTCGGGCTGCTTGACGTGGACCAGCGCCGCGGTGACCTCGAACGCCGCGTCGTAGCGCTGGCGGGCCCAGGCGAGGATCGGATCCCAGCGCTCGCTCTGGCGCGCGGCCAGCGCCGCCGGGCCCTCCGCCCGATAATAAAGGAGGTCCGATTCGCCATAGACGGCGAGGCCGCGCGCGAAGGCGGCCGGGTCCGGCGCGATCCGGTCGACGGCGGCGTTGGCGAGCCCGGTCATCGGCATCGCTCGAGGCTCGATCCTGTCGCCTTGCGCGGCCCATTCGTCGGCAACCGCTAAAGCGAGCGCCTCGGTCGGGAGCGCGAGCGCGGCCCGCCCCGGGGTCTTCACCGGCCGGCCGTCGAGCAGGATGGACCGATCGGGGCCGACCGTCGCGGCCTTGTAGAAACGCTTCACGAGCCGGGCGGGGTGCGCCAACGCCGGGCCAGATGGCTGGGCGCGAGGAAGCTGATCGCCATGCCCACCAGAGCGATCGGGAAGCCGATGATCGAGCCGCCCTCGACGAAGACGTCGCTCTGCCACAGCAGCAAGGCGAGGAGCACGATCGCCGTCCCGCCGATGCGGGACAGGTTCATCAGGATGAAGCGGTTGCGCGACTGCGCCTCTTGCTGCTCGGGAGTCATGGTCGTCCTTATGGCCGCGCGCGCATCATCGCGGCAAGCGCGGGATGGATCGGGGCGAGGCCCGTTGCGGCGCCGTCGCGCTCGGCGTCCGTCTTGTGCTGGCCGAGTTTGCGGGTGCCCCGCAAATCCTCGACCGTCATTTCGAAGCCGACGATCGCCTTCAGCATCGCTTCGAAACGGCCCGGCGTCATCTTGGCACGGGTCCATGCCGGCTTGGGCGCGAGCTGGCCCTCGTGGTCGGCGCTCAAATCGTCGAGCAGCAGCGCCAGTTCTTCCGGATCCATCCGGCGCAGCGGTCCCTCGGCCTCGACGGCGAGATAATTCCAGGTCGGCACCTGGTCGGCCGTGCCGTACCAATCGGGGCTGATATAGGCGTCGGGGCCGAGACAGGAGAGAATCGCGCGGCGCCCCTCGAGCGCGGCCGCCGCACGGTTGCCGCGGGCGAGGTGGAAGCGGATCCAGCCAGGCTCGGCGACGATCACCGGCGCGTGCACCAGGAACGGCCCGTCCACGCAGATCGTGCAGAAGGCGACCTCCCGTACCAGCGCCAGCATCGCCTCCTCGTCATCCCACGCGAAGGCGCGATTGGGGTGCATCAGCCCCGGGTCCGGCTTCGGCGCTCGCCCTTGCGGTCCTTGCGGCGGGCCTTGGCGGCCGCCGACGCGGCCTTGCGCTTGCCCTCGGCCGTCTCCGAATATTTGACCTCGTCGAGCGGCAGGGCGTCGCCGAGCGCCGGATCGAACCCGAGCGACACCAGGCTTTGCGCGAAATGGTCGGGGAGCTCGGCGCTGACGTCGATCTGGCCGCCATCGGGATGGTCGATCCTGAGGCGGCGCGCATGGAGGTGCAATTTGCGGCTGATCGATCCGGTCAGGAAGGCGTCCTGCCCGGCATATTTGCCGTCGCCCACGATCGGGTGGCCGATCGCCAGCATGTGGACGCGCAGCTGGTGGGTGCGGCCGGTATAGGGCTGCAGCTCGATCCAGGCGGCGCGATTGCCGGCGCGCTCGATGACGCGATAGCGGGTCCGCGCCGGCAGACCCTCATCCTCGTCGACATGCATCTTCTCGCCGCCGGTGCCCGGCTGCTTGGCCAGAGGCAGCTCGATCATGCCGTCAGCGATCGAGGGCACGCCCATGACCAAAGCCCAATAGACCTTGCGCACGGTCCGGCTCGAAAAGGCCTTGCCGAAAAAGGCGGCCGAACGCGGCGTTCGGGCGAGGAGCAGGACTCCGGACGTATCCTTGTCGAGCCGGTGGACAAGCTTCGGCCGCGCCGCGCCCCCCTCGGCCAGGCCGTCGAGCAGGCCGTCGACATGAGTGTCGGTCTTGGTCCCGCCCTGGGTAGCAAGGCCGGGCGGCTTGTTGAGCACGATCGCGGCCTTGTCCTGATGGATCGCCAGGCCGCGGACGAATTCGGCCTCTTCCGCGCTCACCTGCGGGCGCGGCTTCGCGACCTTGCGCGGCGCGGGCACCTCTTCGGCCTGCGGCGGGACGCGGATGCTCTGTCCGGCGAGGATGCGGTCGCCGGGCGTCGCGCGCTTGCCGTCGACGCGCAGCTGCCCCGTCCGGGCCCAGCGCGAGATCTGGCCGAACGCCACCTCGGTCATGTTTCGCTTGAACCAGCGATCGAGGCGGATGCCGTCATCCTCGTCGGCGACGGTGAAAAGGCGGACCTGCTCTGCGGACATCGCCGGGCATGTAGCGCCGCGAGGGGGCGGGCGCCAGTTGAAAGCCCCGCCGATCGGCGGGACGCCGGCTCAGCGCCCGTTATTGACGATCAGGGCGACTTCGGAGCCCTGGCGGACCGGCGTGACGATCAGGACGAAGGCGCCGTTGCTGCGTTCGTTGACGCCGCCCAGCATCTGATCGGCGCCGCGCACCTGGTGTTCGGCGGTGAAGCCGGCGCGGTCGGCGTGGCTGCGATAATATTCGAGCACGCGATTATAGGGATCGTGCGTGGTGAAGGTGATCACGCGGACCCGGCATTCGCCGCGATCGTTGCCGGCGGACTCCGTGACCCGGCCGCCGGGATAAGCGGGGAATTCGGCCGGCAGCCGGCCCGCCCATTCGGGGCCGTAATCGAGCGCGGCGCCGCAGGCACCGGTCGGCAGATCGGGCGCGCCGCGGGCGCCGGGAACGTCCTCGGCGGCGGCGCGGCGGACTCGGGGATCGCCGGCGGCCGGATATTGCGCCTGCACCGGCGAATCCGGCGGGCGTACCGCGTTGCGGTTCGATTGCTGGCTCAGATCGGGATCGCTGAGGATCTGGTCGTTCAACGCGCTGGTCAGCGCCGGATCGGCCTTGTTGCCGATCAGTTCGTTGTCGATTTCGGCCAGGTTCGCGTTGCTGCCGCTGCCGCAGGCGGCGAGCGCGAGCACCGCGGCAATGGCGGCGGAACGGGCGAAGAAAGCGGCGCGGCTGGGCATGGGTCGGTCCTCTCCTGGACGGCCCCTATGCCTCAATCCGGCAAGCAATGGGTGAGCGGAATTGGTTAATCGCCGCTCCGTTCGGGGACTGTCCCGTTTCCGGACTGCCAGAAAGCGAAGGTTTCGCCTTGCACCGAGGCGATGAAGCGGGCCGCGTCGGGGCCTTCCCACGCGCCTTCATAGCCGCGGGAGCGGCCGCCGCCGGCCACCCACCAGCCCTGGCCGGGAATGCCGTCGCTCTGCCGCACCACCAGCACGGCCAATTCGGGCTCGCCGCGCACCTCTGCGTCGCGGTCGACATCGCCGAGAACGGCGCAAAGCTGGCGCATCTTCGGCCGGGAGAAGGAAAAACCGAGCCGCTCGAGCACGTCCGAATAAGTGAGCGCGACCCCCGCCCGCGCCGCGGCGACGAGATGCGCACGCACCTCTTCGGGATCGGCGAGCCGCCCCGCCATCAACGGGTGTCGGTCAGCACCGCCCGGCCGTCGGTGCCACCCCCCGGCCGGCCCGAGAGGCGGATCCGGAAGCGGCCATTGTCATCCTTGCGCGTGCCTTCGAAGACGAAGGCATCGCCCTCGCGGGCGGCGCGTGAGAGGGTGAAATGGGCGGCGCGGGCCGGATCGCGATACCAGGCCACGACCGTCGCCGGCGCGTCGGCGCTGGCGAAGCGCAGCTCGACCTCGCCGTCGCCGCCATGCTGGGCGCGGCCGCCCTCGACATGGAGGCCGCTCATCCGGCTGTTGGGATAGATCACTTCGCTGTCGTCGTCGATCTCGGCCTCGGACCTCAGGCCTTCGGGAATATCGATCTTCATCTCGAAGCCGTTGGTCGAGATGCTGAGCCGGCCGTCCTCGGCCTTGCCCTCGGCCGATCCGTTGCTCGGCGCGGCGTCGTTGCCGAAGCGCGCCTCGCAGGCGGTCAGCGCAAGGGCCGCGATCGCGGCGAAGGGCAGCAGCTTGGCGGAGGTCATGGCATCGTCCTTCCTTGTCCCCTCCCGAATAGCTGTATTAGGCGGCTAACACAATATCCGCCTTGCCGCCGCCGCGATGCTCGCCTAGCGGCGGCGTCATGGGCCACGACCAAAGCCTCAGCCGCGCCGGGCTCCTCTACGGGCTCGGCGCCTATTTCCTCTGGGGCTTCCTGCCGCTCTATTTCAAACTGCTGACGGCGGTGCCGCCGAGCGAGATCGTCGGCCACCGGATCGTCTGGTCGGTCGTCTTCCTCGCCATCCTCGCGACGCTCTGGCGCCGCTGGCCCGCGATCCGCGCCGCGGTCGCCACCCCGCGGGTGCTGATGACGTTGACGCTGACCGCCTTGCTGATCGGGGCCAATTGGCTGATCTACATCTGGGCGGTGCTCAACGGCCACGTGCTGGCCGGAAGCCTCGGTTACTATCTCAATCCGCTGGTCAACGTGCTGCTTGGCGTGGTCGTGCTGAAGGAGCGGCTGAGCCGGGCCCAGGCATTTGCGGTGCTGCTCGCCGCCGCCGGGGTCGCGGTGCTGGCGACCGGCGCCGGGCCCGATCTGTGGATCAGCCTCGCGCTTGCTTTCAGCTTCGGCCTCTACGGCTTCTTCCGCAAGGTGGCGCCGGTCGATTCGCTGGAGGGGCTCTCGATCGAAACGGCCTTGCTGGCGCCGCTCGCTCTGGGCTGGGTGATCTGGCTCGCCCAGCGCGGCGAAGGCGGGTTCGGCCAGTTCGGCCTCGGCACCGACACGCTTCTGATCCTCGGCGGCGCGGTCACCGCGGTGCCGCTTCTGCTGTTCACCGCGGCCGCCAAGCGCCTGCCTTACTCCACCCTCGGCTTCCTCCAATATATCGCGCCCTCGATTCAGTTCCTGCTCGCCGTGCTGGTGTTCGGCGAGGCGCTGACGCGGACCCACATTCTCTGCTTCGCGGCGATCTGGGCCGCGCTCGCCATCTTCACCTTCGAGGGCTTGCGCCAAGGGCGCGCCGCCCGCGCCCGCGCCCGCGCCGAATGCTGCACGCCCTGACGGTCAGACCAGCTTGATGTCGCGCGGCAGATCGCCGTGCCAGCGCCGGTCGGCGACATTGCCGTCGGCGTCCTGCAGAAAGGCCTCGCCCTTGCACTCGGCGGCGCGCTCGTTGGCGATCGCCCAGGCCTCGTCGCGGCCGGCATGGCTGGTGGTCCGATCCGGCAGACCTTCTTCATAGACCTTCCACGCGCCCGCGTCCGGCACCGCCCAGAAATTGCGTCCGACCATCCCGGCCTCCATCCTTGCGTCGTAGAAACGGAAATCTCCGCCCGAAGTTGCCAGGCGCCGCGTTCCGCGCGATGAACGGCGGCGGTCGAAGGGGAGTCGCGATGAAGACCGACGCGCGCATCGACGTCTATATTGCCCGCCAGGCCGACTTCGCCCGGCCGATCCTCGATCATCTCCGCGCCATCGTCCACGCCGCCTGCCCGGATTCCGAGGAGGCCATGAAATGGAGCTCGCCCACGTTCATGTACCGAGGCCAGATCCTGGCGAGCATGGCCGCGTTCAAGGCGCATGCCACGTTCGGCTTCTGGAAGGGGAAGCTGGTGGTCGGCGAGGCCGAAACCCGGATGACCGGCATGGGCCAGTTCGGCAGGTTGACCTCGATCGAGGATCTGCCTGGCCCCGAGGCGCTGGCCGATCTGGTGCGAAAGGCGATGAAGCTCGCCGACGAGGGCGTGAAGGCCCCTCGCAACAAATATCCCAAGGGCCCGATCAGCGTCCCCGACGACCTGCGCGCCGCGATGGGTGGAAATGCGGCGGCGACGGCGACCTTCGACGCCTTCCCGCCGAGCTGCCAGCGCGACTATGTCGACTGGGTGAGCGAGGCGAAGCGCGAGGAGACGCGGGCCAGGCGAATCGCCCAGACCGTCCTATGGCTCGCCGAAGGCAAGCGCAGGAACTGGAAATATGAAAATTGCTGATTGGACGCCGGCGCCGCCGCTCCGCGACGACAGCCGCGAAGGGCTCGACGGCTTTCGCGCCTGACCGTCAGTTGGCGCCGGCCGGTGCGACGCCGTTCGTGGCGGCGGCGGGGCGGCGGGCGCCTTGCCCTTGGCGCGGTTGGCCGGATCGCGGGGATCGGGCGGGAGCGGCGGTAGCGGACGGCAGATGGGAAGGCCGAGCTGCGCGTGCTCGGCGCAATCGCGGACCTGGACGTCCTGGCTCGGGGCGATGAATACCCCCCAGCGGCGGCCGTCATCGCACGAGGCGACCCACATCGCCAATTGCTCATATTCCTGCTGGTAGGCGAGCCGCTCGACGCTTCGGCAGCGTTTGCCGCTGTCCCGGATCGCCCGCCCAAGCCCGATCCGCTGATAGAGGGGCGACAGCCGCTTGAGTTGATCGCTGTGCGGATTGGCGATTCGGATCCGCGCCTCATTGCCGGCGGGCGCAGTTCCGGTTTCGCCGCAGCCGGCCAGGAGCAGGAGGGCGCAAGCGGCGCCGGCGGCTGGTTTCCACATCGTCACTCTCCTCGGCTCCAGCGGCATCAATGATCGTGCCGCCGGCGGGTTTCAGGCAATTTGCGCGGCTGCGGCGCGATATTGCTCGCGAAGGCTCACCTTGTCGATCTTGCCGGTGCCGAGCTTGGGCAAGGGCGCGTCGGTGAACCAGAAGCGCGACGGCAGCTTGAACATGGCGAGCCGCTCGGCGAGGAAAGCGGCGAGAGTCCCGGCGTCGAGCCCGCCGGCCTCGCAATAGAGCACGGCCGCCGGCGTTTCGCCCAGCCGTTCGTCGGCGATGCCGAAGACGGCGGCCTCGGACACGGCGGGATGGGCGTAGATCGCCGCCTCCACCTCCTGGGCGCTGATATTCTCGCCGCCGCGGATGATGATGTCCTTCTTGCGGTCGACGATGAACAGATAATCGTCCTCGTCGAGATAGCCGATGTCGCCGGTCTTGAGGTAGCCGTCGGCGGTGAAGGCGGCTCGGGTCGCGGCCTCGTCGCGCCAATAGCCGCGGATGTTGGCGGCCGACCGGATCGCGATCTCGCCGCGCTCGCCGGGACCGAGATGGCGGTCGCCTTCGCCAAGGATCGCCATTTCGACGATCGGCCGGTGCGGCCGGCCGGTGGAGGCGGGTTTGTCGTGATAATTGGACCAGAAATTGCTGCAGCCGACCGCGTTGGTTTCGGTGAGGCCGTAGCCGAGCGCCGGCTGGGCGCCCTGGAAGCTGTCCTCCAGCCGCGTGACGTGCGCGACCGGGCGGGCTGCGCCGCCGGCGGCGATGTCGGTCAGCGAGGAGAGGTCGTAGCGGCCGCGGTCGGGATGCTGCATCAATTCGAGGCTCATCGTCGGCACGCCCACGAAATAGGTGATCTTCTCGGCCTCGATCAGCCGAAGGGCCTCGCCCGCATCCCATTTCGGCATCAGCACCATGGTCCGGCCGATGACGAAGCTGTTGAGCAGCACCGGCACCTCGCCGGTGACGTGGAAGAGCGGCACGTTGACCAGGGTCTTGGGCTGGCTCGGCACCGGCTCGCCCGCCTTCTCCTTGATGCCGAGCAGGGTCGCGAGCCCGATCGTGTAGGTATAGACGCCGGTTGTGACCGCGCGGTGGGTTGAAACCGCGCCCTTGACGAGGCCGGTCGAGCCCGAGGTGAACAATATGGTGGCGTCGTCGCCCTCGGCGATCTCGGGCAGTTCGGCTTCGGCGGCGCGCGCGAACAAGGGCGCCAGCGCCGCGTCGAGCCGGCCCGCGATCGGCAGCGCGATGGTCGGGATCGTGCAGCCGCCGGCCTCGAGCAACGCCGCCCTGGTTTCGTCGGCGATGATCAGCTCGGGTTCGGAAAGGTAGAGCGCGTGGCGCATCTCGTCGGCCTGCCACCAGCCGTTGATCAGGGTGGCGATGCCGCCGGCCTTCAGCACCGCCATATAGGCGACGATCCAGGCCGGGCAGTTGCGCATGGCGATGGCGACGCGGTCGCCCTTGGCGACGCCCCAACTCCCCGCCAGCACGCGCGCCAGCCGCGTCGCCTCCTCGTTGAGCCGCGCGAAGGTCAGCCGTTCCTCGCCCGCGATCACCGCCTCGACCGCGCCGTTCAGGGCGCAGAAGGCATCGAACAGGCCGGGCAGGGTCGGCGGGAAATTGGCGACGATCGCCCGCCCCTCCGCGTCGCGGCCGATCCGGATGCGCCCGGTTTCGCCGATGATCTCGGCCAGGACCGCGTCATATTTGCGGTCGAGCTCACTCGGCATGCCCTCGGCGCTCCTGCTTTGCCTTTTCTCCTCCTCCCACTATGAAGGCGCGAGCCGGAAGGGGGAAGCCTTGATCGACGCCTTACTGACATCGCTGGCAGCGGCGGGCGATCCGATCCGCTGGAGCGACCTCGGCCTCCACCCGGTGGCCTGGGATTTCGGCTGGTTCCAGCTGCGCTGGTACAGCCTCGCCTATCTCGGCGGAATCATCCTCGGCTGGTGGTATCTGCTGCGGCTGCTGCGCGAGCCCGGCGCGCCGATGGCCAGGCGCCATGCCGACGACATGGTCTTCTATGCGACGCTGGGGATCATTCTCGGCGGGCGGCTCGGCTATGTGCTGTTCTACAAGCCCGCTTATTATTGGGGGGAGCCGCTCGAAATCCTCCGGCTCTGGGACGGCGGCATGTCCTTCCACGGCGGGGTGATCGGAGTCACGCTCGGCATCCTCTATCTGGCCTGGCGCCAGAGGCTCGATTGGCTGCGTATTCACGATTATGTCGCCTGCTGTGTGCCCTTCGGCCTGTTCCTCGGCCGGCTCGCCAATTTCGTGAACCACGAATTGTGGGGCCGCGAGAGCGATCTGCCCTGGGCCATGGTCTTCCCCGGCGGCGGCGAAGTCGCCCGCCACCCGAGCCAGCTCTACGAGGCCGGGCTCGAGGGGATAATCCTGTTCGCAATCCTCTGGTTCATGTTTTGGAAGACGCGCGCCCGCTACAAGCCAGGAATGCTCGTCGGCGCGTTCATCCTGGTCTACGGGATCAGCCGCTTCCTGGTCGAAATGGTCCGCCAGCCCGACGTGGGCCTCGAAAACCTGTCCTGGGGCCTCTCCATGGGCCAAACCCTGTCGGTGCCGATGATCCTGGGCGGCGTCTATCTGATCGCGACCGCGAAGAGGCGCGCCGACCGCGTCCGTCCGGTCGCCGCCGATGAGGCGGGCGAGAACCCGCGACAAGCCTAAACCCCCAACCGTTCGGGCTGAGCGTGTCGAAGCCCTCTCCTTTCTTGAGGCCGGAGAAGAAGTGAAGGGCTTCGACAAGCTCAGCGCGAACGGTGAAGGGGATAGCCCTGACGCGCGCTTGCGCAACCGGATCGTGCGGGAGGGATCGATCAGCGTCTCCGATTATATGGCTGAGGCGAACGCGCATTATTATGCGACCCGCGACCCGCTGGGCGCCGAGGGCGATTTCACCACCGCGCCCGAGATCAGCCAGATGTTCGGCGAGCTCGTCGGCGTGTGGCTCGCCGATCTGTGGAGCCGGGCGCGGGCGTCGGCGGGCGCCTATTATGTGGAGATCGGCCCCGGCCGGGGCACGCTGGCGCAGGACGCGTTGCGGGCGATGAGCGGCGCGGGACTGGCACCGCGGGTGGAGCTGGTGGAAACCAGCCCGGTGCTGCGGCGGGCGCAGGCGCAGCGAGTCTCCGCCTGCTGGCATGATGATCTGTCCACCCTGCCCGCCGAAGGGCCGCTGCTGGTCGTCGCCAACGAATTTTTCGACGCTCTGCCGGTCCATCAATATGGCGCCGACGGCCGCGAGCTGAGGGTGGGCCTCCATGAAGGCCGCTTCTTCCGCGACGGCGAGGCGGCGCGCGAGACCTCGCCGGCCTCGCTCGCCATCGTCGCCGACCTCGCCCGGCGCATCGCCGCGCAGGGCGGGGCGGCGCTGGTGGTCGATTACGGCCCATTGCGCGGCACGCCTGCCGACACGCTCCAGGCGATGTCGCGCCACGCCTTCGCCGATCCGTTCGAGGCGCCCGGCGAGCGCGACCTCACCGCCCATGTGGATTTCGACGCTTTGGGCGGCGCTGCCCGCGGGGAGGGCGTTCGCGTCGTCGGGCCGGTGGAGCAGGGCGCCTGGCTCAAGGCGATGGGGATCGACCTGCGCGCCGCCGCGCTCGCCAGGGGCGCGCCCGAGCGGACCGCGGATATCATGGCAGACCGCGACCGCCTGACCGCGGCCGACCAGATGGGGCGCCTGTTCAAGGTCATGGCGCTGGTCGCGCGGGACTGGCCCCAACCGGCGGGGTTTTAGTCGCATCACTCTGGATAACCCTCCCCCTCGAGGGGGAGGGTTGGGTGGGAGTGTCGGGCGTTCGACACCATTCTCGGCCGCCGAACCCCCTCCCCGCCGGGGAGGGGGAAGAAGGCGACACGCTCGACCATTGTCGAAGGGTGGTCCTTTTCTCTACTGCGGGCGAAAGAAGGGCAGGGCTTCGACAAGCTCAGCCCGAACGGAGTGGAGTTTGAACGAACCACCCACCAAGGCAATGTGGCGCGACGCCGGCCCGGACGACGCGGCGACGCTGGCCGCGATCGGGCGGGAGAGCTTCATCGAGACGTTCGGCCATCTCTACACGCCCGAGAATCTCGCCGCCTTCCTCGTCAATCACAGCCAAGAGAAATGGCGCGCGGAACTGGAGGATCCCCGCTACGCGGTCCGCCTCGGCTTCGTGGGCGGCGTCAATGCGGCCTATGTGAAGCTTGGGCCCCCTTCCTTGCCGTTCGAGCCGGCCGGACCTTGCATCGAGCTTCGGCAATTCTACGTGCTGAAGCCCTGGCAAGGGATCGGCCTCGCGCCGGCGATGATGGACTGGGTGATCGCCGAGGCGCGGCGGCGCGGGGCGGGAGCGATCTACCTTTCCGTCTTCACCGACAATGTCCGCGCCCAGCGCTTCTACGATCGCTACGGCTTCGAGGCGGTCGGCCGGTACGACTTCATGGTCGGCAGCCATGCCGACGAGGACATCATCATGCGGCTGACCCTGTGACGATCGGCTACCGCCTCGCGACTCCGGCCGATGGGCCGGCGGCGGCCGCGATGGGACGGCGCTGCTTCGTCGAGACGTTCGGCGGCCATTTCGATCCGGACGATCTCGTCTTGCACCTGGACCGCATGTTCGGCCCCGGGGGGCTCCCCGGCGAACTTGCCGATCCGTCCGTCCGGGTGATGCTCGCCGAGGATGGCGACGCGATCGCCGCCTATCTCAAGCTGGTGCCGATGTCCCTGGCCGCCGATCACCCGCCGGGCGCGCTGGAGATCAAGCAGCTCTACGTGCTGGAGCCTTGGCAAGGCGCGGGAGTCGCGGCCGCATTGATGCGCCGGGCGATCGGCCTTGCACGGGACGAGGGCGCGCCGGCGCTCTTCCTCAGCGTCTGGGAGCATGGTGCGCGCGCGATCGCTTTCTATCGCCGCCATGGATTCACCGTCGTCGGCCACGCCCCTTTCCTGCTTGGCACGCGGGTCTACCAGGATCCCGTCATGCGGCTGGATCTGGGATGAGCGGCGTCGCGCCGATCCGCGCCGCGGCGCTGGCGGGTGTCGCGCACGGCTTCTTCGGCCGGGAAGGCGGCGTCTCCACGGGGGTCTGCGCCGGGCTGAACGTCGGCTGGGGCGCCGAGGACGACCCTGCCCATGTCGCGGAAAATCGCCGTCGCGCCGTTGCGGCGGTCGCGCCGGGCGCGCGGCTCGTCACCGTTCATCAGGTCCATTCGGCCGACGCCGTCTTCGCCGCTTCGCCCTGGCCCGACGACGCCCGCCCGCATGCCGACGCGCTGGTGACCGACCGGCCCGGCCTCGCGCTCGGCATCGTCACCGCAGATTGCACGCCGGTGCTGTTCGCAGAGGGCCGAGCCGGCGTGATCGGCGCCGCCCATGCCGGCTGGAAAGGCGCGCTCGGCGGCGTGATCGAGGCGACGCTGGCGGCGATGGAGGCGCTCGGCGCCGACCGCGCCCGGATCACCGCCGCCATCGGCCCAGTCATCGCCCGCAAGAGCTATGAGGTGGACGAAGCCTTCCTGCGCCGCTTCGCCGAAGCCGACCCCGCCAATGAGCGTTTCTTCACGCCGGGGCGCGACGGCCACCACCAGTTCGATCTCGAAGCGTTCGTGCTGGCCCGGCTCGCGGCGGCGGGCGTGATCCGCGCCGAAGCGCTCGGCCTCGACACCTATTCGGCGCCGGACCGCTTTTTCAGCTACAGGCGGGCGACCCACAAAGGGGAAGCCACCTATGGACGGCAGCTCTCGCTGATCGCCTTGCCGGGAGACGGAAGATGAGCAAGTGGCGCTTGTTCGGGGTTCGCGGCTGGGGATCGACCCTGGCCGAAGGGGCACTGGCCTGGACGCAGACGCCGTTCACGTTCGTCCCGGTCGACGGGTTCGACGCGCCCGGCCCGGCGCGGGACCGGCTGTTCGCCGTGAATCCGCTGGCGCGCATCCCGACTTTGGTCGGGCCGGACGGCAGCGTCCTGACCGAGAGCGCGGCGATCGTCCTTCATCTCGCCGAGCTGAACGCCGGGGCCGGCCTCGCGCCCATGCCCGGCGACCCGGTCCGACCGGCCTTCCTCAATCGGCTGATCTGGTTCGTCTCGGCCCTCTACCCGACCTTCACCTATCGCGATTATCCGGAACGCTGGGCGCCGGACGCTGCGGCCCAGCTGGTCGAGCGGATCGACTCCTTCCGCCAGTCGCTCTGGCAGCAGTTCGAGGCCGAATTGGGCGAGGGTCCGTGGGTGCTCGGCGAGACGCCCTCGGCGCTCGACCTCTATGTCGCGGCGATGTCCCAGTGGCGGCCGAGGCGCGTGTGGCTGGCAGCCAATTGCCCCAAGCTCCACGCGCTGGCCGGGCGCGCGGACCGGCTGCCCCGGATCGCCGCCGTGCTCGAGCGGAATTTCGGCTGAGGGTCGGCCCGGGGCGGAAATTGGCTGGATGAACCCGCTCGGGATCGGCTAGAGGGCGCGCGGGCGACAGACCTCACCCCCGGGCCGTGCGTCCAGCGCGGCCGGTGGGCCTGACCTCATTGCGGCAGGCTCGGTCCCCATTTCGCATGAGCGGTGGGCGCTAAGGAGTACAGGCATGGCTGACGAATCCGACCTCACCGGCGTGACCCCGCGGCGGCGCCCGAAGCCCGGAGTGATCGAAATCGGCGGCCGCAGGCTGAAGCCGTCGACGCTGATGATGGGCCACGGCTTCGATCCGGCGCTGTCGGAAGGGTCGCTCAAGCCGCCGATCTTCCTGACCTCGACCTTCGTCTTCGAGAATGCGGCAGCCGGAAAGCGCCATTTCGAAGGCGTGACCGGAAAGCGCCCCGGCGGCGCCGAGGGCCTCGTCTATTCGCGTTTCAACGGCCCCAATCAGGAGATATTGGAGGATCGGCTCAGCGTCTGGGAAGATGCCGAGGACGCGTTGACCTTCTCGAGCGGCATGTCGGCCATCGCCACCCTCCTGCTCGCTTTCGTCCAGCCCGGCGACGTCGTCGTCCATTCGGGCCCGCTCTACGCCGCCACCGAGACTTTGATCGGCCGAATCCTCGGCCGGTTCGGCGTGAAGTGGCTCGATTTCCCTGCCGGCGCGACCGAGGACGAGATCGCCGACGTGGTCGCGCGCGCCAAGGCCATGGGCCGCGTGCCGCTCATCTATCTGGAAAGCCCGGCCAACCCGACCAACGCCCTGGTCGACGTGCAGGCGGTGCGCCGCGTCGCCGACGCCGCGTTCGCAGGCGACGAGCGACCGCCGATCGCGATCGACAACACGTTCCTCGGGCCGCTCTGGCACCATCCGCTGCGCCATGGCGCGGACCTCTCCGTTTATTCGCTGACCAAATATGCGGGCGGCCATTCGGACCTGGTCGCGGGCGGCATCACCGGATCGAAGGAACTCATCAACCAGATCCGCATGCTCAGGAACACGATCGGCACGATCACCGACCCCAATACCGCCTGGATGCTGCTCCGGAGCCTTGAGACGCTCGAGCTCAGGATGACGCGCGCCGGCGAGAATGCCGACAAGATCTGCCGCGTCCTGCGCGATCATCCCAAGGTCGAAAGCGTGGGCTATCTCGGCTTCCTCGAGGAAGGTGGCGACGCGCGCCAGGCCGACATCTACCGCCGCCATTGCACCGGCGCCGGCTCGACCTTCTCGCTCTATCTGAAGGGCGGCGAGAAAGAGAGCTTCGCCTTCCTCGACGCGCTCAGGATCGCCCATCTCGCGGTGAGCCTCGGCGGCACCGAAACCCTTGCCAGCGCGCCCGCCGCGATGACCCATTTGTCGGTGCCCGAGGAGCGCAAGCAGGCGCTCGGCATCACCGACAATCTGGTGCGGATCTCGATCGGGGTGGAGGATCCCGACGATCTGATCGCCGATTTCGACCAGGCGCTGGGGGCGGTCTGACGACATTTTTCCTCCCCGCGATTTCGCGGGGAGGGGGACCATGCGCAGCATGGTGGAGGGGGCTTTTCAGCCTTAAGTAGCCCCTCCACCGCACTTCGTGCTGTCCCCCTCCCCGGCAAATGCCGGGGAGGAAACAGGTCAGGCGCGCCGCCGATCGCGCCATTCCAGCACTTCCCAGCCCTGGTCCTCGGCGACTTTGATCAGGCGGGCGTGGGGGTTGGTGGCGAAGGCTTCGTCCGACCAATGGTGGACCGGCGCGTCGGAGACGTGGTCGGAATAGAAGCGGATGTGGACGGCATCGCGCTCCAGCCCCTGCCGCTGAAGCCAGGCCTCGATCATGTCCAATTTGCCCAGGCCGTAGCAATTGACGCCGTCGATCCGGGCGATCGTCCGCCCCTTGGCGTCGATCCTGGTGTCGGTGGCGATGACGTCGTCGAAGCCGAGCCGCTGGGCGATGGCGGCGGAGTAGAGCCGGTAGGAGGCGGTGGCGAGCACCAGCCGGCGCCCCGCCGCCTTGTCCTCGGCGATCCGCTCGCGCGCGCCGGGCAGGATGTTGGTTTCGACCTGGCGGGCGGCGAAACCCTGCACGACCCGCTCCAGCCGGTTCGGCGCGGCGGTGCCGACGAGCAGCCGATAGTTCAGTTCCTTCAGCCGGCCCCGGTCGATCAGCTTCAGGGCGTAAGCGAGGGTGGTGAACAAGGCGATCGGCGCGAGCAGGGCCCGCCACGGCGCCAGCCGCCGCATGGCGTACCACAGGAACGGGCCGAAGGTCGGTCCTCGGGTCACCGTGCGGTCCATGTCGTAAATGGCCAGGGTCGCCTTCATGGACCTTCTGCATTCATCGAAACGTAGCCGCTGTCCATCCTAACTTCTTGCCGCCCGGCGGGAATTGACGCATCGTTTTTCCAAATGACAGTAACCGCCGATTTCAGCCGGAACGTCGAAGAGGGCCATTGTGTCCTGCGGTTCAGCGGCAATCTCACTTTGCTCCGGGTGCGCAAGCTGGCCGAGCAGCTGAAGGAGATCGACGCCGATCAGCTGGTCGTGGACCTCAGCGCCGTCGAGCGGATGGACACGGTGGGCGCCTGGCTCGTCCACAAGCTCGCGCGCGACCGCGGCGCAAGCATCGTCGGCGCGACCGAAGAGCAGCAGGTGCTGATCGCCCACGTCGCCAAGGCCGACCAGCCGGTGAAGATCAAGCGCGACTACGAACGGCCGCTGATGCGCGTGGTCGGCGAGGTCGGCGCCTCCGCCCAGACCGCCGGGCGAACGCTCTACGGCCTGCTCGGCTTTTTCGGCTCGCTGCTCATCTCGACCGGCAACATCATCCGCCATCCGCGCCGCTTCCGGCTCAACGCCATCGCCCAGCAATTCGAAGTGGTCGGCGTCCGCGCCTTGTTCATCGTCGGCCTGATGAGCTTCCTGGTCGGCATCGTCATCGCCCAGCAGGGCGCGGTCCAGCTGCGCCAGTTCGGCGCCGAAATCTATACGATCAATCTGATCGGCCGCTCCTCGGTGAAGGAATTGGGCGTGCTGATGACGGCGATCATGGTCGCCGGCCGCTCCGGGTCGGCGTTCGCCGCCCAGCTCGGCTCGATGAAATTGTCCGAGGAAGTCGATGCGATGCGGACGATCGGCGTCTCGCCGATGGAGGCCCTGGTCTTCCCGCGCGTGTTCGCCACGGTGCTGTTGATGCCGCTGCTCGGCTTTTATGCCGCGGTCTTGTCGATCATCGGCGGCGGCATCTTCTGCTGGATCTCGCTCGATATTCCGCCCGTCACCTTCGTCCAGCGAATCCGCGAGGTCGTCCCGATGACCGATTTGTGGCAGGCGATGATCAAGGCGCCGGTGTTCGGCATGATCATCGCCATGGCCGGCTGCTTCCAGGGCATGCAGGTCGAAGGCAATGCCGAGGAGGTCGGGCTCAGGACCACCGCCGCCGTCGTCCAGGGCATCTTCCTGGTGATCGTGCTCGACGCCTTTTTCGCGGTCTTCTTCACGGAGATCGGCTGGCTATGACCGCGCCCCGCGAAACCGTCATCGAGGTCAGCGCCCTCAAGAACATGTTCGGCCATCAGGTCGTCCACGACGATCTGAATCTCGACGTCTGCAAGGGCGAGATATTGGGCGTGGTCGGCGGCTCGGGCACGGGCAAGTCGGTGCTGATGCGCTCGATCATCGGCCTTCAGAGGCCCGCCGCCGGCGCGATCAGGGTGTTCGGCGAACCGATGATCGGTCGCGACGAGGAGGAAGCCAAGCATGTCCGGCGGCGCTGGGGCGTGCTCTTCCAGGGCGGCGCCCTGTTCTCGACGCTGACCGTCGCCGAGAACATCCAGGTCCCGATCAAGGAATTCTATCCCGGCCTCGATCAGGAGCTGCTCGACGAGATCGCCGCCTACAAGACCGCGATGAGCGGGCTTTCCACCGACGCCGGCGCGAAATTCCCCTCCGAGCTCAGCGGCGGCATGCGCAAGCGCGCCGGCATCGCCCGCGCGCTCGCCCTCGATCCCGAACTCCTCTTCCTCGACGAGCCGACCGCGGGCCTCGACCCGATCGGGGCCGCCGCCTTCGATCAGTTGATCTCCGAGCTGCGTGACGCGCTCGGCCTCACCGTCTTTTTGATCACGCACGATCTCGACACGCTCTACGCGATCTGCGACCGCGTGGCGGTGCTCGCCGACCGCAAGGTCGTGGCGGTCGGAACGATTCCGGAATTATTGGCTTTGGACCACGAATGGATCCAGGAATATTTCAAGGGGCCGCGCGGACGCGCAGCCGCCAGCATCGCTGAACGGGAAGAGGCCAGCGCCTGATGGAAACGCGATCGAACCAGATCCTCGTCGGCAGCATAACGCTGGGGCTGCTCGCCGCCCTCGTCGTCTTCATCGTCTGGCTGAGCCAGGTCGGCGACGGCGGCGAGAAGACCTATGACGTGTTCTTCACCCAGTCGGTCGAAGGCCTGGCCAAGGGCTCGTCGGTGACCTTCTCGGGCGTCCCCGTCGGCCAGATCGAATCGATCAACCTGGTGCCCGACAGCCCGCAATTCATCCGCGTCAGAATCAAGGTCAGCGAGGACACGCCGGTCCTCGAAGGCTCAACCGCGACCATCCGCGGCGTCGGCTTCACCGGCGTCAGTCAGATCCAGCTCGATCCGCCGCCGAGCCCTGCGCCGGGCCAGCGCCCCCGCGCCCGCCGCGAGATCGGCTGTCCGGAGCAGAACCCCGAATCGGAATGCCCCTATGGCGTGCCGATCATCCCGACCAAGCCGGGCGCGCTCGGCCAGCTGCTCAACACCGCCCCGGAGCTGCTCGAGCGCGTTTCGACCCTGACCGAGCGGCTCACCGAATTGCTGTCCGACCGCAACCAGGAATCGATCGCCGGCATTCTCGACAATCTCGAAGAGGTATCCCGCTCGCTGGCCGAGCGCGGGCCGGAGATCGCCGCGACCCTGGCCGAGGCGCGGGTGGCGATCCGCCAGGCCGGCGATGCCGCCGAGGAATATGGGCGGCTCGCCGGCACGACCAACACTTTGCTCAACGAGGAGGGCCGGCCGATGATCAACGATCTGCGCCAGTCCCTGCGCCGCGCGGAGACGACGATGGGCGAGCTCGAAGGCGCGATCGGCGATGCGCGGCCGGGCATCCAGGCCTTCTCGAACCAGACCCTGCCCGAGGTCGGCCAGCTGATCCGCGACCTGCGCCAGACGTCCGAATCGCTGCGCGAGATTACCGACCGGCTCAACCAGCGCGGAGTCGGCGGCGTGATCGGCGGCCAGAGCCTGCCCGATTATCGCGGCGGTGGAAGAAGGGAATGATGCGATGCGTTTGAAGCTGATCCCCGCCGCGGCCGCGCTCGCCTGCCTTTCCGGCTGCTTCGGCGGCGGCGCGCCCAGCCGACTGTTCAACCTTACCCCCGCCGAGGTCCGCCCCGCCGCGCAGCCGCGCAGCGCCGGCCGGGGCGAGGCGATCACGGTGGTCGAGCCGAACGTGCCGCAGGCGCTGAACACCACGCGGATCCCCGTCTACGTCAGCGACACCGTGGTCCAGTACCTCAAGGATGCCGACTGGGTGGAGGAGCCCGGGGCGCTGTTCGGCCGCCTGGTCGGCGAAACCATATCCGCCCGCACCGGCCGGGTCGTTCTCGACCCCAGCCAGTACAGCCACGATCCGGGACTTCGAGTCACCGGCCAGCTGCAGCGCTTCGGCCTCGATCCTGCGACGATGGAGGTGGTGGTGGTCTATGACGCGGCGCTGGCGCGCGGCACTGCCGGCGGCGTCACCACCAATCGTTTCGAGGCTCGGGTCGCCATCGCCGAGGCGACCCCCGCCGCGGTCGCCCCAGCGCTCAATCAGGCCGCCAACGAAGTCGCCGCCGCGGTCGCGGCCTGGGTTGCCAGCTAGAGCCTTAGTCGCCAGACCGAGTTTGAGCCATCGGTCGAGGCGGTGGCGAGCAGGCGGCCGTCCGGACTGAAGGTAAGCGCCATCACGTCGTCGCTGTGCTCAAGCGTCGCCTGGAGCGCGCCGTCCGCCACGCGCCACAGGCGGACGGCATCGCCTTTGGGGCCCATGCCGGTGAGCTGGTGCCAGTCGGTGCCGATCGCGCCGCGCGCCCGGCCGCCGCTGGCCAGCCAGCATCCGTCGGGGCTGAAGGCCACCGCATAGAGGTGGTCGGATCCGCCGGTCAGCGTCCCCAGCCGGGCGCCGTCCGCGACCCGCCAGAGCCGGATCGTGGAATCGTCCCCGCCGCTGGCAAGCATTCCCCCATCGGGGCTGAAGGCGATCGACCAGATGTTGAGATCGTGACCCTGCAGGATGCGGAGAGGCGCTCCGTCCGCGGCACGCCAGATGCGGATTGTCCGGTCTTCTCCAGCAGTGGCGAGGCGCTGGCCGTCGGGTGACCAGGCCACGCTCCAGCTCGTGCCGTCATGGCCTGACAGCCGGGACGCCGGGCGGCGGTCGCCGAGCGTCCACAGGCGCGCGATCCGATCATAGCCGCCGCTGAGCAGCCTGCCGCCATCGGGCGACAGGGCGATCGCGGGGGCGCCTCCCGGATGACTGATGGTCCCCTGCAGGCGCAGGTCCGGGATGCGCCACAAGTCGATGCGGCCGTCGACGCCGGTCGCCGCAAGCAGCCGCCCGTCGCGGGTGAACGCCACCCCCCTGGGCCGCGCCGCGGTGCGAAGCGAACCGCCGGGCGAGGCTGACGCCGAGCTCGGCACCGGGCTCGGCGATGGCGCGCGGAGGCGCGGTGTCGCGGGGCCAAAGCAGCAGCAGCGCGATCAGCGCTGTCCCCGCCGCGCCGGCGAGCAGGCGCTTCATCCGAGGCTCTTCGACACCTGCTCGAACACGTCCTTGCTGAGCCCCGGCGCCGCCAGGATGCGCTCGAGCTCGGCGCGCATCAGCGCGCCCCGCGCCGTGCCGAAGCGGCGCCAGCGCCCCAGCGGCGGGACCATCCGCGCCGCATTTTGCGGGTTGAGCTTGTCGACCGCGAGCACGGCATCGGCGAGGAAGCGGTAGCCGCGGCCGTTGCCGCTGTGAAGCGCGCGCTGATTGGCCCCGAACGCACCGATCAGCGCGCGCAGCCGATTGGGGTTGGTGAGTGTGAAATCGGGATGGCGGAGCAGGTCCATCACCGCCCGCAGCGTATCGTCGCGGCTCGACAGCGCCTGCGCGGTGAACCATTTGTCGATCACCAGAGCATCGCCTTTGTACCGCTCGTAGAAAGCGGCGAGCGCGGTTTCCCGCTCGGGCGCGACCGAATTGGCGAGCAGGCCGAGCGCGCCCTGCCGATCGGTCATATTGTCCGCCTCCTCGAACTGGCGCAGCGCGAGGATCGGCGCGTCGCCGGCGCGGGCGGCAAGTAAATAGCCCAATGCGACCGTGCGCAGCCGCCGCGCCCCCTTGGCGGCCGGCGACAACGCGAAGCCATTGGCGATGGTCGATGAATAAGCGGCGCGCCAATTCTGCTCGAGTTCGCGCCCCAGCCGCGCCCGCAACCGCTCGCGGGCGAGGTGGATGGCCTCGGGATCGACCTCCCGCATCTGATCGCCGATGAAGCTTTCGGTCGGCACCAGCACCGCCTCGGCGACGAAGGCATGGTCGAGCGCGGGATCGGACAAGGTGCGGCGCACCGCGTCAACCACCGGCTCGTGCGAGTCTTCGCCGGTCGCGATCGAGTGGAGGACGGTTTGCAGCATCAATTGCTGCATCGCCTCGTAGCGGGCGAAGGGGTCGTCGTCGTGCGCGGACAAGAAGGCGAGATCGTCGGCACTGCGGCTGGTTTCGACCACGACCGGCGCCGAGAAATCGCGGTTCAGCGACAGGATCGGCCGCTCCTTTATGCCGGTGAAGACGAGTTCCTCCTCGGCCCCCTCGAGCAGCACCATCCGCTCGACGAGCTTGGCCTTGCTGTCGCCGCCGAATAGAGCGAGCCTGACCGGGATCGGCAGCGGCTGCTTGGTCGGCTGGCCCGGGGTCGGCGGAGTCGCCTGCGCCAGCGTCAGCACCGCCCGATCGCCCTCATGGGTCAGCGCAGCCGTGAGCCGCGGCGTGCCGGCCTGCCCGTACCAGGCGCGGAACGCCGCGAGATCGGCGCCGCTGGCATCCTCCATCGCGCGGACGAAATCCTCGCAGGTCACCGCCTGGCCGTCATGGCGTTCGAAATAGCGATCCGAGCCGGCGCGGAATTTCTCGGCGCCGAGGATGGTATGCATCATCCGGATCAGCTCGGCGCCCTTCGAATAGATGGTCGCGGTGTAGAAATTGGCGATCTCGATATAGGAATCGGGCCGTACCGGATGGGCGAGCGGGCCGGCATCCTCGGGAAATTGAGCGGCGCGCAGGCCGCGCACGTCCTCGATCCTCTTGACCGGCGGCGAGCCCATGTCGGCGGAGAAGCTCTGATCGCGGAAGACGGTGAAGCCCTCCTTCAGTGAAAGCTGGAACCAGTCGCGGCACGTGACCCGGTTGCCCGACCAATTGTGGAAATATTCGTGCGCGACCACCGCCGCGACCGCGTCATGATCGGCGTCGGTCGCAGTTTCGGGATCGACCAATATGTAGCGCGAGTTGAAGATGTTGAGGCCCTTGTTCTCCATCGCGCCGAAATTGAAATCGGCGACGGCGACGATGTTGAACGCGGCCAGATCATATTCGCGGCCGTAGACCTCCTCGTCCCATTTCATCGCCGCCTTGAGCGAGGCCATCGCGTGGTGGGTGCGCGGCAGATCCTCCTCGCGGACCCAGATTCCGAGATCGACCCTGCGGCCCGAGGCGGTGGTGAAGGAGTCGCGATTTGCCGAGAGGCGTCCGGCAACCAGGGCGAACAGATAACAAGGCTTCGGGAAGGGATCGTGCCATTCCGCCATATGCCGGCCGCCGGGCAGGTCGCTCGCCGCCACCGGATCGCCATTGGCCAGAAGCACCGGATAGAGCGCCTTGTCGGCGCTCATCTTCACCCGGTAGCGCGAGAGCACGTCCGGCCGGTCCGGGAAGAAGGTGATCCGGCGGAAACCCTCCGCCTCGCACTGGGTGCAAAGATTGCCGCCGGATTCGTATAGCCCCATCAGCTTGGTGTTGGCGCGCGGGCTGATCTCGGTGACGATCTCAACCCTGTGGGACGCGCCGCCCAGCTCGATTTCCAGGGTCGAGCCGTCCATCCGCCATTGGGCGCCGCCCCCGCCGTCGCCGTCGACGGAGATGCTCCTGGGCTCGATGCCGTCGCCGTCCAGCCGCAGGGCACGGCCCGTGGCATGCCCGGCCCGTTCGACCTGCAATGTCGAGCGCACGATCGTGCGCTCGCCGTCGAGCTCGAAGTCGAGCGAAATTTCGGGAACCAGCCAGTCGGGCGGGCGATAATCCTCGCGGCGGATAGCGGCCGGCACGGCCACGGCATTCTGGGCGTCGTGCATCCGAGCGCTCTACGCGCGGCGCGGCCGTGGCGCAATCACGGCCCGCGCCGCGGGCACGGCGCCACTTCAGGCTTCACTCGTCGATCCGGGTCACATTCACGCGCTGGCTGTTCATCCGCGCCTCGCCGAAGATGGTCATGAAGGCGATGTCGGTGGCGTCGCGGCCGACGGCGATGCGGACGAAGCCCTCGATCGGAGCGAGAGCGGTCGGATCGACCAGGTGCCAGCCGCCGTCGAGCCATACCTCGACTACGGCGTGGAAATCGGGCGGATCGAGCCGCCAGGCATAAGCCGAGACGAGCCGGGCCGGGATCCCCGCCGCGCGCGCGAAGGTGGCGAGCAGATGGGCGTAATCGCGGCACACGCCTTGGCGCGAAACGAACGCGTCGGCGGCGGTGGTTTCGGTATCGCTCGATCCCGGCACGTAGGCCATTTCGGCGCGGACCCATTCGGCCATGGCGGCGATCCTGGCGCCGCCGTCGGCGCCGTCCTCGGCGCGCCCGAAATGGCGCTCGACATAGGCTTCGAACCGGTCCGCCTCGCAATAGCGGCTCGGCCACAGATAGGGGACGACGTCCGCCGGCAGATCGTTGAGAGGCGAGGCGGCGAGCCCGTCGAGCCGCACCGCGGCCCGGTCCACGTCGACGGTCGCCGTGTAGCGGGCGCGCAGCGGCCCCTCGGCGGTCAGCCAAGTGCGCTGGCCGATGCCATGGTCGCCGGCGATCGGCCGGAGCGGGCCGGTGCCGTCGACGACGAGCAGATCCTCGATCAGGGTCTGGTCGGGCAGCTGCGCGACTTCGAGCGCCAGCAACACGTCCGCAGCCGCCGCGAAATGATAATCGAGATCGACGTCGATCTTCAGGCGCATGAAATCTCCCCGGTCCGTCCACCGCAAACGCGCGATGGACGGGCCGGTGCCATCCGGCAAGCGGACTTATTGGCTGGTGGCCTCGGAGATGTGGAGGCGGGCCGGCTGTAGGCTGGCATTGGCAAAGGTGCCGACCCAGATTTCATAGCGGCCCGAGCGCGGATTGTTGAAGCGCAGCGACGGGTTGTGGCCGCTGACGCCGCCGTCGTCGTCGCAATAGAAGCGCCCGTCCGGGCCGTTGACGACGAGCGTGGTGTCGGCATTGGCCGCGACCGAGATGATCAGCGGATAGTCGCCTGCGTCATATTGCAGGCGGACGTCGGGAGCGTTGGAAATGAAGCCCTGGCAATCCCCACCGAGCGCGGCGGCCGCGCGGCTGCCTCCGGACCGGACGGCGACCACCTGCGGATCGGGGGTGAAGCCGGCGGCGAGCTCGACGGTGCCGAAATTGGGCGTGGATTCGGTATCCTGGGCCGCGGCCGGCAAGGCGCCGGCGGCGGTGAGCGAAGCGACGAGTACAAGCTTGCGAACGAACGACATTGACGTCTCCCGGCAATAAGCGCGCCGCAGCCAGGCGCGCGGTTTCGATCTTCCCCGTTGCGGACCCATAACAACATGCGATTCGCCGCGTCTACCCGCTGTCTGCCACCGGCGGGCGGCGGGAGCGCAGCGCGACCGCCATGCCGGCCAGCGCGATCAGCCCGCCGGCGATGGCGAGGGGGGACCAGGCATAGTCCTCGGCGACGGTCGAGATCGCCATCGCGATGATCGGGATGAGCAGGCTCGAATAGGCCGCCTTGCCCGGGCCGACCGCGCGGACGATCGAGAAATAGAGCGGGAAGGTGAGCGCGGAGGCGACCAGGCCGAGATAGGCGAGGCCGATCCAATAAAAGGGGCGGTCCGAGACGACGGGCGGCCAGGCTGCGGCGAAGGCGAACAGGACGTTGCCGATCATGCCGTAAAACATCCCCCAGGCGAGCAGGCTGGGCAAAGGCCAGGCGGCGAGGCGACGGTGCGCCTGCATGATGTTGGCGACCGAGGCGGAGAGCACGCCGAACAAGGTGAGGCCGACGCCGATCGCGACTTCTGCCGGAGTCGCGGCACTGGCGCGCAGCTCCTGGACGAACAGCAAGGCGACGCCGGCGCAGGCGATCGCCGAGCCGAGCATGAATCGGCCGCTGACCCGCTGCTTGAGGAACAGCCAGGCGAGCGCGCTGTTGGGCACCATCAGCAGGGCGAACACGGTCGCCACCAGGCCCGATGTCACATAATGTTCGGCCGCGTAGACCGAATTGAAATTGAAGCAGAATTGCGGAAGCCCGAAGAGGAGGGCGAGGCCGTGGCCGGCACTGCCGAGCCGAAGGCTCGCCCCGGTGACCAGGGCGACCGCGAACATCGCCGCGCTGGCGATGGCGAAGCGATAGGCGACCGACCATGGCCCCGGCACCGCCTGAGCGGGATCGCCGCCAATCTGGTCCTTGATGACGATCCACGTCGAGCCCCAGATCAGGGTGATCAGCAGGAAGGGGAGCAGGACCCTCGGATCGCGGAACCCGCGTTCGTCTCCGCTCACAGGGCGCGGATCGCCGCGGCCAGGGCGTCGACATGGGCCGGATCGCTGTCCCAGGCGGTGACCAGCCGCGCTTCACCCGGCCCCCAGTCGTAAAAATCGAAGCCGAGCGCCCTGAGCGACGCGGCCTCGTCGGCGCTGACCTTCACGAATATCTCGTTCGCCTCGACGGGATGGATCAGCCGGTCCGGCCCCGCCGCCGCGGCGAGCCGCGCCGCCGCCTTGTTGGCGGCGCGAGCGTTGTGCAGCCAGACGTCGCCCTCCAGCATCGCCAGCAGCTGGGCGGCCAGATAGCGGCCCTTGGACAGAAGGTGCCCGGCCCGCTTGCGGCGGTAATGGGTCGCCTTGGCGAGGGCGGGATCGAACAGGATCAGCGCCTCGGCCGAAAGCCCGCCATTCTTGGTGAAGCCAAAGGAGAGGGCGTCAACGCCGGCCCGCCAGCTGAGGTCGGCGGGCGAGGCGCCGAGGCTCGCCACCGCGTTGGCGAAGCGGGCGCCGTCGAGGTGGAAGCCGAGCCCTCTTTCCCGGCAGAGCGCGCCGAGCGCCGCCGTTTCCGCGGGCGTGTAGACGCGGCCATATTCGGTCGCGTTGGTGATCGACAAAGCGGCCGGCTGCGCCTGGTGGACGTCGTCGCGGACGCCGTCGAGCAGGCCGGCGACCGCGGCCGGGGTGAGCTTGGCGCCGACGCCCCCGCTCAGCATCAATTTCGCGCCGCCCGTGTAGAATTCCGGGGCGCCGCATTCGTCGATCTCGATATGGGCCTGCTCGTGGCAGACGATGCGGCCGTGGGGCGGGCAGAGCGCGGCCAGCGCCAGGCAATTGGCCGCGGTGCCGGTCGACACCCACAGCGCCTCGACTTGGCGTTCGAAGAGCTCGGAAAAAGCGGCGTTGAGCCGCTTGCTCCAGGAGTCGCCGTCATAAGCGGTGTCGAGCCGGTTGGCCTCGGCCAGTCCCGCCAGCGCCTCCGGGCAGGCGGCTGCGGCATTGTCGGAGAAAAAGCGCATGCGGAGGCCATGAAAGGAGGCCGGCGCGGCGTCAACGCCGAACTGCCAAGCCGTTCAACGGGCGGGAATTTACGCCGGGACGTTTACGACAATTTAGTGCCCTTGCGGTTAGGGATGATGCCGATCATCTGGGAAAGACAAGAATGGGCGCGGAGAATTTCTCGAGCACTGAAGGCAAGCGGTCGGCCAAGCGCGCGCGCGTCCTGCTCGCCGCCAAGCTGCAGACGCGCACCGGCGAGATCGATGCGCGGCTGCGCGACCTTTCGAGCAAGGGCGCCCTCCTCGAATGTATCGAAGTGCCGCCGGTCGGCACCGAGGTGGTGTTCGTGCGCGGCAAGATTTCGGTCCCGGCGCGGGTCGCCTGGGCCGGCGCCGACCGGATCGGGCTCGAATTCCTGTTCGCGATCGACGAGCATGAAGTCTTCGTGCAGCTCGGCAAGCGCCCGCCCGCCCAGCCGGAATCGTTCCGCCGGCCGGGGCTCCACCAGCGCTGGACGGCTGACGAGCGCAAGGCGGTTTCGGCCTGGGGGGTCGCGGTCGGACTGAACATTCCGGAAAGCGACAGCTGAGGCCGCCATGGATCCGTGGAACCCGGGCTGGTTCGCGCCTTCCGAGAACAAGGCGCCTCCGATCCAGGGGACGATCGGGCTGGCGGACGATCCCTCGGCGCCGAACGCCGGGACCTCGCACCGCGGGCGGGTGTCCGAACGCGTACCGGTCGAGGTCGGCGCTGGCCTTCGCAGGCGCGGCGCCTCCGGCGTCTCGGTCCACGTCACCGATCTGTCCACCCATGGCTTCCGCGCAGAAACCCATCTCGAGCTGGGCATCGGGGCCGATGTCTGGCTGCGGCTGCCTGGGCTCGAGCCCTGCCAGGCCAAGGTCGCCTGGGTCCGTGGCTATATCGTCGGTTGCGCCTTCGATCGGCCGCTTCATCCCGCGGTGCTGGCGATGATCGTGAGCAAGTCGCAAGACATCTGAAACGCCCGATATCCCTGTCTTTCGGCGGGATTCCATCCGATTCGGATTCTCTCATATCCTGTGTTAAGCCACCGGAGTCGGAGGGGAGGCGACGACATGGAATCGGATTACCGATATTATTCGCGGCGCGCCGCGGAGGAGCAGCGAAGGGCGCGTTTCGCGATCACCGACGAAGCCCGCGAACGCCATCGAGAACTCGCCAATCTGTTCGCCACCAAGGCGGCGCAGCGCGTCCGCCTCGACGTGCTGGCGAGGCTCAGGGCCGAGTGACGCCCGGTCCCGCCGGGGCGATGGTGCTGCCGGTGAGGATTGAACTCACGACCTCAGCCTTACCAAGGATGCGCTCTACCACTGAGCTACGGCAGCGTATCGCCATTGCGATGGGCCCGGGCGGGACGCGGCGCTATGGCCGCGTGGCCCGGACGATGTCAAGGCGGCTCGATGGCCAAGGCTGACGACACCGGCAAGGGCGATAAGCGCGCAAAGCGCCTCGCCGACGCGCTCAGGGAAAATCTGAAGCGCCGCAAGGCGCAGGCGCGCGCCCGGGACGGCGAGAAGCCGAAGGACGACTGACATCAGGCGAGCGGCGCGCAGGTCCCTTCGAGCCAGGCTTTGGCCTCGCCGCCCAGTTGCGGGCCGACGATGCGCAGAACCTCGGCATGATAATCGTCGATCCAGCGCCGCTCGTCCGCGGTCAGCATCCGCGTGTCGATCAGATTGCGGTCGATCGGCGCGAAGGTGAGCGTTTCGAAGCCGAGCACGTCCTTTTCGCTGCCGGGCACGTCGACAGGGACGACCAGAACCAGATTCTCGACGCGGATCCCATATTCGCCGGTCTTGTAATAACCGGGCTCGTTGGAAAGGATCATGCCGGCCTTGAGCGGCTCGTCGCCGCCGGGCTGGACGCTGCCGACCGGCGAGATGCGTTGCGGCCCTTCGTGCACCGACAGGAAGCTGCCGACGCCGTGACCCGTGCCATGGGCGTAATCCACGCCGGCCTGCCACAGGAACTGGCGGGCGAAGCTGTCCAGCTGCGAGCCGCGGGTGCCGGCCGGGAAGCGGGCGCGCGCGAGCGCGATGTGGCCCTTGAGGACGCGGGTGAAGCGGTCCTTCATTTCCGGCGTGGCGGTGCCGACGATCACGGTCCGGGTCACGTCAGTCGTGCCGTCCGGATATTGCCCCCCGGAATCGACCAGATAGATGGCGTCTACCTCGAGCGGCCGGTTGGTCGCCTCGCTGACCCGATAATGGACGATGGCGCCATTGGGCCCGGCGCCGGAGATGGTGTCGAAGCTGAGGTCGCGAAGGTCGCCCGATTCCTGGCGGAAGGCCTGCAGCCGGGCCGCCGCCTGCAATTCGTCGACCCCACCCCGGGGCGCCTCGACCGAGAGCCAGTGCAGGAAGCGCGAGAGGGCGGCGCCGTCGCGGGCCTGGGCGGCGCGATGGCCGGCGATCTCGACCTCGTTCTTCAGCGCCTTGGGCAGGATCGACGGATCGCGTTTCGAGATCACCGCGGCGCCGGCACCGTCCAGAGCCTCGAAAATGGCGGCGACCGAACGGTCCGGATCGACGGTGACCGTCTTGCCCGCGAGGCCGGCCAGCGCCCGCTCGAATTCGTCGCGCTCGTGGAGCCGAACGCCGTTGCCGAGGTGCTGGCGGACGTCGTCGCCCACCTTCTCGCCGGTAACGAACAGATCGGCGGTGCCGTCGTCGTGGACGAGGGCGAAGGACAAAGCGACCGGGGTGCGCTCGACGTCCTTGCCGCGCACGTTGAAGGTCCAGGCGATCGAATCGAGCGCCGCCAGCACCGCCGCGTCCGCCTTATTCTCCTTCAGCCAATCGGCCATCTCCTGCCGCTTGGCGGCCGAGCTCTTGCCGGCATAAGAGTCCGGATGGACGACGAGCCGGGCCCGCGACGGCTCCGGCCGATCCGCCCAGACGGCGTCGATCGGGTTGCGGCGAACCGCGACCAGCTCGGCGCCCTTCCCCGCGAGCGCCTCCTTGGCCTTGGTCACCCAGCCGCGGGTGTGCAGCCAGGGATCGTAGCCGATTCGGCCGCCGTCCGGCGCATGCGCCTCGAGCCAGTCGGCGATGCTGGTTTCGGGGACGGATTGGTAGCTCCAGTGATTGCCGTCCACCTGGTCGCGGACCTGGAGCGTGTAGCGCCCGTCGGTGAAGATCGCCGCCTCTTGGGGCAGCACCACCGCCGAGCCCGCCGACCCCTGAAATCCGGTCAGCCAGGCGAGCCGCTGCGCATAAGAGCCGACATATTCGCTCATATGCTCGTCGGTCAGCGGCACGACGAAGCCGTCGAGCCGGTCGGATTTCAATTG
>Ga0190265_10000193_pt1 | contig 58774 bp, 67 predicted proteins | sample Popmic124T_FD_133135 | JGI IMG/M metagenome (GOLD analysis project Ga0190265, IMG submission 133135) | Populus adjacent soil microbial communities from riparian zone of Indian Creek, Utah, USA - 124 T | ecosystem: Environmental > Terrestrial > Soil > Riparian zone | place: USA: Utah | collected... | reverse complement strand
GTGGCAGGAGGTCGCCCGCGATCACGACGCGATCTATTATTGGGACCCGGCGAGCCTGAGCCGCTCCGGCGACAATGCGGACTTCCAGATGCGAGCGGAGCGGCACACCGCAGAGGCGGACGAGGGCGTGACGATGCTGACCCGCCACCGCGTGGATTGCGAGCGCGCCCTGATGTGCGTGCTGGCCGGCGCGATTTACGACAGCGCCGGCGGCTTGCCGAGGCGCGGCGAGGCGGGGGCGGAGGACGCCCCTTATCCGATCGAGGAGGGCACCGGCGAGGCGCGGGTCCGCGAACGCGCGTGCAACATCGATCCCGTGACCAACGCGCGCTGAGCCGGCGAGTCGCGGCCGGGCGCGACCGAAGCGCGTGAAAACCGGGCGATTCGAGGCTTTGAAAAATGCATTGAGTGACGTGTGCGCGCATTTTGTTGGATTCAGGCTCCTATTTCCTCCAGCGGCGAATGGCGGAAGACCGGGATTTTCGTCGCGCCCTTGTTGGATATCTCCTATCTGGTGAAAAGCACTTGACAGCGTCACGCTGATATGGCACTATTACGGCAAGCTCGATAAATGTAGCTGGTTCGCAGGCCTTCGGTTTTCCGGGGGCCTTTTTTGTGGCGGCAAGCGCCGGCGCGGCCCGACCGCCGCCGGCCCTTTTCAAGTCGGAGGTCTGCCGTGGACGACGAAGAGGAGGGGGAGCGGAAATTCGTGTCGGGGCATGGAAGCCGGCGGCGCGTGCGCAAGCGGCGCAAGGATGGATGGAGCAAGCGCGACGAGCGCGTCTTCCTGAGGCACTTCCGAGCGACCTGCAACGCAACCGCCTCGGCGCGGGCGGCTGGCAAGGGACCGGACGGGGCGTTCGAGTTGCGCAGAAGGGATGCGGCCTTCGCCGCTTCGTGGGACCAGGCGCTGGCCGAGGGCCGGCTGCGGCTGCACGCAAAACTGATCATGTTCGCCGAAACCAACGGCAAGCCGGTCGCGATCGGCGAGGATGGCGAGCCGGGCGAGCCGGACCCAGCGGATTTCGACGCCGATCTCGCGCTGAAGCTGCTCCGCTACCACCAGGATCTCACCGCCGGCCGGGGCCGCCGAAGGGCGCGCGGCCCGCAGGTGAGCGACGAGGAGCTAACAGCCGCCTTGCTCTGCCAGCTGGACGCGCTGAAGCGGCGGCGCGCACGCGTGCGTATATGATCGGCGGCGGCCTGACGCAGGCGATCGACGCGCTGTCCGCCGCCACGCATGAAGAGCAGATCTGGCTGCTCGGCCGGCTGACATCGCGGCATAGGCGGGCGCTGTTCGAAAAATGGCCGGCATGGGCGCATGAGGGCCAGCTGCCGCCCGACGGCCCCTGGCGAACCTGGCTGATGATGGCCGGGCGCGGCTTCGGCAAGACTCGCGCCGGCGCGGAGTGGGTGAGTGAGGCGACGCGGGTCGACGGCTCGCTGCGCATCGCCCTGGTCGCGGCGACGATCGCCGAGGTCGAGCGGGTGATGGTGCGCGGGGCGAGCGGGCTGATGACGGTCGCGCGCCATGACGAGGACCTGATCTGGTATCCGGCGCGCGGGCTGGTGGAATTTGCCAGCGGCGCGCGAGCCTTCGCTTATTCGGGCGCGAACCCGGAAGGCCTTCGCGGGCCCGAGCATCACCTCGCCTGGTGCGACGAGCTCGCCAAATGGGCGCATCCGCAGGCGACGTGGGACAATCTGATGCTGGGGCTGAGGCTGGGCGCCAATGCAAGGGCGCTGGTGACGACGACGCCTCGGCCGGTCGCCTTGCTGCGGGCACTGGCGGCCGATTCAGACGTGGTGAAAACCGGCGGACGGACGGCGGACAACCCGCATCTGCCGAAGGATTTCAGGGCCGCGGTGGCCGCCCGTTACGGCGGCACACGGCTCGGGCGGCAGGAGCTGGATGGCGTGCTGATCGACGATGTCGAAGGTGCGTTGTGGACTCGCGAGAGGATCGAGGCATGTCGCGCGCAGGCGCCGGAGGCGCTGGCGCGGGTGGTGGTGGGCGTGGACCCGCCGGCGAGCGCGACGGGCGACGCCTGCGGGATCGTGGCATGCGGAATGGGTGCGGACGGGATCGGCTATGTGCTCGGCGATCATAGCGAAAAGGGGCTGAGCCCGGAAGGCTGGGCCCAGGCGGTGGTGCGCGCGGCCGAGACCTGGGAGGCCGACAGGGTGATCGTCGAGACCAACCAGGGCGGCGACATGGTCGAGAGCGTGCTCAGGAGCGTCGACAGCGCGCTTCCGGTGCGCGCGGTGAAGGCCCGGTTCGGCAAGGGCAAGCGGGCGGAGCCGGTTTCGGCCCTGTTCGCGCGAGGCAAGGCGCGCTTCGTCGGGGCCTTTCCCGAGCTCGAGGACGAATTGTGCGGGCTGACGCGCGAGGGCTATGAAGGGCCGGGACGAAGCCCCGACCGCGCCGACGCGATGGTCTGGGCGATGACGGAATTGCTGCTCGGCAGGGCGCAGGCGGAACCGCGGGTACGGGGGGTCTAGGCCCGCCCGAAGCCGGCGGAATGGGTCCGATCTCTGCCGCGGGCAGGGGAAGAATGGGAGCTTGGAGATGAAATGGTTCGGCAAGGCCGTCCGCAGCGGCGGGCGGCCTTTTCTTTTTGGCGGGTGGCGGGGAATGTTCGCAAGCGAGCCCTGGCCGCGCTCCTACGAGGCGCAGGTGCGCGAGGCCTATCTCGGCAATCCGGTGGCGCAGCGGGCGGTGCGGCTGATCGCGGAGAGCGTTGCCTGGGCGCCCGTTTATGAAGGGAGGGAGAGGACTTCGACAAGCTCGGGGCGAGCGGCCTCCCTGCTCAACCCGACCTTGATCGAAACCGTCGCGACTCAGCTGCTGCTGCACGGCAATGCGTTCGTGCAGGTGCTGCAGGACGCCGACGCGCGGCCGGCGGAGCTGTTCGCGCTCCGGCCCGAACGCGTGACGATCGAGGCGGATTCCGCGGGTTGGCCGGCGGCCTATCTCTACAAGGTCGGCGAGGCGACGACCCGGCTCGCCGCGCGCGACGGGATGGGGCGGCCGGCGCTGGCCCATGTCAAGGCCGCGCATCCGCTCGACGACCATTATGGGCTGGGCTGCCTGGGCGCGGCGGCGGCGGCGGTGGCGGTGCACAATGCGGCGGCGAAATGGAACAAGGCCCTGCTCGACAATGCGGCGCGGCCATCGGGCGCCCTGGTCCACGACCCGGGCGACGGCGCGGCGCTTTCGGGCGAGCAATTCGCGCGGCTTCGGGCCGAGATGGAGGCGCAGTTCGCCGGGGCCGACAATGCCGGGCGGCCGATGCTGCTCGAAGGCGGCCTCAAGTGGCAGGCGATGAGCCTGACCCCGGCCGACATGGACTTCGTCGGGCTGAAGGCGGCGGCGGCGCGCGAGATCGCTTTGGCCTTCGGCGTGCCGCCGATGCTGCTCGGCCTGCCCGGTGACGCAACCTATGCCAATTATCGCGAGGCCAACCGGGCGTTGTGGCGGCTGACCGTGCTGCCAATGGCGGCGCGGATTTTGGGCGGCCTGTCGGGGGCGCTGGCGGCGTGGTGGCCGGGACTTGCGATCCTGGTCGACGTCGACCAGATCAGCGCGCTCGCGGAGGATCGCGAGCGGCTGTGGCGGCAGTTGCGTGGGGCGGACTTCCTCACGGACGCGGAAAAGCGCGAGATGCTGGGATTCGAAGCCTAGGTCTGGCGGGAGCCGAAATAGAAGCCGACCACAGAGCCGACCAGGCCGACCATTGCCGTAAACAGGGGCGAGATGCTGGTGGTCAGGATGCTGAGCGCGGTCGAGGCGGGCGTGCACTTGGCTTCGTCGACCCAGCAAGTCCAGCTAAAGGCGAGCGACACCAAGACGACGATGACGATGATCCCGACCAGGATCCAGAGCAGGAAATAGGCGATCCTCTTGCGGGTATTGACGTCGGGATTCTCCACCACGCCGGCGGCGCCGCCCGGCCCGGTCCCGCCGGCGGCGACGCTGGTCGAAGCCGGGATGTCGCCGAGGTTGAGCGCAACCTCGGCGTCGTCGATGCTCGGAGGAGCGCTGGATGCCGGTTTCGGCGGCCGTTGATCAGACATCGTGAACCCCCGCCAGTGTCGCTACTTCCTGAACACTACTTTCTGAAAGCGATCGCCCTTCTTTATGAGAAGATCATCGTTCTCGCCAACGTTTTCCGAGATGACCTTTTGCGTTGTCACCGCTTCCTGAATGATCGTGTTCGCGCTGACGCCGCGCGCCTTGGCCTGGGCGAGGATGGCTTTGAGGTCTTCTTCGCTGAGGTCGACTGTGACTTTAGGCATGCCTATCAGGTCCTCCGATCGCGCGGAGGATAGCCGAACAACGGCGGATTCGCCAGTCCATTCTGGCGGCGCGGCCGCCGGCAAGCACTTTATCGGGAGGAAGGGATGACCAATCCCAATGCGTCGATGCTGGCGCTTCTGATCGCGCAGGCCGAAGGGCAGGGCGCGGACATGGCGACCCTGCGCGGCCTCGTCGAGGAAGCGAGCGAGGTCGGCGCCGACCGGGCGCTCGCCGCGCTCGGCCTCAGGGACGAGCATGCGCGCCGCGACATGGACGATTTGCGCGAGCTGCTGCGCGCCTGGCGCGACGCCAAGAAATCGGCCTGGAACGCGGTCGTGACCTGGGCGGTCAGGATCCTGCTCGCCATTCTGGTCGCGGGGATCGCGGTCAAGGTCGGCCTGATCGACCTGGTGCGGCGATGAGGTTCGCCGGCTATGCGGCGGTCTTCGACCGTCCGGACCGCGGCGGCGACGTGATCCGCGCGGGGGCGTTCGCGGCCAGCCTGAAGCGTGGGACCGGCGCGGTACCGCTGCTCTGGCAGCACGCGCCCGGGCGGCCGATCGGGCGGATCGACTATCTGAAGGAGGACCGGCGCGGGCTGCGCGTGATCGGGCGGCTGTCGGACGGCGCCGCCGGGCGCGAGGCGGCGGCCCTTCTGAAGGACGGCGCGGTCAAGGGGCTGAGCTTCGGCTATCGGGTGCGGGCGGCCGAGGGCCATGCGCCGCGCGCGCTGACCGAGCTCGACCTGGTCGAGATCAGCTTGGTCACCTTTCCGATGCAGCCCAACGCGCGAGTCCACGCGCTCGAGGCCTGAGCGGGGCGATCAGCCGGGGCAGGTCGCGACGCGAGTTTCGAACCGGTCGCCGGTCGGATCGGTATAATGATGGTTCATGCTGGCGCCCATGCGAATGAGGCGGCTGGCATTGGGATCGCGGCACAAATTGGTCTGGTTGGCCGCCTGTGCTGTCTGCCGGATCGTTTCGATCTGGGCACTCGGCAGATCCTGGCTGACCGCCATGTCGTAGATGATCTCGGTGCCCTGGGCGCGGACCCCGGTCAGCGAGGTGATCGCATCGACCGTCATCGGCGTGCGCTGATTGAGTTCGGTGGCGGCGGCCGCGATCTGGCTGGCGAGGGCGGGATCGGCCGGCGTGACCGGGACCATCGGCTTGTCGCCGGCGCCCGCGAGCGCGACGTTGCCGGAGTCGGCGGAATTGGCGGCGGGCGCCGCGCCGTTTTCGGACATGCCGGTGATCTCGCGAAGCTGATCGCAGCCGCCGAGCGCGACTGCGAGCGCGGCGATGCCGATGGCTGTTCTGATTGCTGACCTCGTCATGTTCGTCCCCCTGTTCCCCATACGAGGGGAGAGCTTGGCGCGCCCCGGGCGCGCCGTCAATCGCCGGGGACGTGGAACCGAAAATTTCATCGAGAGGAGAGAGACATGCTGGACGTGAAGGCGGATGCGTTGGAGGCGTCGTTCGACGCGCTGGAGCGGGAGGATGCGGACGTGGCGGCGTTGAAGCACGAGGTCGCCGCGCTGAAGATGCGGATGGACTCGCAAGCGGTGGCCGGGGCGCGGCCGGCGCTGGCCGGGGCCAAGGCCGACGCCTCGCCCTTCGTCGAGCGCTATCTGCGCAAGGGCCTCGAGGCCGGAGTCGAGCTGAAGGCGCTGTCGGGCGCGACCGATGCCGCCGGGGGCTATGCCGTGCCGGAAGAACTCGACGCGGCGATCGACCGGACGCTGACCGCCATCTCGCCGATCCGCGCCATCGCCAATGTCGTCAAGGTGGGTTCGGCCGGCTATCGCAAGCTGGTCACCACCGGGGGCACGCCATCGGGCTGGGTCGCCGAGACGGCCGCTCGGCCGGAAACCGATACCCCCGATTTCGCCGAGATCGCGCCGCCGTTCGGCGAACTCTACGCCAATCCGGCGGCGAGCCAGGCGATGCTCGACGACGCCGCGTTCGACGTCGAAACGTGGCTGGCGAGCGAGATCGCCACCGAATTCGCGCGGGCCGAAGGGGCGGCGTTCGTGTCGGGCAACGGCACCAGCAAGCCCAAGGGCTTCCTCGCCGCCGCGAACAGCGACGAGGCGGACGGCGTGCGCGCCTTCGGAACGCTGCAATATATCGAAACCGGTGTCGCCGGCGGCTTTCCGGCGGCCAGTCCGCAGGACAAGCTTATCGACCTCGTCCAGGCGCTGCGCTCTCCCTACCGGCAGGGCGCGGTGTTCGTGATGAATTCGGCGACCGCGGCGCGGATCCGCAAGTTCAAGACCGACGACGGCGCCTTCCTGTGGCAGCCGGGGCTGGTGGCGGGACAGCCCGACACCTTGCTCGGCTATCCGGTGGTCGAGGTCGAGGACATGCCCGACGTGGCGGCGAACGCGCTCTCGATCGCATTCGGCAATTTCAGGGCCGGCTATCTGATCGCCGAACGGAGCGAGACGCAGATCCTGCGCGATCCCTTCACCAACAAACCGTTCGTCCACTTCTACGCGACCAAGCGCGTCGGCGGCCAGGTGATGAATTCGGAGGCGATCAAGCTGCTGAAATTCGCGGCCTGACGGCGGCGAAGCGCCGGCCGGGTCTACCCCTGCCCGGCCGGCGCACCTCAACGCCCCGCTTTCGCGGGGAGGGAATTGAACAGGATTTGCGACATGGCTTTGGTCTTTGCCGATCTGGTGCGCGAGGCGTGCCAGGCGACCGGAACGGGCGATCTGGCGCTCGACGGCGCGCTGCCCGGCCACCGGGCCTTCGCCGACGCGGTGCCGCCCGGCGCGCGCTTCCAATATTGCATCGCCGGGATCACCCACCCCGAGGAGTGGGAAACGGGCGAGGGCGAGATCGGCAGCGGCAATTCGCTGGTCCGGCTGCCGCTCGCTTCGTCCGCGGACGGCGCCGCCGTGGATTTCTCGGCCGGGCTGAAGACGGTGGCGCTGGTCGTCGCGGCGGCCTGGTTCGCGGACCGGGAGGAAAGCGGCGTCCTCGCCGTAACCGACATCGCTGGGCTGGAGGCCGCGCTCGCCGAAAAGGCGATGCTGGCCGGCGCGGACTTTACCGGGACGATCGCGGCGCCGGGATTGAATGTCGGCGGAGTCGCGGTGGTGGGGGCGCGCAAGGCCGGCTGGGCCACGCCGACCGGGACCGCGTCGCGCACCGGCTTCGACACCGGCTCGGTGTCGGCCGGGCAGCTCGCCCAGCGGGTCAAGGCGCTGATCGACGATCTTCGCGGCCACGGCCTGATCGGCAGCTGACCATGGACGGGGAAGCGATCGGTGCTGGCGCGATCGGCCATGCCGGGCGGATCATGCTGACCACGGATTTCGGGCGGACCCGGATCGCCGAGCGGGCTCGGGCAGGGCGCGAGCCCGCCGATCCGGTCGCCCGGCGGGACGGCGCGGCGCGGGCGGTGCGCGCGCAAGCGGCGCAAGCGACGCGCCCCTGAGGGAGGATGGACGAGATGAGCTTCTATCTGAAGGATCCGGGATCGCGGATCGATTATGCGATCGACTGGGCCCCCTATCTGGACGGCCAGGAGATCGAGGCGAGCCTGTGGACGGTCGCGCCCGACGAAGAGGGCGGGATCGCGGTCGAGGAAGCGAGCTTCACGATTGTGCGCAGCGCGGCGCGCCTGGCCGGCGGCCTGCCCGGCCACAGCTACAGCGTCACCAACCGGGTCACGCTGACCGACGGCAGCGTCGACGAGCGCTCGCTTGCGCTGCGCGTGGAGCAGAGGTGATGGCGCTGGTGATCCAGGAGCCGCCGGCGCTGCCGGTGCCGCTCGCCGAGGTGAAGGCCTATTTGCGGATCGCGCATGGCGACGAGGACGCGCTCCTCGCCGGCCTGGTCCGTGCCGCCGCGCAGATGTGCGAGAGCTTCACGGGGCGGGCGCTGATCGCCCGCGGCGTCGAGGAGACGCTGCGCGCCGCCTCCGCCTGGACTCGGCTCGACGCGGCGCCGGTGCTGGCGATCTCGGGGGTCGCCTCGCTCGACGGCGAAGGCGGCGCGGAAGCGCTGGCGCCGGCGGACTATGCGATCGATATCGACGCCGCCGGCGAGGGCTGGGTGCGGCTCCTGAACGGCGCCGCGGGCGGCAAGGTGCGCGTATCCTATTCGGCGGGCATGGCGGCGGATCCGAACGGGATTCCCGAGGCGATCCGGCACGGCATCGTCCGGCTGGCAGCCTATTTCTACAGCAATCGCGACGGCAGCGCGGCGCCGCCGGCGGCGGTCACCGCCCTGTGGCGGCCGTGGCGGCGGATGAGGCTGCGCTGATGTTCGAGCGGCTGTTCCAGAGCGCGCATCGCACCGCCGAGCGCAGGGCGCGGGCGCGAAGCGCTGCGCTGGCGGCGCGGATCGCGGACGATGTGCCTGAGGATGTCACGGTCGAACCAGTCGCGGGCGGCGTGCTTGTGTCCGGGCGAGGGCTGAGGCGACGAGCGGTGCTCGAGCCGGCGCTGCGCTGGCCGATCATGGGAGCGAGGCGATGAGCGAGGCGGCGGGCGAGGCGCTGGCGGAGGCGGCAGTGGCGGCGCTGCGGGCGCTGGCCGGACTGACCGGCGTGCATGAAGGGCGGCCGTTGCAGGCGGCCTGCCCTTATGCGCTGGTCGAAACCGGACCCGAGCTCGACTGGAGCCACAAGAGCGGAGCGGGGCGCGAGGTGCGGCTGGCGATCGTGCTGCGCGACAGGGGCGAACGGCCGGCGCGGCTGCGCGCCCTCGTTGCCGAGGCGGACGCGGCGATCGAGGCCCTGGCGGGCGAGATCGGCGGCTGGCGGCTGGTGACTTTACGCTTCACGCGCGGGCGGCTGATCGCCGAGGCGCGCGGAGAATGGGCGGCGATCAGCGAATATCGCGCGCGGCTGCTGAAGTCGTGAAACCTATTGCGGAGGGGGCGGCGGAGCGGCGGCCGGGGTTTCGGGCGCGGGGGCCGGGGTGGGGGCCGGCGTCGCGGCCGGGGCGGGTGTCGCCGTCGCGGCTGGCGCCGCGCTTTCGGGCTGCATCATTTCGAAGCGCTCGCGGAAGTTCACCTGGGCATCCTCGATCTCCAGGCCCGCCGATTCCTCGGCCGCGGCGCGCGCGACCCGCGATGCGGTTTCGCGCCGGATCACGGCCTCGCGGAACGCGGTCTGCTGCGGCTGGCATTGAGTCGGGAAGGCCGCGTTGAACGCATCGAGCGTCATCCGGCTCTCGAGGCTCCTGGTCACGAAGGTGCGCAGACAGGCCGTATAAGCCTCGCGCGAGACGCGGGTCGTGTCCGACGCGCCCTGCATGGCCAGTGCGGCCAGCGGCATCACAATCAATGACCCAAGCATGACGAACCCCCATCCAATTGCCTGATGACAAAGGAGATTGCGCCATGAGCGCCGAAAAAGGAAGCGCCTTTTTGCTGAAGGTCGGGGACGGCGGCGCGCCGCCCGTCTTCGCCACCGTCGCCGGCATGCGCACGACCCAGCTTTCGGTCAACGGCGAGGCGGTCAACGTCACCAGCAAGGATTCGGCCGGCTGGCGCGAATTGCTGTCGGGAGCCGGGGTGCGCTCGGTCTCGGTGGCGGGGAGCGGCATCTTCACCGGCTCGGCGGCGGAGACGCGGCTCAAGGCCAACGCGCTGGCCGGGCTGCTCGACGATTACGAACTCTCGTTCGAGAGCGGCGAGCGGATGCGCGGGCGCTTCCTGCTGACCAGGCTCGATTATGCCGGCGACCATGGCGGCGAGCGAACCTATGCGCTCGCGCTCGAAAGCTCGGGCGAGGTGGTGGCGGAATGACCCGGCCCGCGAACCAGGCGCGCGGCGAGGCGCGGCTCGTCGTCGGAGGCGAGGCGCTGCTGCTTCGGCCGACCTTCGCGGCCCTGGTCGCGGCCGAGGAGGAATTGGGGCCGCTCTTCGCGCTGGTGGAACGCGCGGCGCGCGGCGACCTCGGGCTCGGCGAGATGGCGAGCCTGTTCTGGCATTGCGCGGCCGAGCGGCCCGCGGCCTGCACCCGCGAGCGGATCGGCGAGGCGCTGGCGCAGATCGGCCTGGCGAAGGCGACGCCGGTGCTGAAAATCCTGCTCACCCAGATCCTGCAGGGCCGTGTTTAGCGACGGGGCGGCGCGGCTGGCCGGCCTGGCGGGGGCGTGGCTGGGCTGGCGCCCGGAGGATTTCTGGTCCGCGACGCCGGCCGAGCTGGCCGCGATCCTGGCGGCGTTGGCGGGCGGCGGCGGGGCGGCGGCAGGCGCGGACGAGCTCGCGCGGATGATGGAGAAATTTCCCGATGGATGAGGAGATCGAGACGCTGCTGATCGGCGTGCGCGCCGACACCTCCGTCTTCGCGCGCGACGTCGCGGCCATGCGGGCCGAGCTCGACGGGCCGTTCGCGGCCGGCGCCGAGCATGCCGGGCGGGCGCTCGAAGGCGCGCTGGTGCGGGCGCTGCGCACGGGCAGGCTCGGCTTCGAGGAGCTCAAGGGCGTCGCCTTGTCGGTGATGGCCGAAGTCGCGGCCGCGGCGATCCGGAGCGGATTGGGCGCGGCCTTCGGCGGCGGCGGCATCGGCGGCGCCATGGCCGGCCTGATCGGGCTGGCCGGGGGCGCGCCGGGAAAGGCGATCGGCGGGCCGGTTTCGCCCGGCCGCGCCTATCTGGTCGGCGAGCGCGGGCCGGAATTGTTCGTGCCGACGGCGAGCGGGCGGATCGAGGCCGGGCGCCAGAGCGGTGCGCGCGAGATCAGGCTGAGCATCAGCGTCAACGCCCCCGCGGGGAGCGAGGCGCGGGCGCTTGAGGCGTCGAGCCGGCAGGTGGCGCGGGCGGTGAAGCAGGTGCTGCTCAGGGTGGAGGATTAGAGCACCGCTGGGCAAGCTTGCCGTCGCCCGGTACGCGTCAGGGCAAGCAGGGCGGCGACCAGGGGCATCCTCGGGCTATTTAGCGGATTTTGGAATTTTCCGATGGGACATTGGCTGGCGCCGCCTGGAGCGGCGAAGGCGTATTCGTGGGTGAAACGGTTCGACGCGCGTTACTGGACGGTCGATTTTCCGCGGCCGATGATGGCCTCGGTGGCGACGACCGGGCCGAACGCGCTTCGCATCGAGGCGGTCTTCTACCGCAAGGACGACCTGGCCGGGCTGATCTGGGAGGCGGCCGACCGCTGGGATCATCCGCTGCTGCGCTACGAGACGGCGCGGGATTTCCGGACCTGCCGGCTCGGCTTCCGCTGGCAATCGGCGGGGGTGAAGGCGCTCGATGCGGTCCACGGGCCGACTTTGACCATCGAGGGACGCGATTCGGAAGGCGCGGCGCGGAGCTGGTTCGTCCGGCTGTGGAACTATGCCGAAGGGACGAGCGAGGATGCAGCGATCGCTCTCGACTTCGCCAGCCTGGCGGGAGGCTGGGACGCGGACGATCCGGTGTTCGCCGGCGATATCGACCGGATGTTCGTGTCGCTGGTCGCGCCGGATTATGACGGCGAGTTCGAGATGCTCGCGGCACCGGCACAGGGTTGGGTCGAGCTCAGCGAAATCTCCTGCGACGGCTCGGGTTCGGTGCTGGCGATCGGCGACGGGCAGGTGCCGGAGCACGGCTTGAGGATCGCGACCGGCTATGACGACCTTTATCATCTGACCCCGGCGCGGGTGCTGCGCAACGTCGTGAGGCTCGGCTATCGCGGCCTCATCAACCATTATGTCGGGATGAGCCATTATTTCCGGCTCGATGCGGGGCTGGAGGTAGAGGGAATGCTCAACGCGCCCTGTGCGGCCTGGCATGCGGATTTCCTGGCGCGGGCGAAGGCGCTCGGCTTCGAGGCGATCCTGTCGCTGAGCTACGAATTGCTCGATCAGCATTGTCCCGGCGCCTGGAAGCAGCGCGCGGAGAATGGCGACCCGGCGCTGACCGGATGGGAACCGCCTTCGGCCCTGCTGTCGCCCGCCAATGCGGCGGCGATGGCCTGGCTGCAGGGGATCGCGCGGGCGTTCGCCGCGCTCGCGCTCGCGGCCGAGATGCCGGTCAGGTTCCAGATCGGCGAGCCTTGGTGGTGGGTGATGCCCGACGGCCGGGCCTGCCTTTACGACGACGCGGCGGTGGCGGCTTTCGCGCCGGTGCCCATCGCCGACGTGCGCGGCGCGCTCGACGCCGGCCAGCAGGCGACGCTCGACGCTGCCGGAACGGCGCTCGCGGCATCGACGGCGGCGCTCTGCGCAGCGGTGCGCGACGAGGCGGCGATGGCCGAATGCTTGCTGCTCGTCTATCTGCCGACGGTGCTCGACGGCGCCGAGGTCAAGCGCGCCAATGTGCCGCTCGGCTGGGCGACACCGGCTTTCGACGTGCTCCAGCTCGAAGATTATGAGTGGGTGACGGGCGGGCGCAACGGCGCCGCCGGGATCGCCGCGATGGCGGCACGGCTCGGCTATCCCATCACCGGGCAGCATTATCTCGCCGGCTTCGTGCGCGATGCCGAGAACCAAATGCTGTGGGCGCCGATCGCCGCCGCGGCCGAGGCCGCCATTCGGCGCGGCACGGCGGAGGTGTTCGTGTGGGCGCTGCCGCAGGTGCTTCGCGACGGCTTCGTCCATTTCGACCCCTCGGCAGATTCGGGAGAGGAAGGAGAGAATGAAGTGGAGGCTTTCGAAGATGTGCGCTTTCCGGTCGCTTTAGGGCGGGAGGCAAGCGTCGAGCCCGCTTTTTCGACCGCGATCGTGGCGACCGCGAGCGGCGCCGAGCAGCGCAATTCCGACTGGGCGGACGCGCGCCTGCGCTTCGACGCCGGCCCGGGCGTGCGCAGCGAAGCCGATGTTCATGAGCTGATCGCTTTCTTCCGCGCGCGGCGCGGGGCGGCGATCGGGTTCCGGCTCGAGGACCCGTTCGACCATAGTTCGAACGGGATGACCGGCGAGCCGGGGGCGGCGGACCAGATGCTCGGGGTCGGTGACGGGGAGAGGACGACATTCCCCCTGGTCAAGACCTATGACGGGCAGGTCCGCCGCATTACCCGGCCGGTGGCGGGGTCGGTGCGCGTGGCGATCGACGGAACGGAGATGATGAGCGGCTGGACGCTTGGCGCGAACGGCGCGATCCACTTCGAGGAGGGGCCGGCCGAGGAAGCGGTCGTGGCGGCGGGCTTCCGCTTCGACGTGCCGGTGCGATTCGCCGAGGACCGGCTCGCGCTCGGACGCGCGACCTTCCTGGCGGGAGAGATCGCGTCGGTGCCGATGATCGAGATCCGGGAATGACCGCCTTTCTCGACCCCGAGGTCACTACCATCGCCCTGTGCTGGCGTCTCTCGCGGCGGGACGGGGTGGCGCTGGGCTTCACCACGCACGACCGCGACCTTGCGATCGGCGGGCTCATCTATCGCGCCACGCCTGGAATGCTGCCTTCGGCGATCACCGTCTCCGACGGCTTCGCCCTGGACACGCAGGGCATAGAGGGCGCGCTGACCAGCGACGCGATCGCCGCCGCCGATTTGCGGGCGGGGCGGTGGGACGGGGCGTCCGTCGCCATCTTCATGGCGGATTGGGAGGCGCCCGAGGACGAGATCCTGGCCGTCGCGCGCGGCGAATTGGGCGAGGTTTCGATCAAGGGCGACGCGTTCGAGGCCGAGCTGCGCGGGCCGACGGCGCTGCTCGACGCGGCGGTGGTCGAACAGACCTCTCCGACCTGCCGGGCGGCGCTGGGCGACCGGCGCTGCCGGGTCGACATGGCGCCGCGAACGCTGACGACGCGAATCGCCGCGGTGATCGGCGAGGACGTCGTCGAGGTCGAGGCAGCGGCCGGCGGCGACGTTTATGCCTTCGGGACGCTGCGCTGGATCGGCGGCGCCAATAGCGGGCTCGACAGCGCGGTGCTGGCCTCCGACGGCGCGCAGCTGACCTTGCGCGAACCGCCTCCCTTCGCGGCCGCGGCCGGCGACCTGGTCGAGATCGCGCAAGGCTGCGACCGGCTGCTCGCCACCTGTTCGGGTCGCTTCGCCAACGCAGCCAATTTCAGGGGCGAACCGCATCTGCCGGGCCTCGATTTGCTGACCCGTTACCCAGGCGCCTGAGGCCCGGGAGCCGAAACAATCATCAGAAGGAGAAGGACGATGCGGCTGAAGGCTTGCCTTGGAATCTTTTTGCTCGGCGCCGGGGGGTGCAACACCCTTCCCGGCCATATCCTGCTCGACGTCGACGGCAGCATCGTCGAGATCAAGAAGAAGGCGCCGCCGCCCGCGCCGGAGCCGGACTCGCCCGCAGAAGCGAATGCGGCCGGCGATGAGCCGACGCGCTGACCTTGTCGTCGCGCGGGCGCGCGCGTTGACCGGCGTCAGGTTCCGGCCGCAGGGCCGCTCCGCCGAGACCGGGCTCGACTGCGTCGGCCTGGTCGCGGCGGCGCTCGGCGCCGGCGGCGTGCCGGCGGACTATGCGCTGCGCGGCGGCAGCGCGGCAAAGCTCGGCGACGGGTTGCGCGCAGCCGGATTGCGTCCGGCCGGGATCGCCCGCGCGGGCGACGTTCTGGTGCTGGCCGCCGGACCGGCGCAGCTTCATCTCGGCATCTTCACCGGCGCGGGCCTGATCCACGCCGACGCCGGACTGCGGCGGATCGTCGAGCGGCCGGGCGAGGCGCCATGGCCCGTGCTGGGGATCTGGAGAGCGACATGGCGACGTTGATCCTCACGGCCGTCGGCACCGCGTTCGGCGGGCCGATCGGCAGCACGATCGGGGCGATCCTCGGCCAGGCCATCGATCAGCGCCTCTTCGCGCCCAAGGCGCGGCACGGGCCGCGGCTCGGCGACCTTTCGGTTCAGACATCCTCCTACGGCAGCCCGGTGCCGAAGCTGTTCGGCACGATGCGGGTGGCCGGGACGGTGATCTGGGCGACCGACCTTGTCGAGCACCGCGCGTCGAGCGGCGGCGGCAAGGGGCGGCCGAAGACCGTCAATTATTCTTATTCGGCCAGCTTCGCGGTGGCGATCTCGGCCCGCCCGATCGAGGCGGTCGGGCGGATCTGGGCCGATGGCAAACTGCTTCGCGGCGTCGGCGGCGACTTCAAGAGCGCCTGCACGTTCCGGCTGCACCCGGGTGGCGAGGACCAGGAGGCGGACCCGCTGATCGCCGCGGCCGAGGGCGCCACGCTTGCGCCCGCCTTTCGGGGCACCGCTTATGCGGTGTTCGAGGATTTGCAGCTGGAAGATTTCGGCAACCGTATTCCGTCGCTGACCTTCGAGGTCGTGGCCGATCCCGGGCCGGTGGCGATCGGCGCCGTCGCCGAGGCGCTCGCGCCGGGCGCGATCGCGGCGGGGCCGACGCCCAGCCTGGCGGGATATGCGGCGAGCGGCGACAGCGTGCGCGGCGCGATCGAGGCTCTGGCCGACGTCGTCCCGCTGTCGCTCGTCGACGACGGGGCAATGCTCCGCCTGACGGCCGAGGGCGGGGAGCCCGTGGCGCTGGGCGAAAGCGAGGAGTGCGCGCGGCGCGAGCTGATACGGCGCGGCGGGGGGCAGATCGCCGGCGAGGTCAGCATCGCCTATTACGAGCCCGAACGCGACTTCCAGACCGGATTGCAGCGGGCCGTCCGGGTCGACGGCGGGCGGGCGGCCGACCGACGTTCGCTGGCGGCGGCGCTGGCGGTCGGATCGGCCAGGGCGTTCGCCGAATTCCGACTCGCCGCGCTGAACGCGGAACGAAACCAGGCGATTGTCGTGCTCGGCTGGCGGCGGGCGGCGCTGCGGCCGGGCGACCGGATCGCGTTGCCCGGCGAGGCGGGGATCTGGCGGGTGACGCGCTGGACGCTTGGGCCGATGAAGGTCACGCTCGAGCTGAGCCGCGTCGGCGCCGCGCCGCCCCCCGCGCTCGCGGCGAGCCCCGGGCGGCCGGTCAGCGAGCCCGATCTGCCCCACGGTCCGACGATCCTGCGGCTTTACGATCTGCCGCTTGACGCCGGCGCCGGCGCCAAGCCGTGGATCGTGGCGATGGCGGCGGGCACCGAGGCGGGGTGGCGGCGCGCGGCGCTGAGCACGAGCTTCGATGCCGGCGCAAGCTGGCAGGCGGCGGGCGCGACGGCCGCTCCGGCGGTGCTCGGCGTTGCGGTGGACGCGCTGGCGCCGGGCGGCGCCGCGCTGCTCGATGCCGGATCGTCGGTCGAGGTCGAATTGGCCAACGAGGCGATGTGGCTGGAGAGCCGCGATATGGATGCACTGGTCGGCGGCGCCAACCTGGCGGTGCTGGGCGGCGAATTGATCCAGTTCGGCGGGGCCGAGCCGCTGGGCGGGCGGCGTTTCCGCCTGTCGCGGCTGCTGCGCGGGCGGCGCGGCACCGAATGGGCGGCCGGCACCCATTTGGCGGGCGAGGATTTCGCCCTCATCGAGGCCGAGGCGGCGACGATGATCGAGACGCCGGCCGGGGCACTGGGCGGCGAGGCGCGGCTGCTGGCGAGCGGGATCGGCGACGATGCGGCCGGCGTCGACGCCGCCGTGGCAATCGCCGGTGAGGCGCTGCGGCCGCCCTCGCCGGTCCGACTCACGGCGAGCGCCGCCGGGAGCGGCGATATCCTTCTGTCCTGGCTGAGGCGGAGCCGGCAGGGCTGGAGCTGGGCCAGCGGCGCCGACACCCCGCTCGGCGAGGAAAGCGAGCGCTACCGGATCGAGATATCGGGCGCCGGCTTCGCGCGAATCGCCGAGAGCGAAATCCCCCTCTTTTCCTATAGCGCCGGGCAGCAGGCGGCGGACGGCGCGGCCCCGCCGTTCCAGGTTTCGGTCGTCCAGATCGGCACGTTTGCCGCGTCGCGGCCCGCGATCCTCACCATCGACTGATCAGGAGCTTGCCATGACCGACACCAGCGCGCGCTTCTCGCTGCCCTTCATCCTGCCCGGGCAGGCGCAGAAGGAACTCTATCACAATGAAGCCCTCGCCCTCGTCGATGCAGCGCTCCACGCCGCGGTGGAGGAGGCGCCGCTGGCGACGCCGCCCGGCGCCCCGGCCGTGGGGCAGAGCTGGATCGTCGGCGCCGGGGCGACCGGGGACTGGGCCGGCGAGGACGGCAAGCTCGCGGTCCACACCGCCGGCGGCTGGCGCTTCGTGGCGCCGGTTCCGGGAATGCTGGCGTGGAACATCGACCTCGGCTGCTGGCTGTACTGGTCGGGGAGCGGCTGGAGCAGCGGCGCGCTGGTCGCCACCGGCATCGAGATCGGCGGGCAGCAAGTCGTCGGCCCTCGCCTCCCGGACGTGCCAAGTCCTTCTGGCGGAACGACAATTGACGCGGAAGCCCGCCACGCCATCGATGCGCTCATTGCGACATTAAAGTCACACGGCCTTATTGATTAGGCGGGCCACGCTTTTTGGTGCAACTCCAGGCGCCCGCCATCGGTTCGGGGCGGGCTGGAAAGCTGCGGCTCATCTTCTGGATGCGCTGCGGCATTTCGGCAACAGGTAGGGGGCGAACCGCGCTTGCACGCCAAGTCCGCTTACCGTAAGGAGTTCACGTCGTTCCCGTTCGGGACGCAGAAGAAAGGGGAAGATTATGCGGAAGCTCGCCATTGTTGTGGCGCTGTCGTCTACCGTGCTCGCAACTCCGGCACTTGCGCGCGATGGCGCCTGGTACGTCGGCGGCGATTTCGGTGCGGTCATCGTCGAGGACGTCCATTTTGATTACGGCCTCACGCCGACGATTCCGAGCGGATCCGGCGGTGCCCAGATCGCCATCAATCACGATTATGGCTATGACGCAGCGCTGTTCGTAGGCTACGATCTTGGCGCGTTCCGCGTTGAAGCCGAAGTCGCCTATAAGCGCGCTCGCGTCGATGACATCGAAACCGCGATCGGCCTGCCCGGCGCCTCGATTGTTCCCGGCGCAGGCATCACGCCAGACCTCTTTCCGTCCGGCGGCGGGCGCTCCAGCGCTCTCAGCTTTATGATCAACGGCATGCTCGACTTCGGCGACGACGACGGAGTCAGCGGCTTTGTCGGCGGCGGCGTCGGCATGGCCCGCGTCGATTATAACAACATGCGTGCCTTCTCCAACGTTGCGCCCTTCCTCGACGATTCGGACTCCCGTTTCGCGTGGCAGGTCGTTGCCGGACTGCGCCAGGCGATCAGCGACAATATCGACATCACCGTTCGCTATCGCTTCTTCAACGCCGACAATATCCGGACCGTGGACTTCCGCGGCTTCGAATCCGAGTCGCGGTTCCGCACGCACAGCTTGCTCGGCGGCATCACCTTCAACTTCGGCGGCCGCGAGCCGATCGCGACCCAGACCTGCTGGGACGGTTCGGTGATCCCGGTTACCGATGCCTGCCCGCCGGAGCCTGTGCGCGATGTGCCGCCGCAGCCTGTGCAGATGCAGACCTGCTGGGACGGATCGTCGATCCCGGCCAGCCAGACCTGCCCGCCGCGTCCGATCGGTCCGTTCATCGTCTTCTTCGATTGGGACAAGGACGAGATCACTCCGCAAGCCGCGGCGATCCTCGACAACGCGGCTGCGGCCTACCAGCAGTCGGGCTCCGCCTCGATCGTGCTGGCCGGCCACGCCGACCGTTCGGGCTCCGACGAGTATAACGTCGGCCTGTCGCAGCGGCGCGCCAACAACGTGCGCGGCTACATGGCCGGCCGTGGCGTTCCCGACGGTTCGATGACGACGGAAGCGTTCGGCGAGAGCCGGCCGCTGGTCGACACCGCCGACGGCGTCCGCGAGCCGCAGAACCGGCGCGTGGAAATCACCTTCGGCCCCGGCTCAGGCTGGTAAGAAGGGGACCTGCCGCTTCGGCGGCGGGAGCCACAAAGATTTGGGGCCGGCCTTCGGGCCGGCCCCTTTCTTTTGTCCGCCGTGCGGGAGGCGCGCTTGCCGGCCGCGCGGAGCGCCGCCCGGCGCCGGCGCCGGCGCGGGGTCAAAGCCCCTGTTCGCCGGGCGGCGGCTTTGGTAACGCGGCCGCGTTTCGGACCTTCAAGGAATTGCAATGCGGATCGCCATCATCGGCACCGGCTATGTCGGACTGGTTTCCGGCGCCTGTTTCTCGGATTTCGGCCACGACGTGGTCTGCGTCGACAAGGACGCAGCCAAGATCGATGCACTGGAACGCGGGGTCATGCCGATCTTCGAGCCCGGCCTCGACCAACTCGTCGCGCGCAACGTCGCCGCCGGCCGGCTGACATTCTCGACCGGCCTCGCCGCCGCCATCGGGGACGCCGAGGCGATCTTTATCGCCGTCGGAACGCCCTCGCGCCGCGGCGACGGCCATGCCGACCTGTCCTACGTCTTCGCCGCGGCTCGAGAGATCGCCGCCGAACTCGAAGGGTCGGCGGTGATCGTCACCAAATCGACCGTGCCCGTGGGCACCGGCGACGAGGTCGAACGGATATTGCGCGAAGCCGCCCCGCACGCGCGGGCCCGGGTCGTCTCCAACCCCGAATTCCTCCGCGAGGGCGCGGCGATCGAGGATTTCAAGCATCCCGACCGCATCGTCATCGGCGCGGAGGACGACCAGGCCGCCGAGATCATGCGCGAAATCTACCGGCCGCTCTATCTCAACCGGGCGCCTTTGCTGATCACGTCGCGGCGCACGGCCGAGCTGATCAAATATGCGGCCAACGCCTTCCTCGCGACCAAGATCACCTTCATCAACGAGATCGCCGACTTGTGCGAGGCGGTCGGCGCCGACGTCCAGGACGTCGCCCGCGGAATCGGGCTCGACGGGCGAATCGGGGCGAAGTTCCTCCATGCCGGGCCAGGCTATGGCGGATCCTGTTTCCCGAAGGATACGCTGGCGCTGCTCAAGACCGCGGAGGACAATCAGGCGCCGCTGCGGATCGTCGAGGCCGTGGCCAAGGTGAACGATGCCCGCAAGCGCGCCATGGGCCGTAAGGTGATCCAGGCGATGGGCGGCGAGGCGCGCGGCAAGACGGTCGCCCTGCTCGGCCTGACCTTCAAGCCCAATACAGACGACATGCGCGACGCGCCGTCTCTCGCCATCGTGCAGACTCTGGAGGATTCCGGGGTCAAGGTGCGCGGCTACGACCCGGAAGGAATGGAACAGGCGCGGGCGCTGATGCCGAACGTCGCGCTCTGCAAGTCGCCTTACGATGCCGCCGACGGGGCCGACGCGGTGGTGCTTGTCACCGAATGGGACGCGCTGAGGGCGCTCGACCTGAAGCGGCTGGCGGCGACCATGCGCGGCAAGGTGCTGGTCGACCTGCGCAACGTCTATCCGCCCGACGAGGTGGAGAGCGCCGGCCTTGCCTGCTATGGCATCGGCAAGCCGGCGCGGGAGGCGGAATGAACCCGCGCCCGATGCCGCACGCTTTGCCGGCGAGGAGGAATGCGAGGATGTTCAAGCCAATGATCGCGGCGTTGCTGGCGGCTGGGCCGGTGTCGGCCGCCGCAAGCCTGGCGCCCGAGCCGCCGCCGGTTTTCGAGATCAAGGCGCCGAACGGGCGCGTCGTCGCCCGCGTGATGGTGTTCGAAGCCGAGGGCTTTGTGCAGGTGCGGGTGCAGGCGGCGGGGCTGGCGCAGGGACGCTATGGCGTCCATGTCCACGACAAGGGCCTGTGCGAGGCGCCGTCCTTCGAAAGCGCCGGGCTGCACTGGAACCCCCTCGGCCGTCAGCATGGCCACGAAAATGCCAACGGCCCGCACCTCGGCGACCTTCCCAATCTCACCGTCGACGCCCAGGGCGGCCGGCTCGAATTCGGGATCGAGGGGGGCCATTTGTTCGGCGGCGAAAATCCGCTGTTCGATGCCGACGGCGCGGCGATCGTGATCCATGCCGAGCCCGACGATTATCGCACCGATCCGAGCGGCAATAGCGGCGCGCGAATCGGCTGCGGGGCCCTGGTTCGCTAGCTAGATCGGCTCTCCCGCGGCGCGGGCGCGCTCGACCTTGGTTTCTTCGAGCCGGGCGAGGTGGCGCGCGCCGATCCACAGGCCCGCCAGCGTCAGCACCGGCATGAAATAGAGCGAGGCGATGCCGACCGCGATATTGCGATCCGCCAATCCCATGATCTGGCCCGCGAAATAGGGGCCGAGCGCGAGGCCGACCATCGTCGTGCCCAGGATATAGGTGGCCCCGGCTGTCGCCCGCATTCGCGGCAGCACGAGATCCTGGAGCGTCGCCACCGCCGCGCCGACCCATGCCGAGGCGATCATGTGCGCAATCGGATTCACCCAGTAGAATGCGGGAAGGCTGTCGGTCGTAAGGAGAAAGGCGACGATCGGGACCGGAAGGACCACCGACAGCATGTTGACGAACAGGCGCCCGCGCGGGTCGCGCTGCCGCCAGACATCGGACAAATAGCCCCCCATGATGACTCCGACAGCGGCCGAGAGGGCGCTGGTGGTGCCGATGATGAGGCCGACTTCGGCCTTGGCGGTGAGGCCGGCGAAATACAGCGCCGGTGCGCTGCCGCCGCCGTAGAAATGCTCCTCGACATAGAAGGGGATCCAGAAGCTGGTCGCATAGGTCACGAACGAGATGCTGCCGAAGGCGATGGCGAGCAGTACGACCGCGGGCGAGCCCCAGATCAGCGTGTAAGTCGGAAGGTCGCGATGCTTGAGCGACTGGACCCATGAGAAAATGGCGTAGACGCCGAGGCCGTAAGCCGCCCATTGCGGGCCCGTTCCGGTGACGAGGTACAAGCCGTAGCCGAGGACCGCCACCAGCGCGAGCACCGCCAGATTGGGGAGGAGGGCGCCGGGAATGCGGGCGACGTTGTACAGGGTCAAGGGCGGCAGGATCGCGACCAGCTCGCTCCCGAAATCGCGCCAGGCATTGGGCCTCACCACAGGCTGGGGCATGCCTTCGGACGCGCCGCGCAGCGGCTCGCGCAAGGTCAGCACCCACAAAGCGAGCAAGAGGCCGGGCAGGCCGACGGCGAGGAATGCGGCCTGCCAGCCGGCGAGGCCGAGCGGCGCCAGCTCGGCGCTTGGATAAGCGGCGTTCCATTTGGAAACCACCAGGCCGCCGATCGGAAGGCTGAGGGCGCCGCCAATGTAGAGCCCGCTCGAATAGATCGACAAAGCGGTCGCGCGGCGTTCCTTCGGGAAGCTGTCCGAGATCATCGAATAGGCCGCCGGCGATGCGCTCGCCTCACCGATGCCGACGCCGATGCGCGCCGCGGCGAGCATTCCGAAGCTGTTGGCGAATCCCGACAGCGCCGTCATCGAAGACCATAAAGCGAGGCCCATCGCCATCAGCCGGCCGCGATACCAGCTGTCCGCGAGCCGCCCCAGCGGGATCCCGAACAAGGCGTAGAAAACGGCAAAGGCGGTGCCGTAAAGGAAGCCGATCTGGGCCGTCGAAACATCGAGGTCGCGCTGAATGTCGCCGACCAGGATCGAGATGATCTGGCGGTCGATGAAGTTGACGATGTAGACCAGGACGAGGACGAAGAGGGCGTACCAGGCATAAGCGCCGATTCGCGGTTTCGCCGGCGCCGGGGGCGAAGCGGCCCCATCCACGATCGTCGCCATCAGATCCCCTCGATTGTGCTTCTGTTTTCTCTTGGCTAGCAGAGCGGGGCGCTTTGGCAACAAGGCTTGACGCGATGACGGTCCGGATCCTGTTCGTCTGCCTCGGCAATATCTGCCGCTCGCCGCTCGCCGAGGCGGCGTTCCGGGCGGAGGCGGCCCGGATCGGCCTCGATGCCGAGGCCGACAGCGCGGGCACCGGCGACTGGCATAGAGGACAACCGCCCGATCGGCGGGCGATCGCCGCCGCTCGGCGCAACGGGGCCGATATTTCGGGACTTCGGGCGCGACAGGTCACGGGCGCGGATTTCGCCCGCTTCGACCATGTCGTCGCGCTCGACGAGGACAATCTGGCCGATCTGAGGCGCCTGCGCCCGGCGGAGGCGCGCGCCGAGCTGTCGCTGCTGCTCGACCACGTGCCCGGGCGCGAAGGCCAGCCGGTCGCCGATCCTTATTATGGCGGCGACGGCCATTTCGACGTCGCCTGGAGCGATTCGGCCGAAGGCGCGCGCGGGCTGGCGCGAGCCCTGAAGGAGCGCGCCCGATGAGCCTCATCCTCCGTTGTCGCCGGCGCGCGCGGTCGGCGACCGCGCTCACCTTGATCGAGCGGCTCAGGGCCCGGCCCAGCATCGCCCGGGTACCGGCGGAGGCCGAGCCTTATTTCCGATATTTCCCCGAGTGAGCGCCTTCTCCCACCAGGTCGCCGCGCTGACCGGCGTCGATGAGGACAGGCTTGAGAGGCTCGCCGGCGGCGACCTTTCCGAAGTGCTGCTGGTGCCGCGGAGCCAGGACGAGGCGGTGGTCGCCAAAGCCGGGCCTTCGGTGGCGGCCGAGGCGGCGATGCTGAGGGCGCTGAGCGCGGCCGGAATGCCCTCGCCCGCGGTCGAAGGCGAGCATGACGGCGTGCTGCTGATCCGCCATGTCGCCAATGACGGACTGTTCAGCCCCAATGCCTGGGCCGATATCGGCGCGGCGCTGGCCCGGCTGCATGCGCGCACGGGCCCCGCTCATGGCTGGCCGGTCGATTATGCGCTGGGCACGGTGACGCTCGACAATCGCGAGAGCCGCGACTGGCCGCTTTTCTGGGGCGAGCAGAGGCTGAACGCCGCGGCTCGGCTGCTCGACCGCCCCTGGCGCGAGCGGATCGAGCGGCTGGCGGCGCGGCTCACCCGCCTGCTCCCCGCCAATCCGCCTCCATCCCTGCTCCACGGCGACCTGTGGACCGGCAATATCCTGGTGCGCGACGGCAGGCTTGCGGCGCTGATCGACCCGGCCTGCTATCATGGCCATGCCGAGGTGGATCTCGCCATGCTCTGGCTGTTCGATGCGCCGCCGGAGGAATTCCTGCAGGCTTATGGCGCTCCCGACGAGGGCTGGGAGGAGCGCCGCCCGCTCTATCAGCTGTTTCCCGCTTTGGTGCACTTGCGCCTGTTCGGCGCGACCTACGCGCCGTTGGTCGAACGCCTGCTCGATCAGGTCAACGGGTAGCGTTCGACGATCGAATAGACGGCACCGTCCGGGGTCAGGTCGCTTTCGTACAGAGCGAAATGGTCGACGGTGAAGGGCGGGCTGGTCAGGCCGCCCGAACGTTCGAGCAGATTGCCGACCGGCCCGGACAGGCGCTTCAGCCGGGCGAGGGTGATGTGGGGGAGGAAGGCGCGCGGATCGGGGCCGATGCCGACCCGGGCGAGGGCTGCGTCGACCTTCTTGTGCAAGGCATGGAGGGGCTCGTGGGGAGTGACGCCCGCCCATACCGCGTCGGGCCAGCCGCGCCGCTCGAAAGCGCCGATGCCGTTGAGCGCGGCCTCGAACCTGGCCTGGTGGATGGCGCCCAAAGCGGCGTGGACGTCGTCGGCGCGGTGACGGTCGACCTCGCCGATGAAACGGAGCGTGAGATGGAGCTGGTCGTCGCTCTGCCAGCGCGCGCCGCTGATCCCGCCCATCGAAGCCAGCAAGGCCTCGCGGATTGGCCGGGGCGGCCGGATGGCGACGAACAGGCGGTGCATGCGGCCTCGATAGCAAAGCCGCGCCGCTTTGCCATGCGCCGCGATTAACCTTCCCGCGTCCGGTTTCCCTTGAATCGATCGCCGATTCCCACGATATTCAGGCGGTGCGGCGCTTTGTGCCGCGAGAGGAGAGTTTTGAAATGGCAAATTGGTCTGATCCGCGGATCGGTGCGGCCCAGCCGGCGACCACCGCCGGAACCGACATCGCCTTCGACGCCGGCCTTCGGGCCCACATGCTGAGCGTCTACAATTATCTGGCCTCGGGCGTGCTGCTGACCGGCATCGTCGCTTATGCGCTGGCATGGTCGGGCGTCGCCCAGCAGATTTTCTTCGGCGGCGGCATCCTGAGCTATGTCGTCATTTTCGCGCCGTTGCTGATGGTGTTCTTCCTCGCCGCGCGGCTCAACGCGATGTCGACGGGAGGCCTGCAGATCTTCTACTGGGTCTTCGCAACGGTGATGGGCGCCTCGATGTCGCTCATTCCCCTGCTCTATACCGGCGCCTCGATCGCGACGACCTTCTTCGCCACTTCGGCGGCGTTCGTCTCGCTGAGCCTGTGGGGCTATACGACCAAGAAGGATCTGAGCGCGTTCGGCACCTTCCTGCTGATGGGCCTGGTCGGCCTCATCGTGGTGATGATCGGCAATCTCTTCATCCGCTCGGAGGGGCTGAGCCTGGTGATCAGCTTCGTCGGCGTGCTCATCTTCGCCGGCCTGACCGCCTACGATACGCAGAAGATCAAGAGCATCTACTTCCAGGTGGCCGGCAGCGACATGCTCGGCAAGGCCGCGATCATGGGGGCGCTGACGCTCTATCTCGACTTCATCAACCTGTTCCAGTTCCTGCTGAGCTTCCTCGGCAGCCGCGACTGACCTTCGCGAGTCGGAATTGAAATGAGGGCCGGCGGCGACGCCGGCCCTTTTTCGTCAGCGCAGGTGGCGGGCGAAGAAGGCGAGCGACGCCGCCCAGGCCGCCTCGGCCGCGGCGCGGTCGTAGCGCGCCGCCGAGCTGTCGTTGTGGAAGGCGTGATTGACGCCCGGATAGACGGCCGATTCCACCGTCTTTCCGGCCGCGCGCAGGGCCTCGATCCAGGGCAGGCCGGTGGCGTTGACGCGCTCGTCGAGGCCGGCGAGGACGATCATCATCGCGGCCTGGACCCGCGCCGCCTCGGACGGGTCGAGGGCCGGGCCGTAGAAGGAGATGCCGGCCGAGAGCGCCGGCCCGGCCGCCACGGCGAGCCGGTTCACCATCGCGCCGCCCCAGCAGAAGCCGACCATCCCCACCTTGCGCGCGCCGCTCGCCGGCGAGGCCAGCCATCGGAGGATGGCGACTCCGTCCGCCACCGTCTCGGCCATGTCGAGCGCGCCGATCATCGCCCGGGCCCGGTCCTCGTCGGGCGGGGTGCCGCCGGCCGGGCCCAGGAAGTCGGGCGCGACCGCGCTATAGCCGGCCACCGCCAGCCGCCGGGCGACGTCGCGGATATGGTCGTTGAGGCCGCGATTTTCATGGACCACGACGACCAGCGGCACGCTGCCGCCGCCCGCAAGCGGCGCGGCGTTATAGCCCTTATAGGCGCGGCCCGGCCGGGCCTCCCATTCGATTTCCCTGGTGCGGATTCGGGTATCGTCCGGCGCGACCTGCGGCGCCGCCTCGGCGCGGGCGGCGATTCCGGTCAGGAGCAGGCCCGCCGCCGCGGCGCCGCCCGCGATCCGGGTGAGCTCGGCCATGAAGGCGCGACGGTCCATGCGGCCGTGGGTGAAGCGGTCGTACAGCGCGATCGCGGCGCGTTCGATCTCCCCGCTCATTGCCCGGCGGCCTTTTGCTCGGCGATGATCGTATCGTCGATCTCGCGGGCGCGCATCGCGGCCGGGCGCGCGCTCAGCCGCGCGAAATATTCCTCGAAGCCGGGCCGCTTGGGGATCGTCCCGAACGTCATCCCCCAGCCGATCTGCGATCCGACATAGACGTCGGCGGCGGTGAATTGCTCGCCGCAGATATAGGGGCCGGGCGTGATCGCCAGCTCGAGAGCGTCGATCGCCTCGTCGAAGCTGCCATAGCCGACGAAGGCGCTCTTCTCGGGTGGGAAGCTGACTTCGAGCGCCCTGTCGGTCACCGCCGCTTCGACCGGCCCCGCGGCGAAGAACATCCAGCGATAATAAGGTCCGCGCTTGCGATGGCCCGGCGGCGGCGCCAGCATGGCGTCCGGGAAACTATCGGCAAGATAGGCGCAGATCGCCGCGGTTTCGGTCACCATGATGTCGCGATGCCGGATCGCCGGAACCTTGCCCATCGGGTTGAGCGCAAGATAATCGGGATCCTTCATGCTGGTACCGTAATCGAGCAGCACCGTCTCATAGGGTGCTCCGACTTCCTCCAGCATCCATCGCGCTACGCGGCCCCGGGACATGGGGTTGGTGTAGAAGGTGAGGGTATCGGTCATTGCGGGCCCTCCGGAAGGGCTGCTGTCATAGCGCGGGTCATACGAAACCGGTAGCCTCAAGGCTGCGATTGGCGAGCGATCCGCCCAGGCCCGCTCGACACAAGGGATTGCCCGGCGACCTCCCCGTCATGCCTTGAGAAGTTCGGGAAGAACCGGCAACATCGGCTGTGGGGGCAGGCCGTGGCGATTCTCAGATGGCGACGACGGACGGGCTGGGCGGCGCTGGCCGTCGCGGTGGTCTGCATATTCAGTCTCTTCATTCTTGTCGGAACGACGGCGCTCGACAAGAATACCGGCGACTGGGCGAAAGCCTTTCTGTTCCTGCTGGGTGTCGTTGCGGTGGTTTCGACGCTTCTGGCAACCGATGAGATGCCGTGGAGAGCAAGGCGGCTGACCTCATGGCTGCAGCCGCGCCCGGTTTCGGCACTGTTTCTCGCCGTTTTCCTTGCATTCGGTGTGATGACCGACGCCCTCTCCCTGTTCGAGCCGAGGCCTGCGATCGAGAGTCGGGCCGGCTCAATCGAAAGCGGCGTCAATCAGATCAAGGGCGACATGCGCCGGCTCCTCACCAAGAACGCCGCGGATTCGCCCGCCGCCTCGCGCGTCGCGCAACGCTTGCCCGGGCTATGGGGCGAACCTGGCTGCGCGGTCGCCTACCGCTTCCGGATCGAAGACCAGGCGCTCATCGTCGATGCGGAGCGTCGGCCGGCGGGCGCGCCACCCTACCGTTTGATCGCGACGATCACCGGGATGCGGGGCGACGTGCTTGAGGCGCGGGGCGAAGAGCCGGCCGCGGCGCGCGGCCTGGCCGCGACCTTCACCTATGTCACGAACGGCGCGACGGAGCGGTTGGGCTGGGACGACCAGGTCAGCCCCGTCCCGCTTGAGCTCGATCGGTGCGCCTGATGGCGGCCAGCACACGCCGAGGCGCGTTCCTGGTCCTGCTCGCGGGCGCGGGTTTGCTGGATACTCACGCATTGGGCCAGACGATCCCCGGACATGGCCGGGCCGCGTCCCCTGCCGAGCGGCGCCACCTCCTGTCGGAAAACCAGAGGCTTCAACAGCGCAACCAGGTAATCCAAGGAGCCGCCGACCGCTTCAGGATCAGCTATCGAACATTGCGCAGCGCCTTGGCGCGGAGGTTGGAGGTCAATCCGGGATTAAGGGACGAGGCCCTGGTTCGTCTCGTGGAAACTACGGCCGCCGAGGCTGCCGAAGCCCAATCCGTGATACGAGAATTGCAGAATCAGATCGCGTCGCTGACGGACGACGAGCACCGCTCTGCCGCGGAGCGGGCGCTGTCCAGTGCCCGCGCGGCCTTCGAGGACGGGCGCCTCGACGATGCCCGGCGCGAAATGCGGATCGTTCGCAGCCTGCGCCGCGAGCAAATGACCGCGCGCCGCGCGGCGCTCGATGCTGCGTTGGCCAACTGGATAGCCGCAGTCCATGCCGAAGCCGGAATTGCCACCCTCCAGGCTGACTATGCGAGTGCCGCCGAGCTATACCTCGCTGCGATCCGGGACGAGCCCGGCCTGCCGGTCGAAACCAAATGGAGATTCGTTGCCGGCGCAGCCGGCGCCTTGATCGACGGTGGCGAACTCAGGGGCGACAACGCGATGAGCGCTCGCGCAATCGCGCTCTGGCGGGAGGCGCTGCTGCTCGCTCCACGCGCGGAACGACCGCGGGAATGGGCGATGACCCAGAACGACCTTGGCAATGCGCTCCTGCAAATGGGCCAACGCGAAAGAGGGACGGAGCAGCTGGAGGAGGCGGTGGCGGCTTATCTGGCGGCGTTGGAAGAGCGGACGAGAGAGCGCGACCCGCTTGAATGGGCAATGACCCAAAGCAATCTCGGCAATGCGCTGAGAAGCCTCGGCCAACGGGAACGTGGAACCGAGCGGCTCGAGCGAGCAGCGGCGGCCCATCGTGCCGCGCTGGAGGTAAGCTCGCGCGAGCGGTCAGCGTTCGCGTGGGCGATGGCGCAGAACAATCTGGGCCTTTCTCTGTGGGAGCTTGGCGACCGGGAAAGCGAGTCCGGGCGTCTTGAAGAGGCAGTGGTGGCGTTCCGCGCGACGCTCAACGTTTACACGCGCGAGCATAATCCCTTCGATTGGGCTCTGGCGCAGAACAATCTCGGCGTCGCCCTGCGGTCGCTCGGTCTCCGTGAGGCTGGTGCCGAACGCCTAGAAGAGGCGGTGGCAGCGCATCGCGCCGCGCTCGAAATCTACGTCCGGGAGCGAGCGCCACTCGCCTGGGCGATGACGCAAAACAATCTCGGCACTGTACTCCAGGCTCTTGGCGCGCGCGAGGGTGCGACCGACCGACTGACGGACGCGGTCGCAGCTCATCGTGCGGCACTGGAAGAACTCCACCGCGAATGGTCGCCTCTCGACTGGGCGATGACGCAGACCAACCTCGGCCTCGCGCTTTCGGCGCTGGGCGAGCGCGAGAGCGGCACCGCGCGGCTCGAGGAAGGGGTGGCGGCCCATCGAGCGGCGCTGGAGGAATTTCGGCGGGACCGGGCGCCGCTTCAATGGGCGGTGGCGCAGAACAATCTCGGCAATGCTCTATTCCGCCTCGGTACTCGCGAAACCGGGACCGCGCGGTTCGAAGAGGCGGTCGTGGCTTATCGTGCGGCACTCGAAGAACAACCCCGGGAGCGTCTGCCGCTCGAATGGGCCAGGACTCAATCCAACCTCGGCAACGCACTTCAATCTCTCGGCGGGCGCGAAGGAGGCACGGCACGGCTGGCTGAATCGGTCGTTGCCTATCGCGCGGCGTTGCAGGAGAACCTGCGCGAGCGCGTCCCGCTCGATTGGGCGATGGCGCAGAACAATCTCGGCGCTGCGCTCGCCAGGCTCGGCTACAGCGACGAAGGCACGGCTCGGCTGGAGGAAGCGGTTACGGCGTTTCGAGAAGCGCTCGAGGAACGGACGCGCGAACGGGTACCGCTCCTCTGGGCCGACACCTCGCTCGGCCTCGCGGTAGTGCTGGCGCTGATCGGAGCACGGACCGAGGATCGCGCCAGGGTGGATGAAGCGCTGGCCTTGGGGCACATAGCCCGAGACGTCGTCGCCTCCGTTGGGCATGCGCCGAAGACCGAGGCGGCGGACCAGATGCTGGCCGAACTCGGCAGAATGAGGCGGGCGATGGACGCAGTCCCCGAATGAGAGTCGGCAATCACATCGTCCCGGGCACAAAAGCGTCTTACGCCCGTTCCTCGCTCTGGCCTTCTTCCTTCGCCTTGCGGGCCCCCGCCTTCTTCCTGCCCTTGGATGCCTTGGGCGGAGCGGAGGCGATCTCGAACGTCGGCGCATTATCCTTGATGCGGACCTTGACCTCGCCGCCATGGACGAGCTTGCCGAACAGCAGCTCCTCGGCGAGCGGCTGCTTGATCTTCTCCTGGACGAGGCGGCCCATCGGGCGGGCGCCGTAGAGCCGGTCGTAGCCGCGCTCGGTCAGCCAGGCGCGGGCCTCGTCGTCCAGCTCGATATGGACGTTGCGGTCGGCGAGCTGCAATTCGAGCTGCAGGATGAACTTGTCGACGACGCGGGCGACGACTTCGGTCGGCAGATAGCCGAACGGGACGATCGCATCGAGCCGGTTGCGGAATTCGGGCGAGAACATCCGCTTCACCGCTTCGTCGCTTGCATCTTCCTTGGAGACGTTGCCGAAGCCGATCCCTTCGCTCGCCATGTCGGCGGCCCCGGCATTGGTGGTCATGATCAGGATGACGTTGCGGAAATCGACGGTCTTGCCGTGATGGTCGGTGAGCCGGCCATTGTCCATGATCTGGAGGAGGATGTTGAACAGATCCGGATGCGCCTTCTCGATCTCGTCGAGCAGGAGGACGCTGTGCGGATGCTGGTCGACCGCGTCGGTGAGGAGGCCGCCCTGGTCGTAGCCGACATAGCCCGGCGGCGCGCCGATCAGCCGCGAGACGCTGTGCCGCTCCATATATTCCGACATGTCGAAGCGCTGCAGCGGGATGCCCATGATCGAGGCGAGCTGGCGCGCGACCTCGGTCTTGCCGACGCCGGTCGGTCCCGAGAACAGATAGGAGCCGATCGGCTTGTCGGGATCGCGAAGGCCGGCGCGGGCGAGCTTGATCGCCGAGGCGAGCCGGTTGATCGCGTCGTCCTGGCCGAACACGACCCGCTTCAGATCCTTGTCGAGATGCTCGAGCGCCTTCTTGTCGTCGGAGGAGACGCTCTTGGCGGGAATCCGGGCGATGGTCGAGATCACCGCCTCGATCTCCTTCACGGTGATCGTCTTCTTGCGCTTGGAGGGAACCACCAGCATCTGCATCGCCCCGACCTCGTCGATCACGTCGATCGCCTTGTCGGGCAGCTTGCGGTCATTGATGTAGCGCGCGCTCAATTCGACGGCGGCCTTGATCGCGTCGGGCGTGTATTTGACGCTGTGATGCTCCTCGAAAGCGGAGCGCAGGCCGGCGAGGATCTTGATCGTGTCTTCGATGGTCGGCTCGTTGACGTCGATCTTCTGGAAGCGCCGGAGCAGCGCCCGGTCCTTCTCGAAATGGTTGCGGAATTCCTTGTAGGTGGTGGAGCCGATGCAGCGAATGGCGCCGTTGGAGAGCGCGGGCTTGAGCAGGTTCGACGCGTCCATCGCGCCGCCCGACGTGGCGCCGGCGCCGATCACCGTGTGGATCTCGTCGATGAACAGGATGGCGTGGGGGAGTTTTTCGAGCTCGTTCACAACCGCCTTCAGCCGCTCCTCGAAATCGCCGCGGTAGCGGGTGCCCGCCAGGAGCGCGCCCATATCGAGCGAATAGATGACCGCGGGCCTGAGCACGTCGGGAACGTCGCCCTCGACGATCTTGCGCGCCAGGCCCTCCGCGATCGCGGTCTTCCCGACGCCGGGATCGCCCACGTAGAGCGGATTGTTCTTGGAGCGGCGGCAGAGGATCTGGACGGTGCGGTCGACCTCGGGCCCGCGGCCGATCAGCGGGTCGACTCGGCCGTCCTCGGCCTTCTCGTTCAGATTGACGGTGAACTGCTTCAGCGCCGATTCGGGCTTCTTCTTGCCTTCCTCCTGCTTGACCTCCTCGGCGCCGGTGCCCTTCACCTCGGTCGGCTGCGGGGAGGCCTCGCCCTTGCCGACGCCATGCGAGATGTAGGTGACCGCGTCGAGGCGGCTCATGTCCTGCTGTTGCAGGAAATAGACCGCATAGCTCTCGCGCTCGGAAAACAGGGCGACGAGCACGTTGGCGCCGGTCACTTCGTCGCGCCCCGAGGACTGGACGTGGAGGATGGCGCGCTGGACGACTCGCTGGAACCCGCTGGTCGGCGAGGGATCGGTGTCGGCCTCGACCTTCAGCGCCTCGAGCTCGTTGTCGAGATAGTGGCGCACCGCGTCGCGAAGCTCGCCGGTATTGACCCCGCAGGCCTCCATGACGCGGCCGGCATGGACGTCCTCGACGAGGGCGAGGAGGAGATGCTCGAGCGTCGCATATTCGTGGCGGCGGCCGCTCGCCTCGCCGAGGGCGTTGTGGAGGGTCTGCTCGAGCTCACGGGCGAATGAAGGCATTTAGGGCTCCTGCGGGCGCGGCGGTTGGGACCGCGCCCTCATCCAATATGTCGGAGGCCGGAAGCGCATATCAAGGCGTCCGCCGCCGCGTCATTTCCTGAATAGCTCGTCGGCGCTTGCGCGGAAGTTAACCGAGGCGTCGAGCTTGGCCTTCACGCGCGCGATCTCGGCCTCCAGGATGAGAATCCTGTTTTCCAGCTCTTCGACCGAAAACGGATCCAGGTCCTGCTTGGTCAGCAGGGTCAGCGGATCGTCGGGCTTGTCCGGAAAAAGCTCGTCGAGGTCCATGGACGGAACACGTTGACCGGAAGGGGCCTCAAGTCAATAAACCGCCATCTTCATTTGCGATGACAGGAGTCGGATGGGCGCTTTGCCGAAGGAGATGCGCGCGATCGATCCCGCCGGCCCCGGCGGGCCGGAGGTGCTTGCGATAACGATCCGGCCGGTGCCCATGCCCGGGCCCGGCGAGGCGCTGATCAAGGTCGCGGCGGCGGGCGTGAACCGGCCCGACGTGCTCCAGCGCCGGGGCCACTATCCGCCGCCCCCCGGCGCGCCCTCGATCCCCGGGCTCGAAGTGGCGGGCGAGGTCGTCGCCATGGGCGGCGATCCGGCCGCCGAGATGCTCGGCCAGCAGGTCTGCGCGCTGATCGCCGGCGGCGGCTATGCCGAATATGCGGTCGCGCCGCTGGGCCAGTGCCTGACCGTTCCGGCCCCGCTGTCGATGGTCGAGGCGGCGGCGATGCCGGAAACCTTGTTCACCGTGTGGACCAATTTGTTCGAGCGGGCTTATGCGCGCGAAGGCGAAACCGCGCTCGTCCATGGCGGCACCGGCGGCATCGGCACGATGGCGATCGCTCTTGCCGACCTGTTCGGGCTCCGGATCATCGTCACCTGCGGCCGCGACGCCAAATGCCGGCAGGCGGAGCAGCTCGGCGCCGCCCACGCCATAAATTACCAAAGCCAGGACTTCGTCGAGGCGGTCAAGGCGCTGACCGGCGGCGCGGGGGTCGACATCGTGCTCGACATGGTCGGCGGCGATTATCTGCCGCGCAACCTGGAATGCCTCAGGGAGGAGGGGCGCCACGTCTCGATCGCGGTCCAGCGCGGCGCCACCGGCGAGGTCAATATCGCCCGGATCATGCAGCGCCGGCTGACGCTGACCGGATCGACCCTTCGGGCGCGCTCGACCGAGTTCAAGTCGCTGGTCGCCGACGAACTGTCGCGCGCCGTCTGGCCGCATGTCGCGGCGGGCAAGCTGAGACCCGTCGTCGATTCGACCTTCAAGCTCGCCGACGCCGCCGACGCCCACCGCCGGATGGAGTCCGGCGACCATGTCGGCAAGATCGTGCTGATTCCCTGATCCCGTTCGGAATTTCTATTCCGAACTGTCGTTGATCGCGTCGACGAACCAGATCGCGCCCGCCGCCAGGACCAGCACGACCACGCCGCCGGCGATCAGCAGGATCTCGCCCGTATCGAGCCGGTCGTCATTGCGGTCGCCGTCCTGTGCCGCGCGCAGCCGGTAATCGCCGATCGGGCGGCCGGCGACCGACAGCGCCGGGGCGGGGCGGCGGCCGACGAACCCATATTCCACGCCCTCGCCGATCCGGATGCGCGCTTCGCCGCGGTCGTTCAGCTGGTGCATGGTGGGGGTGAGGGCCAGGCCGAGGCGGGGGCTTTGCGCGCGCGCGTCGCCGCCCAACGGGATGCGCAGCCGGACGCCGCCGAACGCGCCGGCCTGGACCGGCGCGGCGCCTTGTATCTCCGCGGCGAAAGCGGGCTGGGCGACAGCCATGAGCTGGGCCGCGACGAGGGCGAAGCTGGCGATGATTTTCATTGGATTTCCTCCCCTTGGAAGAGGCAGGCTCGTCCCTCTTTGCGGCATGGCCGCGGTCGGATTGCGGCTTTTTGCCGGCCCGGCCGCCTGCTAGGCAAAAGCGGGGAGGGACGGGGGATGGACTGGAAGAAGGAGGTTACGCCGTCGCGGGCGATCCTGGCCGTGCTGGTCGTGGCGACGATCCTGTGCATGGCCCTTTCCGGCCGGCCGTGGCGCGGCTACAGCGCCCAGCGCGTCGCCGAGATCCGGACCCTGCCCGACGATCCGGCGCTGGCGCCGCTGCGCCGCTACACCGCCATCGGCTCGGGCATCTTCTTCCATATCGGCGGCCCGAAACCCTGGCTCGCCGACCGGCCGCGCACGCTCAAGCTCGGCTACGCCTATCAGGAATACGGCATTCTGGGCATGCCTTATTGGGTGAACTCCGGCTACGGGCTGGTCACCTATTACGAGACCGTGCCCGGCGTGCAGGTCGCCTTCATCGCCCCCGGGCAGATCCCGCTGCTCGACGAGATGATCGGCGAGCCGGTCGCGGCCAATTACGATTTCCGGCGGTATCTGCGGATCTGGGGCTGGTTCTTCCCGGTCCTGCTGATCGCGCTGATCCTCGCCTGGCGGCGCGAGGCCCGGATCAGGGAAGAGGAGCATTGGGCGTCGTGAACGAGCGGCTGATCCTCCACGAATATGCGCCATCGGGCAATTGCTACAAGGTGCGGCTGACCGCCGCTCTGCTCGGCCTGGCGCTCGAGCGGCGCGATTATGACATCATGACGGGAGAAACCCGGACGCCGGCCTTCCTCGCCACGGTCAACGCCAACGGCCGCATCCCGGTGCTGCAGATCGGCGAGCGCTTCATTCCGGAGAGCAATGCGGCCTGCTTCTACCTCGCCGACGGCTCGCATTTGATCCCTGTCGACCGATTCGAACGGGCGGACATGCTGCGCTGGATGTTCTTCGAACAATATAATCACGAGCCCAATATCGCGACCCTGCGCTTCTGGTACGGCTGGGTGGGCGAGGCCAATCTGACCGACGCCCAGCGCGCCCAGCTGCGCGGCAAGCGCTCGGCGGGCGAGGCGGCGCTGGCGCTGATGGACGAGCATCTGGGGCGCCACGCCTTCTTCGTCGGCGACCGGCTCGGCCTCGCCGACATCGCGCTCTACGCCTACACCCATGTCGCCGCAGGCGGGGGCTTCGACCTCGCCCTTTATCCCGACGTCCAGGCATGGCTGGGGCGCGTCGCCACCACCCCGGGATATGTCGCGATGGAGGACTAACATCCCGTATTGCCTAAGGTAATCCGCGCGGATAAGGGGGCGCGGGGGTTCAATCATGAAATATTCGCGGATCGTCCTGATCGTGGTCGCGCTCGGCCTTGTGGCCAATTTCGCGCTGACCGAGCGGTCGTGGAAGCTGGCCAGCACGCCGCGCGTCATGGCGCTCGGCGTCCTCGGCGATTCGCCGGCGCTTGGGCAATTTCACGCGGCGACGCTGGCGAGCGAGGCCGAGCTGCCTTACCCGCCCGGCGCCACGCCGCCGGCCGGCCCGCAGCCGCTCCGGGTCGGCCTCGCCTATCGCGAGGTCAGCCTGTTCGCGCTGCCGCTCTGGGCCTATCCCGAGCCGGGCCTGGTCACCTATGTCGAGCGGCCGGCCGACATCCAGGCGCATGTTCTCGATCCCGACCAGGTGGCCGCGCTCGATGGTGCGACCGGCGCCGCTTATTCGCAGACGCGTTTCCCCTGGTATCTGCATATCTGGGGCTGGCTGCTGCTGGTTGGAATCATCGTCTGGACCAAGGCGCGCACGATCGACATCCGCAACATGGAAGAGGCCGAGCTTCAGCGGGAAATGGCGGCGTCCGCGGCCGCGCCCCGCAGCGCATAACGCCGCAGCTTGCCGGTCGCGGTCTTGGGCAGCGCGTCGACGAACGCGACCTCGCGGGGATATTTGTAGGGGGCGATCGCGGCCTTGACGTGGTCCTGCAGCGCCGCCGCGGTGGAATCGTCGGCGGCATGGCCCGGGGCGAGGACGACGAACGCCTTCACCTTCTGGCCGCGCTCCTCGCAGGGCGCGCCGATCACCGCGCATTCCTGAACGGCCGGGTGCGTGTAGAGCGCATTCTCCACCTCGGGCGCGGCGATATTGTAGCCCGAGGAGACGATCATGTCGTCGGAGCGGGCCAGGTACCAGAAATAGCCCTCCTCGTCCTTGCGATAGGTGTCGCCGGTCACGTTCCAGCCGCCGACGACGTAATCGGCCTGGCGCTCGTCGTCGAAATAGCGGCAACCTGTCGGGCCCTTGACCGCGAGGCCGCCGGTACCGCTTTCCATCGGGCGGCCGTCGCCGTCGAGCACGGTGGCGACGTAGCCGGGCACCGCCTTGCCGGTCGCGCCGGGGCGGATGTCGTCGCCCGAGGCCGAAATGAAGATGTGCATCATCTCGGTCGCGCCGATGCCGTCGACGATGGCGATGCCGGTCGCGTCCCGCCAGGCCTGCCAGGTCGCGGCCGGCAGATGCTCGCCGGCGGACACGCAGGTCGACAGGCTCGAAATGTCGTGCTCGGCGAGCAGCGCCAACATCGCCTTGTAGGCCGTCGGCGCGGTGGCGAGATTGGTGACCTTGTGGCGCGCGATCGCATCGAGCAGCGGGCGTGGCCCCGGCGTTTCGATCGTTACCGCGGTGCCGCCGAAGCGCCACGGGAAGATCAGGAGCATGCCGAGCCCGAAGGTGAAGGCGATCGGCGCCGAACAGGCCCAGCGCGAGCCCGGCTCGGGCTTCAGGACATGGCGCGCGAAGCTGTCGGCCGGGGCGAGGATGTCGCGGTGATAATGGACGCAGCCCTTGGGCCGGCCGGTGGTGCCCGAAGTGAAGGCGACCAGTGCGACGTCGTCGCGATGGGTGTCGGCCGGGATGAAGCCGGGCGCGATCCCGTCCAGGTCCTCGAACCCCTCGTCCCCGTCATAGGCGATCACCGAAGCGACGCCGCCCGCCGCGTCGAAATCCTCGCGGAAGCGGCGATCGACGATGGCGTGGGTGATCTGGGCCCGCTCAACGATGGTGGCGATCTCGCCGGGGCGCAGCATCGGCATGGTGGCGACGGCCACGCCGCCCGCCTTGAGCACGCCCAGCCACGACGCGAACAGCATCGCATTGTTCGGCCCGCGCAGCAGCACGCGATTGCCCGGCACCAGCCCTTCGCGCTCGACCAGCAGGCGGGCGATGCGGTCCGACAGGTCCTTCATCTCGCCATAGGTCCAGCCGCCGGCATCGTTGAGCACGGCCAGCGCGTCCGGATCCTGCCGGTCGATCAGCGCGACGGCCGCGTTCAGCCGCTCGGGATATTGGAGCTCGGGCAGCGCGAAGAGGAATTCGGGCTGCGCCTCGCGCGGCGGCAGCCGGTCCGCGATGAACGTGTCGCTCATTGGGGCATCACCGCAATGGTTTCGATCTCGATCCGGGCCTCCGGCTCGACCAGCGCGACCACCTGCACCACGGCCATGGCCGGAAAGTTGCGGCCCATCAGCGCCTTGTAGATGGCGCCGATCTCGGCGAGCCGGTCGCGATAGTCGTCCACGTCGACGACATACCAGGTCATGCGCGCTATGTGTTCGGGGCCGGCGCCGTCCTCGGCGAGGATCGCCAGCGTGTTGAGCAGGATCTGGCGGAACTGGCCGGGCAGATCGGGAGCGACGATCCGCTCCTCTTCGTCCCAGCCGATCACCCCGGCGGTGAAGATGAGCCTGCCGGTGGCGGAAACGGCGTTCGAATAGCCTTTGGGGCGCGGCCAGCCGGGCGGGAGCAGGGCCTTCATGGCCTGAACCCGGCGAGATGATTGCGGGCGATCACCACCTTTTGCACCTCCGATGCGCCCTCGTAGATCCTGAGCGCGCGAATCTCGCGGTAGAGGCTCTCGACCGGCACGCCGTGGGTGACGCCCAGGCCGCCGAATATCTGTACCGCTTTGTCGATCACGCTTTGGGCGCTGTCGGTGGCGTGGAGCTTGGCGAGCGCGGCCTCGCGGCTGTTGCGGCGGCCCTCCACGTCGCGGACCCAGGCCGCGCGGTAGACGAGCAGCGCCGAAGCATCGACGTCGAGCACCATCTCGGCGAGCATCGACTGGACGATGGCGTTGTCGGAGAGCGTGCCGACGCCGGATTTGCGGGTGAGGGCGCGCGTCGTCGCCTCGTCCAGCGCCCGGCGCGCGAAGCCCAAGGCGGCGGCGCCGACCGTGGTGCGGAAAATGTCGAGCGTCGCCATCGCGTGCGCGAAGCCCCGGCCGCGCTCGCCGAGCAAGGCGGAGGCGGGCAGGCGCATGCCGGTGAACTTCAGCGTCGCCAGCGGGTGGGGGGCGATGACCCGGATTCGCTCGCTGGCGTCGAGGCCGTCGGTTCCGGCATCGACGACGAAGGCCGAAACGCCTTTGGCGCCGAGCGCCTCTCCGGTCCGGGCGAAGAGGACGTAAAAATCGGCGATGCCGCCGTTGGAGATATAGGTCTTGGCGCCGTCCACGACGTAGGAGCCGCCGTCCTCCCGCGCGTTCGTCTCCATCGAGGCCACGTCCGAGCCGGACGTGGGTTCGGTGAGCGCGAAGGCGGCGATCTTCTCGCCTGCCGCGACTGCGGGCAGGTAAGAACGTTTCTGAGCTTCGGAGCCGAACAGGCTGATGGTGCCCGATCCAAGCCCCTGCATGGCGAAGGCGAAATCGGCCAGGCCGCTGTGCCGGGCGAGCGTCTCTCGGATCAAAGCAAGCGAGCGGACGTCGAGGCTCTCGTGGACGCCGCCATGAGCGGCGGGGATGCAATAGCGCAGCCAGCCGCCTTCGCCGAGCTTGCTGACCAGGGCCCGGCATTCGGAATCGACGTCGTCGCCATGGGGGTCCTCGAGGCTGGCTTCGCACCAGCTTTCAAGGTCTACCGCCAACGCCCTGTGGAAATTGTCGAAAAACGGCCAATCGAGGAAGGAGCGGTCAGCCATTAATCCCCCTTGAACTCCGGCGTGCGCTTCTCCGAAAAGGCTTTGAAGGCGCGGCGGAAGTCGTTGGTGGCCATGCAGATCGCCTGGGCCTGCGCCTCCATCTCGATGGCGACGTCGAGGCTCACCGCCCATTCGGTGTTGAGCTGGGTCTTGGTGATGCCATGGGCGAAGGTCGGACCTTCGGCGAGGCTCCGCGCCAGCGTCAGCGCCTCGGCGAGGGGATCCTCGGCGAGCTTGTTGTGAAAGCCCCAGCGTTCGCCTTCGTCCGCGGTCATCACCCGGCCGGTGAAGAGGAGCTCGGAGGCGCGGCCCTGGCCGATCAGGCGCGGCAGGATCGCGCAGGCGCCCATGTCGCAGCCGGCGAGGCCGACGCGGGTGAACAGGAAGGCCGTCTTCGTCGCAGGGGTTGCGATGCGGATGTCCGAGGCCATGGCGAGGATCGCCCCGGCGCCGACGCAAACGCCCTCGAGCGCGGCCACGATCGGCTGCGGGCAGGCGCGCATCGCCTTGACGAGGTCGCCGGTCATCCGGGTAAAGCGGAGCAGGCCCGGCATGTCCATGCCGGTGAGCGGGCCGATGATCTCGTGGACGTCGCCGCCCGAGCTGAAATTGCCGCCCGCGCCGGCCACGACGACCGCTTTCACGTCCCGGGCGTAGACCAGCGCCCGGAAGGTGTCGCGCAACTCGGCATAGCTTTCGAAGGTCAGAGGATTCTTGCGCTCGGGCCGGTTCAGCGTGACGGTCGCGACGCCGTCCGCATAATCCCATTTGAAATGGTCCGGCTGGAAGGTTTCAGGGTTCAACTTGCCTGTCCTTTCGCGATCGCGCGTTTGAGCCCGCCAAGCGCCTGATAGAGGGTTTCGCGCGCCGCCGCATCCATGTCGGCGAGCAAGGCGTCGATCCAGTCGTGATGGGCGGCGGCGAGGCCGGCGAAATCGGCGCGGCCCTTCGCGCTTAGCCGGACGATCGAGGCGCGGCGATCGGTCCGGGACGGCGCGATGCCCACCAATCCGTCCTTGGCCAGCTTCTGGACGAGCTGGGTGACGTTGCCGTTGGAGACGAGCAAGGCGCGGGAGAGTGCGCCCATCGTCATGCCGTCGGGATCGCGGTCGAGGGCCGCGAGGACGTCGAAGCGCGCCAAAGTGGCGCCTTGCCCGGCAAAACGGCGCTGAACGTCCTTCTCGATCGCCATCGTGCAGGACAGCAGGCGAAGCCACAGCCGGACGCTCGAACGGTCGGCGAGCGCGCCGTCATGCTTTTCGCGGATGGCGAGGGCCTCGGTCATGCGATTTCCACCGCCTCGCCGTTGCGGTTCGAGAGGATGAGGCCCAGGACTGTTTCGGCGACCTCGTGCGGCTGGATCAGTCGCCCGGACGGGTTGAGCCTGGCGAGCTCGGCCACCGCCTCCTCTTCGCTCCGCCCGGTCTTGGCGCGGATATTGGCGACCGACTCCACCGTCATCTCCGTCTCGACGAAGCCTGGGCACACCGCGTTCGCCGTGAGGCCCGTGCCGGCATATTCGGCCCCGAGCGCGCGCATCAGGCCGACCGCGCCATGCTTTGCCGCGATATAGGGCGAGGCATAAGCGAAGCCGTGAAGGCCGGCCATCGAGGCGATGGTCACGATCCGCCCCGCTTGCGCTGCGCGCAGATCGGCGAGCGCCGCCTGGCAGCAGTGCAGCAGGCTGTCGAGGTTGACCGCGAGCATGTCGCGCCACAATTGGTCCGTCACCTTGGCGAAGGGCACGCCATGGGCGGCGCCGGCATTGTTGACGAGGATGGAGATCGGGCCATTGGCTTCGCGGGCGGCGGTGAACGCGGCGTCGACTTGGGTTCGATCGGTCACGTCGGCGGCGGCGACAAATATGTTCCCCGGCGAACAGCTAAGTGCCGCCTCATCGAGTTTCTCCCGCCGCCGTCCGACCAGTGTGATCCTCGTGCCTTCGGCCGCCAGCGCCCGGGCGATGGCCGCCCCGATCCCCGTGCCGCCGCCGGTGACGACCGCATGGCGCCCGGCGAGCCTCATGCCTTGAGTTCCGCTTCGCGCGCGAGGTTGCGGGCGAGCTGGGCCATGCCGCCGAGATAAGGGGGCGGGACGGCGATGCGGCGGTAATCCTGGCCGGCGGCCGCGCGCAAGGTCCACATCGGATCGATCAGGTGCGGCCGCGCCAGCGCGACCAGATCGGCGCGGCCCGCCGCCAGGATCGAATTGACGTGATCGGCCTCGTAGATGTTGCCGACCGCCATGGTGGTGACCCGGCCCTCGTTGCGGACCTGGTCGGCGAACGGGGTCTGGAACATGCGGCCGTAGACCGGCTGGCAATTGGCCCAGGTCTGGCCCGCCGAGACGTCGATCAGATCGGCGCCCTCGGCCCAGAAGGCGCGGCCGATCTCGACCGCTTCGTCCGGGGTGACGCCAAGATCGCCCATCCAGTCATTGGCCGAGATGCGCACCGACATCGGCTTTTCCGCCGGCCAGGCCGCGCGCATGGCGCGGAAGACTTCGAGCGGAAAGCGCAGGCGGTTTTCGAGGCCGCCGCCATATTCGTCGGCGCGCTTGTTGGTGAGCGACGTGATGAAGCTCGACAGCAGATAGCCATGGGCGGCGTGCAGTTCGATCATGTCGAAGCCCGCGTCGAGGCCGAGGCCGACCGCGGCGACGAATTCGGCAATAACGCGGTCCATGTCCTCGCGCGTCATCGGACGGGGGACCTGATTGTCCGGGCTCCACGGCATGTCCGACGCGGCCATGATCGGCCAGTTGCCGCTTTCCAGTGGCACGTCATAACCTTCCCAGCCGACCCTGGTCGATCCCTTCGGCCCGCTATGGCCGAGCTGGAGGCAGAATTTCGCATCACTCTCGGCATGGACGAAATCGACGATGCGCCGCCAGGCGGCGACCTGCTCGGGCGCGTAAAGCCCTGTGCAGCCGCGCGTGATCCGCCCCTCGGGCGAGACGCAGGTCATCTCGGTATAGACCAGCCCTGCGCCGCCCTGCGCCCGGACGCCGTAATGGACGAGATGGAAGTCGTTCGGAACGCCGTCCTGCGCCGAATAGGTCGCCATCGGCGAGACGACGACGCGGTTCGCCAGCTCGAGATCGCGCAGCTTGAACGGGGCGAACATCGGCGGCGCCGGCTCATTGGCTTCGCGGCCGCGCGCTTTGGACTGGAACCAGCGCTCGACGCCTTCGAGCCAGGCCTTGTCGCGCAGGCGCAGATTTTCGTGGCTGACGCGCTGCGAGCGGGTGAGCAGCGAGTAAGCGAACTGGATCGGCTCGAAATGGAGGTAGCGGTCGAGCGTCTCGAACCATTCGGTCGAGTTGCGGGCGCTGTTCTGGAGCTTGAGTACCTCCAGATTCCGCTCGCCCTGATATTCGGCCAGCGCGGCCTCGCGGGTCAGGCCGGGGCGGTTCAGCACCTCGGCGAGCTTGATCGCATCTTCGAGCGCCAGCTTGGTGCCCGAGCCGATCGAGAAATGGGCGGTGTGCGCCGCATCGCCGAGCAGGATCAGATTGCGGTAGGACCAGGTCGCGCAGACGATCCGTCGGAAGTTGAGCCACGCCTGCGGTCCGGGCAGATGGGTGGCGTTGGACATGAGCGGATGCCCGTCCAGATATTTCGCGAAGACCGTCTCGCACACCGCGATCGCCTCGGGCTGGTCCATCCGGTCGAAGCCGAGTCCCGCCCAGGTTTCCGGGTCCATCTCGACGATGAAGGTCGAGAGATTGTCGTCGAAGCGATAAGCGTGCGCCCAGATCCAGCCCGCTTCCGTGTTCTCGAAGGCGAAGGTGAAAGCGTCGAAGACCTTGTTCGTACCGAACCAGAAGAATTTGTTTCGCCGCATTTGGATGTCGACGCCGAAATGGGGCTCGTAGCGCTCGCGAATGCGGCTGTTGGCGCCGTCGGCGGCGATGACGAGGTCGTACTCCGCCCAATCGTCCAGGTCCGCGCTCGCTTCATGCTCGAAATGGAGGTTCACGCCGAGCGCGCGGGCGCGTTCCTGAAGGATCGCAAGCAGCCGCTTGCGGCCGATGCCGATGAAGCCGTGGCCCGAGGAGCGGATCGTCTGGCCGTGGATATGGACGTCGATATCGTCCCAATGGGCGAACTCGCCGGCGATCGTCGCGCCCGAGTCGGGATCGTTGGCCATGAGGTTTTCGACCGTCTGGTCGGAAAAGACCACTCCCCAGCCGAACGTGTCGTCGGCCCGGTTGCGCTCGAACAGGTCGATGCGATGCGCGGGATCGCGCAGCTTCATCGATATCGCGAAGTAAAGCCCGGCCGGTCCGCCGCCCAGGCACGCGATCCGCATGTCCAGCCTCCAATTGCTTTAGACCTAAAATATCTCGGCGATCGGGCGTTCGTCAAGGCCGCGCTTGCCGATGTCCGAACCACCTCCGGTCTAGGCAAAAAAGAGGCTTTAGGTTACGGGTCAACAACGAAGCCAGAGCGTTCGATTCTGGAAACCAAGGTGGGAGGCGTCGATGCCGGCCAGGGCATATGGTTTTTCATTGGAATCCAACGAAAAAGCCGGATCCACGCGGTCGGGCGCGCGCCGGACGATCTTCCTCATCGGCACCAGCCTTCTGGTCTATGCGGCAGCGCCCTCGGCGGCCTGGGCGCAGAATGAATGCGGTCCTCCGCCTCCGGGCGGCGGGACGGTCACCTGCCCGAGCGGCAATTATCTCAACGGCATCGATTACGAACCGACCGAGGACCTCACCATCGTCCTCGATCCCAATACTTTGGTCCAGGACGGCGCCGAGGTCACGTCCAACACGGCCGGCGTCGACCTTCGCCTCGAAGGCCCGCTCGAGACGGTGGTCGTGTCGGACGCGGACGGCGTCCCGGGCGTCCTGATCGACAGCGACGACGGCACCGTCCACACCGATCTCGACGTGGTCGTTACGAGCGGCGCCGGCGCGGCCGGCATCGAGGCGGAGAGCAACAACGGCACGACGGTCCTGGTCAACGAGGTCGTCACCACCGGCGACGTAAACAGTCCCGGCATCGTCGCGATCATCTCCGGCGGGAGCACGCTCGAAGAAGGCGTGCCCCTCGTCTTCGTCGGGGCCGGCTCGGTCAGCACCACGGGCGACGAAAGCCCGGGCATCCTCGCCGAGAACAGCCAGGGTTCGGTCACCGTCGACGCGGCAGGCGTGTTCACCTCCGGCGAGGACAGCGCCGGCATCGAGACGACCAGCAAATATTCCGCGACGATCACCGCCCTCACCGTGACCACGTCCGGCGACGATTCGGCCGGCATCGACGCGTTCAGCGGCGACCTGATCACAATCGATTCCGGCCTGGCGGAAACCACCGGCGCGAACAGCCCAGGCATCGCCGCGACCAGCTTCGGCGGCTCGGTCGTCGTCACCAGCGGCTCGGTCGTCACGGAAGGGGAGGATAGCGAGGGTATCGTCGCGATCGCCGACAAATATGACGGCAATGTCGAGGTCGTTTCGACCAGCGTTTCGACCAGCGGCGATAACAGCATCGGCATCGTCGCGACCGGCGGCGGCGTCGTTCAGGTGACCTCGGGGGCCGTCACCACCACCGGCGACAATTCGGCCGGCATCCTCGTCACCCAGGCCGAGGGCGAGGGTGATGACGAGCAGCCGGAGGACCTGGCCGGCGAGCGGGGTCCGCAGGAGGAGATCGGAGTCGGGCCGGGCGTCGTCATCATGTCGACCGAGAGCACCACCGCCGGCAATAACAGCCCCGCGGTCAGCGGCATGTCCGCCACCGGCTGGGTTCAGATCTTCAGCGGGACCGCGACGACGACCGGGGACAATGCGGTCGGCGTGGTCGCGAACGCGTTCGACGACATCGAGATCAACAGCACGACCGTCAGCACCGACGGCGACAACAGCATCGGCATCGACGCCCTTTCCCAGACCGGCAGCATCGTCATCAACAGCGGCAACGTCACCACCGGCGATGAATTTTCGGCCGGCATGGACGCCGACGCTTTTGGCGATGTCGACATCAACAGCACGGGCCTCGTGAGTACGGCCGGCTATGCCAGCGACGGCATCAACGCCTATTCCTCCGACGGCAACGTTACCATCGACAGCGCCACCGTCACCACCGCGGCCAGTTTCGCCGACGGCATCGTCGGCGTGGCCGATGAAGGCGACACGACGATCGACAGCGTCTCGGTCACGACCACCGGCGCCAACGCCTTCGGCATCGTCGGCGTCGGCGACGGCACGACGACGATCAGGTCGGGCTCGGTCAGCACCGCCCAGGCCGGCTCGATCGGCATCTATGCTTATGGCGGCGACACCGTCTCGGTGACCTCGGCCACGGTTTCCACGCTCGGGGCCAATAGCGGCGGCATCGTCGCGGTCCAGGGCAATACCTTGCCGGCGCCGGCGCCCCCGGGCGCCGATTCGGCCGCGTCGCCGCGCGCCGAAGAGGTGATCGGGGTCGGCCCTGGCGTGGTCATCGTCAGCGGCACCTCCAACACGGCCGGCGCCAACAGCCCCGCGGTCAGCGGCACGTCGAACGACGGCTTCGTCCAGATCACCAGCACCACCGCGACCACCACCGGCGCGAACAGCGCCGGCATCGTCGCCGACGCCTATACCGACGCCCAGATCTTCAGCGGCGCCGTCTCGACCTCCGGGGCCAGTTCCACCGGCATCAACGCCTCGGCTTATTACGGCTATGTCGATCTGCACTCGGCCAGCGTGACCACGACCGGGGCCAATTCGGGCGGCATCGTCGCGGTCGCCGGCGGCCCCACGGAGGGCAGCGGCGACGTCACGATCGAAAGCGGCGCGGTGACCACGTCCGGCGTCAACTCGGCCGGCATCATCGCGATCGCCGGCATCGGCACCAATTCGACCGGCGGCAATGTCGAGATCACCAGCACGACGGTGACGACCACGGGCGCCAATTCGCTCGGTATCGGCGCCCTGGCTTATGGCGACATCACCATCACCAGCACCGGGGTCACGACCGGCGGCGTGAACTCGATCGGCATCTATGCCGCCTCTTATTATGGCGACGTCGCGATCACCAGCGGCGCCATCAGCACCACCGGCGCGGGCGCCACCGGCATCGTCTCTTATGCCTATGACGGCGATACGACCATCGCCAGCGGCGCGATCGGCACCACCGGCGACAACGCCGTCGGAATGCTCGTGCGCGGCGCCGGCAACGTCACCGTGACGAGCACCAGCGTCACCACGACCGGCGAGGAAAGCACGGGCATCGACGTCGCGGCTTATGGCGGCGACGCGACCGTGACCAGCGGCGCCGTCAGCACGTCCGGCGACTATACTTACGGCATCGACGTCTACACGTTCGACGGCAATGTCGCGGTCACCAGCACCAGCGTCAGCACCACCGGCTATGTCGCGGGCGGAATCAGCACCACCTCGATCTTCGGAAACACCACGATCACCAGCGCCGCCGTCACCACCACGGGCCGCTATAGCGACGGCATCAACGCTTTCTCTTACGAAGGCGACATCAGCGTCACCAGCACCGGCACGGTCGCCACCTCCGGCGCGGACAGCGACGGCATCGACCTGCTCGCTTATGGCGGCAACGCCACCGTGACGAGCAACACCGTCATCACCACCGGCAGCAACCTTTCTGCCGGCATCGAGGTGCAGGCGATCGGCGGCAACGCCACCGTCACCAGCAACAACGTCACCACGGCGGGCAATGCCAGCACCGGCATCTACGCTTATTCCGACGACGGCAACGTCACCGTCACCAGCATCGGCACGGTCAGCACCGGCGGCCAGGGCGCGCCCGGCATCTACGCCTATGGCGCGGCCGAGGTCCGGGTCACTTCGGCGACCGTCGTCACGACCGGAGTCAGCTCGAGCGGCATCGTAGCGATCCAGAGCGGCGCCGCGCCCGGCGTCCTCGCCGTCACCAGCGGCTCGGTCACGACCGGGAGCACCACGGCGATCGGCATCGACGTGCTCGCGGCCAATGCCGATCTGCAGGTCACCAGCACCGGCGCGATCAGCACCGCCGGCGCGGGCAGCACCGGCATTCGCGCCACGTCCGCGGCCGGTTCGTCGACCATCGACGTCAACAATCTCGGCGTCACCGGCGCGGCGACCGACGGCATCCTCGTCACTTCGGCGACGACCAGCAACATCACCGTGCGGGGGCTCGCCACCGCGGCCGATGGCTTCGTCATCCAGGCCGATGGCGGCGCGGCCACGGTCGCCACCGTCGCCGGCGGCACGATCCGCGGCCGGATCGACCTCACCGACAATGCCGACACGGTCAACAATGGCGGCACCTTCGACGCGATCGGCACCAGCCTGTTCGGCGGCGGTACCGACAGCTTCGTCAACACCGGCACGGCGCGCTCCACCAACGGCGCCGCGATCTTCGCCGGCCTCGAAGGCTTCACCAACGGGGCGACCGGCCGGATCGAGATGCGCGACGGAGTCGTCGGCGACACGCTGAACGTGACCGGCGCCTATAACGGCCTTGCCGGAAGCCGGCTCGGGGTCGACGCCAATATCAGCACCAATCTCGCCGACGTGCTGATCACGGGGCCGGCGACCGGTTCGACCTTGCTCGACGTCACCCTCGTCGGCACGCCGGCCTTCAACCTGGTCGGAACCCTGGTCGTCGATGCGACCGTGGGGACCAGCGCGACCGCCTTCGCGCTCTCCACCAGCTCGACCAACAATCCGTTCGTGCGCCTGAACCTGCTGTTCGACGCCCCCAACAACAATTTCCTGCTCGTCGGCCTCCCCGATCAGCCCGTGTTCGAGACGGTCGAGACGGGCGAGATGCTGATCAACGTCTGGTATCGGAGCGCCGACGCGATCTCAGCTCAGCTCGAGGGCGCGCGCGACGGCCTCGCGCCGGGCGCGCAGGTCAGCAACCTCGCCGGCGACGGCGGCTGGGGCGCCTGGCTTCAGCTCTACGCCGGCAATATCGACCGCGAAACCGGCAACAGCTTCGCCAATGGCGGCGGAACCAGCGTCTTCGACACCAGCTACGAGCAGGATTTCGAGGGCATCCAGACCGGCTTCGACTATCAGAGCGGCGGCACCATCCTCGGCCTGACCATGGGCCTGGGCCGGTCCGACGCCAGGTTCGACGTCACCTTCAACGGCGTCGAGATGGACAGCCTCAACGTCGGCGCCTACGCCGCCTTCACCTCGGGCAGCTTCTTCGTCAACGGCCTCGCCAAGGTCGATTTCGTCGATGTCGAATCGACCCCGGGCGCGGGCTTCGCCGTCGAATATGACGCCACCGCCTGGGGCCTGCGCGGCGCCGCCGGCTTCCGGTTCAATTCGGGCAACGTCTTCTTCGAGCCTTCGGTCAGCCTGTCCTGGGTCAATGTCGATATCGACGATTACAGCGTCGCCGGCGCGACCGTGACGAGCGACGACGTCACCAGCTTCCGCGGCGCCGCCGGCATCCGCGTCGGCGGCGATTTCGCCTCCGCCAATGGCAGCTGGTCGCCATGGATCGGCATTCACGCGGTCGAGGAGTTCGACGGCGACCTCAGGAACGATTTCTCGTTCGGCCAGGCGATCGGGATCGGCCAGCAAGGGCCGGGCACGTATGGCGAGGCGAGCGCGGGCATCAATTATTCGACCGGGTCGTTCGAGGCCTTCCTGCGCGGCGAGTTCGATTTCGGAGGCGATCGTGACGGTCTTTCCGGCCGGGCCGGGGTCAGAATCCGCTTCTGAGCGCTGCGCCGGACGATTGCGAGGTGCGTATGGCCGGGCGCCGCGACGACGCGGGCATCGCCGCCGACGCGGTCCGTTTTTCGGGAGCCGGCCGGCCGCCGCTGGCGGCGATTTGCCCCGAGAAACGCGTTGAGGCGCCGATGGCGAGCAGCTGGCTGCCGCTGATTGGCTTTCCCAAAAGCGGCCCCCGCGTCGGGGACGACCGGTCCGATCATTTCCGTTTCGATTGAAGGAAGAAGGCCATGTCCGAGAGCCAGGCGAGGGAGATGGCGGCGGGCTACGATCTGCACCCTGCCTGGCGCCGCGACAACAAGCAGTTCGAGCAGGACGCCGTCGATTTCTGGCGGCGGCTGGGCCTGCTCCCGGCCGACGTCGATCCCGAGGCGCGGGCCCGGGAGCTGGCCGCGGTCGCCTATAAGGACGGCAGGCTGGTCGCGGTCACCACGCTTGCGATCGGACGGCTCGAACAGGTGCGCGCGCGGATCGCGATGCTGCGCGCGGCGACCGACCCCGAGCATCGCCGCGGCCACGCCGCCAACGCCTTGGCCATCTATACGCGCGAGATCATCGAGCGCTGGGCCGGCGAGCATCCCGACGAGAAGATCGGCGGCATGGGTGCGGTCATCGAAAGCCCCAATTTGCGCGGCTGGGAAAAGCAGCCGCTCTGGCCGACCACCCAGCTGAGCCTGATCGGCCACACCAGGGACGGGCGCCAGATCCGGCTCTACTGGTTCCGGAACTTCCGCCTCGATTAGAGTCGCTGTGCCTTGGCCTGGAGCGCCGTCATTCCAGCGAAAGCAGGAATCTCACTTCTTCCACGCGTTGAGGAAAAGAGATTCCAGCCTGCGCTGGAATGACGTGTCGCTCTCTCCTGGATCAACCCGGGGCTTTGCCGGGCGGCTGCAGGGTGCCGAATTCGGGATCGAAGGACACCAGGCTCTGGATGTCGGGGGAGGTGATTCCGAGCGCCATAGGGCATTTGACGCCCGTGATCACCGCGACGTCGAACAATTCCCTGATCGCGCCGTCGAGGCGGATCCATTCGACCAGATCGCCGCTGCGCAGATCGACGATGCAGATGCCGCACCAGGGCTCGCCGTCGCGTTTGGCCAGTTCGTCCTGCAGCGCCAGGCCCGAAAAGGCGCCTTCGCGGGGCAGCGACACGGTGACGACGGCATGGCCATTGTGGATCGCCAACCCGCGAAGGAAGCCCGGGCAGAAGGCGATATCCTCTTTGGCGCCGCTGGCGGGATCGACCCGGCACAGCATGCCGCGCCCCGAATCGAGCAGATAGACGCCATCGGCGGCGACTCGCGGGCTGTGCGGCATCGACAATTGATCGGTGACGATCCGGTCGTCGCGAACGTCGATCAGCACGCCGCCCTCGTGGCGCCGGTCGCGCCAGCCGCCGGTGATGTCCGAACGGCTGACCGCGGTGACGAAAGCGGGCGCGCCGCCGTCCATGGCAAGGCCGTTCAGATGGCATCGGTCCTCGGCCGCGAGGCGAGAGATGTAGGGCGGCTTCCACAAGGGCGTGAAGCCGTGGGTCAGGCTCATCGTCGCCAGGCAGCTATATTTGGTGTTGACGAAGATCACCCGGCCGGCGCGGTCGACTCCAAGCTCGTGGACGTCGATGTCGCCCGTGGTCTGAGCGTTGCGCGGCACGAACAGCCGGTCGAAATGCTCGTTGGCGCGCTCATGCGGGGCGAGCACGTTCTCAAGCCGCCAGATCTGGAACAACGAGCCGACATAGAGCCGCCTCGGAGTCGCATGGACGCCCATGGCGCGGACGTAATTCTGCTGGTGGAAGCTGACCTGGCCGCTCGGCAGCTGGCCGACCAGGAAGAGCTGCCCGGTCTGGTAGGAGGTGAAGGCGAGGCTGCAGCCTGTCCGCCCGAGCCAATTGCCGAAGCCGCGCGAAACGCTGATCCGGGTCTGGTCGGAGCGCGGCTGGGCCGCCTGCGGTGCCGCCTGGGCCTGCTCGACCGCGACGTCGGCCCCTTTGTCCTTGCTGGCAGCCATGCGTCCCCCGTCCCCGCTCAAGCTTCGCCGTCGATCTCGCGGACGATCATATCGGCGGCGGCCTCTGCGTCCATCGCCAAAGTGTCGATCCTGATTTCGGCCGCCTCGGGGGCTTCATAGGGTGAATCGACCCCGGTGAAATTGGCGAGCTTGCCGGCGCGGGCCTTCGCATAGAGGCCCTTCGTGTCGCGGCGCTCGGCCTCGGCCAGCGGTGTATCGACGAAGATCTCGACGAAATCCTCCTCGGCGACGAGCGCGCGGACCATGGCCCGTTCGGCGCGGAACGGGCTGATGAAGGCGGTGAGCACGATCAGTCCGGCGTCCATCATCAGCTTGGCTGCCTCGCCTGCGCGGCGGATATTCTCGACCCGGTCGGCGGCGGTGAAGCCGAGGTCCTTGTTGAGGCCGAGGCGGACATTGTCGCCGTCGAGAAGGAAGGTGTGGCGACCGCGCGCGTGCAGCTTGGCCTCGACCAGATTGGCGATTGTCGATTTGCCGGCGCCCGAGAGGCCGGTGAACCAGAGCAATTTCGGCCGCTGCTGCTTGAGGCCGGCGCGCAATGCGGGGCTGACGTCGAGGATCTGGGCGTGGACGTTCTCCGAGCGGCGAAGCGCGAAATGGATCATCCCGGCCGCGACGGTGGCGCCGGTGATGCGGTCGATCAGGATGAAGCCGCCGAGCGCCCGGCTCGCCGCATAAGGTTCGAAGGCGACCGGCAAGGCGGTGCGGACCACGGCGACGCCGATCTCGTTGAGCGTCAGCGTCTTGGCCGCCAGCTGCTCCATAGTGTCGATGCCGAGCTTGTATTTCGGCTCCTGGACGGTCGCCGGAACGGTTCGGGTGCCAAGCTTCAGCAGATATTGGCGGCCCGGGAGCAGGGCCTCTTCGTCCATCCAGACCAGCCCCGCCTCGAACTGGTCGGCGATCTGCGGACTGCCCGCGGCGAGCATGTCGCCGCGCGAACAATCGACCTCGCCGGTCAGTCCGATCGCGACCGCCTGTCCTGCCACGGCTTCGTCGAGCTCGCCATCCATGGTCACGATCCGGGCGATTTGCGCCGGCGTGCCGGCCGGGGCGATCGCGATCCTGTCGCCCGGCCTTACCGAACCCGAGGCCACAGTGCCGGCATAGAGCCTGCCGGGCGCTCGGATCACGCTCTGCACCGGCATCCGGAAGGCCAAAGCGGAGGCTGTGTCGACCTCGGCGTCGTCCAGGCACGCAAGGAGCGTCGGCCCGTCATGCCAGGCCATGCGCCGCGAGCGCTCGATGACATTGTCCCCGTCCAGGGCCGAGACGGGGATCGCCGTCACCGCAGCGATCCCCGCCGCTTTCGCGAAGGCGGCAAAATCGGCGACGATCGCATCGAACCGCGCCTGTTCGAAGCCGATCAAATCCATCTTGTTCACCGCCAGCACGAAATGGCGGATGCCGAGCAGATGGGCGATCATGCTATGCCGCCGGGTCTGGATCAGAACGCCCTTGGTCCCGTCGATCAGTACGATGGCGAGGTCCGCAGTCGAGGCGCCGGTCGCCATGTTGCGGGTATATTGTTCGTGGCCCGGCGTGTCGGCGAGGATGAAGCGGCGCCGCGCGCTGGCGAAATAGAGATAGGCGACGTCGATGGTGATGCCCTGCTCGCGCTCGGCCTCGAGGCCGTCGGCGAGCAGCGAGAAATCGGTCAGTCCGGCGAGCTTGTCCTTCGCCACCGCGCCGCAATCGTGGAGCAGCCGCCCGATCAGTGTGGACTTGCCGTCGTCGACCGAGCCGCAGGTGAGGAGGCGGAGCAGGCTCTTCATTAGAAATAGCCCTGGCGCTTCTTGCGCTCCATCGAGGCCGCCTGATCGCGGTCGATCAGCCGGCCGACCCGCTCCGAAGTGCCGTCGCGCACCATCTCGGCGATGATCTCTTCGATCGTCACGGCCTCGCTCTCGACCGCCCCGGTCAGCGGATAGCAGCCGACCGTGCGCACGCGCACCCGCCTCGTGACCGCCGCTTCGCCCTCGTCGAACCGGAAGCGCGCGTCGTCGACGATGAGCAGGGTGCCGTCGCGGATCGCGGTCGCCCGTTCGGCTGCGAAATAAAGCGAGGCGACCTTCAAGCGCTGGGCGGCGACATAGGCCCAGACGTCGCGCTCGGTCCAATCGGACAGCGGGAAGACGCGCAGCGACTCGCCCGGCGCCAGCCGTGTGTTGTAGAGGTGCCAGAGCTCGGGTCGCTGCCGCTTGGGATCCCAGATATGGCCGGCCGAGCGGACCGAGAAGACCCGCTCCTTGGCCCGGCTCATCTCCTCGTCGCGCCGGGCGCCGCCGAACGCCATATCGAAGCGGCCGGCGTCGAGCGCCTGCTTCAGGCCCTCGGTCTTCCACATTTCGGTGTGCAGCGAGGCGCCGTGATCGAACGGATTGATCCCGCGCGCCTCCGCCTCGGGATTGCGGTGGACGATCAAGTCCATGCCCGCTTCGGCGGCCAGCGCATCGCGCAGGGCGTAGAGCTCGGCGAACTTCCAGCCGGTGTCGACGTGCAGGAGCGGGAAGGGCGGCGGGGCGGGAAAGAAGGCCTTGCGCGCCAGATGCAGCATCACGCAGCTGTCCTTGCCGCCCGAAAACAGCATCGCCGGCCGCTCCGCCTCCGCCACCGCTTCGCGGATGATCTGGATCGCTTCCGCTTCCAGCTGGTCGAGATGATCGAGCGTCAGCCCCCTGCTCCTGTCGGTCCGTGGCGGTCGTGCCGGGCGATCGGCTCGCCCGTCAACCTCTTCCGCTCAGCCCGTATCGCGGAACAATGGTCTTTGGCGAGCTTTTCGCGGGACTTGGGACGCTCGCGTCCCGATCCAGCCAGTGGAGTTCAACATGCGTATCGCCAAGCCAATCATCGCCGCCGTCGCCTTGTCGATGGTCGCCGCGCCCGCATTCGCGCAGTCGGCCCAGCCTCTGTCCGTCGCGACGGCGGTGCAGGACGAGGGCGGCGCCGGCGACGACAGCGCGATCCTCCCCGCGATCGCCATCGCCGCCATCCTTGCCGCCGCCATCCTGATCACGTCCAACGAGGATTCGGATCTTTCCAATCCGGTCAGTCCCTGAACGGACGCGAGGCGCCCGAGCTCAGTCGAACAATTCCTCGAAGAAGCTCTTGCGGCGCTTGCCGTGATAGGGGCGGTCGTGGCCGTGGCGGCGGCCGTCGTCGTCGCCATAATAAGGCCTTTGCTCGTAGCCGCGCTGCGGCGGCGGCGCCTGAGGCTGAGGCTGCGGCGGGGCCGATGGCGCGGCCGGCGCGCTATCGAGAGCGGCGCGCTCGATGATCTTGTCGAGCTCGCCGCGATCGAGCCAGACGCCCCGGCATTGCGGGCAATAGTCGATCTCGACGCCCTTGCGGTCGCTCATCACGAGCGGGATCTTGCAGACGGGGCAGGGCATTCCGACGGCGGCATTGGTCATGGGGAGGGTTCTCCTGATGGTTCGCGACTCTCTAGGCGAAGATGGGAGGCCTCGCCAAGTCCGGCAAGGATCGAACGGTCGATCTGCGCGACCTTGGTGATTCCGGTCAGTGCCATTGCCACCCGCATCTCGGCCTCGAATATGTCGAGCAGGTGAGTCACCCCCGCGCCTCCCCGCGCGGCGAGCGCATAGGCCCAGGCTCGGCCGAGCAGGACGCCGTCGGCGCCCAGGGCCAGCATCCTCACCACATCGAGCCCCGAGCGGATGCCGCCGTCGACCAGCACGGTCAGCGCCCCGCCGACGGCGTCGGCAATGGCGGGAAGGGCGCGGGCGGTGGAAGCGACGCCGTCGAGCTGGCGGCCGCCATGGTTGGAGACGACGATGCCGTCGGCCTCGAGCCGCACCGCCTCGCGGGCGTCGTCGGGATCGAGGATCCCCTTGATCACCAGAGGTCCGTCCCAATGCGCGCGGATCCAGTCGAGGTCGCGCCAGGTCAGGCTCGGATCGAAATTCCGTCCGATCCAGCCGACATAATCTTCGAGGCCGCTATCGGCCCCGAGCACCGGCGCGAAATTGCCGAGCCCGTGCGGACGGCCGCGCAGGCCGACATCCCAGGCCCAGCGCGGATGGGCCAGCGCCTGGCCGAAGCGGCGCCAGCGGGCGCGAGGCCCCGACATGCCCGAATGGAGGTCGCGATAGCGCGCGCCGGGTATCGGCAGATCGACGGTGAACAGGAGGCCGGCACAGCCGACCTCCCGCGCGACCGCGAGCAGCTCGGCCATATAGGCGCGGTCGCGGATGATGTAGAGCTGGAACCAGATCGGCGCGGCGCTCGCCGCGGCGGTTTCGCGAATGTCGCAGACCGACAGGCTGGACAGGCTGAACGGCACCCCTTTGGCCGCGGCCGCGCGCGCGGCCTGCGCTTCTCCCCGCCGCGCGTACATTCCGGCGAGGCCGACCGGCCCGAGCGCGACCGGCATCGCCTGGCGGCGCCCGAACAGGGTCATGCTCATGTCGCATTCGGAAACGTCGCGCAACACGCGCTGGCGCAACGCCACCTCGGCCAGATCGGCGACGTTTCGGCGGGCGGTCAGCTCGGCATAAGCGGCGCCGTCAATATAATCGAACAGGAAGCGCGGCAGCCGCTTTTTCGCTGCGGCGCGGAAATCGGAAGCCGACGAAATCCGCATGCTTCCTCCCTTGGCCGTGGTGCCGGGTGTCGGACTCGAACCGACGACCTACCGCTTACAAGGCGGTTGCTCTACCAGCTGAGCTAACCCGGCCCGGCCTTCCTGGCCAAAATGGTCTAAGCGACCCCGAACGTCCAGCCCTCGGTGCGCGCGATTGCCGGCGTCAGGCCGTCCGGAGCGAAGGCGCGAGGTTCGGTCATCGCCAGAGCGCGCATGCCCGCCGCGGTCACCAGGGCGTCGGTCTGGTGGTCGTTCGGCTCGAAGCGCAACCGGGCCGGCGGGCTGCCGAGCGCCTTGAGCGCGCGATTGAGCTGGGCCCTCGATCTGAGCTTCGTTCCCGGAAGGGTGGCGCGGCGAATGTAGATGCGGGTGTAGATTTCGACCACAAGGCTACCCTGCTCGGAAAACGGGTCCATCGGCCAGATCGGCACCTTGCCGTCGAGCCGGTGAAGAAGCCGCATCCCGGCGAAGCTGGCCTTGGCGACCTGGGCGGCGCCGATCGCGTCATAGGCGCTCGCCGTCTTTCGTCCGCCCTGGGCGTTGAGCGCGGCATCGCATTGGCGGAAATGCACGAAATCGGCCTTCACCCCGTCGGCGATCCCGAAATAGAAATGGCGGCGGTGAACCCGTTCGAGAAAGCTGGCAGCGCCGAGATCCTCGTCGTCGCAGCACCGGTCGACATAGGCCCAGAATGAGCGGGCGGTCGACGGAACATCGGCTTCGCCGGGCAGATATTCCCCGCGCTCGGCGATCGGCGGCGCGAAGCTGAAATCGAAGCCGAACAGGGTCGGTGCCTTCGCCGCGGTTTCCAGCAGCCAGCCCAGAACCTCGGTTCGCGACCAGACATGGCCCGGACGGACCAAAACGGGTGCCGGCGCGCCGGCGCCGCACATGGCGATCGCGATGCCCTTGTGCCTCTTTCCCTTGGCGCCCGACCAGTCGATCGCGGCGAAACGGGTGAAATGAGAGACTTTCATGCTAAGAGCGAGCCCATGGATTTCGAGTGGGATGAGGACAAAGGGCTCGTCAAGCTGGAGAAGCACGGCATCGACTTCTTCGATGCACGAAAGATCTGGGCGGGAAAAGTTCTGGATCCTGTCGCACAACGCAACGTGGAAGGCGAGGCTCGGCCGACAGCTCTCGGAACGATCGGCGAAGATGAAATGATCATCGCGGTCGTGTATACGGTGCGGGACAGCATGGTGCGCCTGATTAGCGCGAGACGGGCGAGGCGAGATGAACGCAAAGATTACCAGGATCGGTTTGGACGAGGCATCTAAGGAGTCCCGGACCGATTGGGCGCGCCTGCGGGCCCTCACGGATGCCGAGATCGAAGCAGCCATTGCGGGTGATCCCGACAGCTATCTCTTGGCGCAAGGCGAGGAGATCGGCAGGAAAGGTGCGAGCTTTCGCTATCAGATCTACCGCGATCGAGGCGACACTTGGCGGGGGCGGCTGCTCTCGGCCCAAGGCGAAGTCCTGGCCGTCGGCGGGCAGGGCTTTCCGTCTCGTAAGGAGGTTCAGGCAGCCATCGCGGCGTTGCGCGATGCGCTTCTCGGCGGGAGATCGGAAGCCGCCTGAGAATGCGCGGGAGGCCAGAGGGACGAATTGGCCGCCTACGGAGTCACTTCTTCTTCCGCGGCTTCACCTTGGGCTTGGCCGCCGTCCAGTCGCGCGCGCGCTCGACGATCGCGCGGACGCGCTCGGGATCGGCGCTGCCGAAGCGGATCAGCACGGCCGGCCAGCCTTCGTAATGCGGCGTCTGCCAGAAGGTGTCGGGGTCGGTTTCCTTCAGCATCTCGATCGTGTCGAGATCGACCGCCACGCCGAACGAGTTCGCGGCCTCATGCCCGGTGTAGAGGAAGGGACGGCCGTTCGAAACCAGTTTCACCGCCGGCTTGCCGTAGCTGGTCGAAAGCTCGGTTTCGGGGAGTGAAAGGGCGAAGGCGACCGCTTGCTCCCAATTGTCGATCCGTGCGCTCACGGCCGGGTCGCGTCCACCGCGCCGCATGGCGGGCTGGAGTCGGCCTGCATCGCGATCCGCTCTCCCGTCTCGACGCTGATCCGGATCCGCTCGGCGGCCGGGTCGCTGCTGCCGGTGGGGCCGAAGGGCGCGGCGCTCAGCGAGACGCAATCGTCTCGCGGCCAATTGTCGACGCGCCAATCCTCGCCCGCCGGCAAAGCGCGGTTGAACAGACGCTGGCGCGACCCTTCCGGAGTCACCTCCCAAAGACCGAGGGCCTCGAGATTGCCCCAGCCCGCGCCCGAAAATTGGACGGCGGCGAAATAGCGGCCGTCGGGCGAGAAGACCGGCGGCTCGCCGGTCGCGATCACCGCCTCGTCGCCGGTCATCGCCCGGTCGACCAGCAGGAAGCCGTAATATTCGTAGCCGAGGAACGCGAAGCCGAAAAAGCGGCCGCCCGCAAATTGCCGGAAATCCTCCGGCTCGAAGTCGCTGATGTCGATCGCGACGTCGCCTCGCGTCCCGCGCACGACGATGCGGTCGCGGGTGACTTCCCGAACCGACGCGCGAAGCTCGGGCGGGATCACCGGCATCCGGCGTGGCCGGCCGAGCGCCTCTTCGAGCTCGGTCGCCCCGTCGCCCGGCTGAGCGGGCGCGGGGCTCGCGGCGAGCAGCGTCCCGGCGAGCAGGGCAAGGTTAATCCTGCTTCTTCGCACGCTGCTCCTCCCACCAGGCGATGCGCTCCGCGACGCGCTTCTCGAAGCCGCGATCGGTCGGCGCGTAGAAGATTTGCGGCGCCATCTCCTCGGGCCAGTAATTGTCGCCGGAAAAGCCGCCCTCGGCCTCGTGGTCGTAATGATAGCCGCCGCCATAGCCGATCTGCTTCATCAGCTTGGTCGGCGCGTTCAATATGTTCTTCGGCGGCATCAGCGAGCCGGTTTCTTTGGCGCTTCGCCAGGCCT
>Ga0190265_10000192_pt1 | contig 59037 bp, 70 predicted proteins | sample Popmic124T_FD_133135 | JGI IMG/M metagenome (GOLD analysis project Ga0190265, IMG submission 133135) | Populus adjacent soil microbial communities from riparian zone of Indian Creek, Utah, USA - 124 T | ecosystem: Environmental > Terrestrial > Soil > Riparian zone | place: USA: Utah | collected... | reverse complement strand
TAAGGCTGCTTCCTTCCGGACCTGACCTGGTTCGCGATCGCTCACCGCGTGGGACCCGACCATCAGCACCTCCGAACGGCGTACTGACCCCAAAGGCCGAGCCCTCGAACGGGGATTCGGCCCTGCTAGAGCGGATTGCAGGTACAGGGCACCGCTACCTCCCCGCCTAGCACGGTCCGTCACCGATCCTACCGGGACGGCGCCCGCCTGACCGCTGCGCCTAGAATCGGCCGTCGAAGGGCGCGTAGCTCAGTGGGAGAGCGCTCGCTTCACACGCGAGAGGTCGGTGGTTCGAAACCACCCGCGCCCATCTGGATTAGACGCTTTGGGCGAAGGACCATGATTAGTCTGATAATCTGATTTGGATGAAGCAGGTCACCGCAACCGAGGCAGCGCGACGCTTCTCTGAGGTTCTGGATTCGGTCGAGGGCGAGCAAGAGAGCTTTGTGGTCGTTCGGCGAGGACGTGCCGTCGCGACGATCGGCCCGGCTACCGGCGCGACCGGCCACGACCTGAAGAATGTCCTGCGCGAGCATCGCCCCGATGCCGCGTGGGCGGGTGAGCTTCGCGAGCTGCGCGACTCGATCGGCAGCGAGACGGACCCCTGGCACGCCTGATCCTCGATACCGCGGTTCTGATCTCGGCCGAGCGGGGGGCCTCCTCCCCGCTCGACGCCATCGATGACGACGACAACGTCGCGATCGCTGCCGTGACCGCAGCGGAGCTGCTTGTCGGCGTCGAGCTGGCGGACCCGAAGCGCAAGCGACCACGCGAGCAGTTCGTGAACGCGATCCTCGACACCGTCTCGATCGAGACCTACGACCTCTCGATCGCGCGTGCCCACGCAAGCCTGTTGGCCCACACCCGTCGCGAGGGCCAGACGCGGGGCGCGCACGACCTGCTCATAGCCGCCACCGCACGAGCGACCGAGCGGGTGGTGGTCACCGCTGATCGCCGAGGATTCACCGATCTCCCGGGGGTCGAGATTCGCTACGTCGCAGACTGAGCGCCGGCGAGCTGGGACATGACCGCCTCCGGGTCCCAGAAGGCGCGCAGAGTCCGGATGGTGCCGCCGTTGTCGACCATGTAGTGGAGGACAGCGTCGTAGGTGGCGCTCGTGCCGCCGGGGACCTCGATGGTGATGTCCGCCAGGACGACGGCCTCGCCCGGCGCCTCGTGGACGCGGCGAACCTCGAAGCTGACGGCCTCCAATTCCGCGATGCCGACGTCCCAGAAGGAGGCGATCTCCTCGATGCCACGGCGCGGCGGCTGACCGACCGGGTCCTCGACCACCGCGTTCGGGGCGAAGCGCGCGAGCCAGCCCTCGCGGTCGCCATCCATCACAGCGCCCATGGCAGCCCTGGCCACCTCAGCAGGCGAAGTGCTCACGAGCCCTCCCGCTCCGGCTCCCAACCAGCGCTGACCGCCTGCAGGCCGCGGAAGAAGATCGCGAGCATCGTGCCGTGCAGCTCGTCGCGCAGGCTCGGGTCGATCTGCTGCTCGAGCAGGAAGCCGTTGCCCATCGCGGAGACCATCGTCGCGACCTGCTCGACCGGCAGCTCCGGCCGCTCGTCGAACTCGTCGGACCAGCGGCGGAGGATCTCGACGACGCGCACGTGCAGCTCGCCGTAGCGCTCGTCGAAGCGGCGCTTGAACTCCTCGTGGCGGCCGGCGAAGGCGACGAACTGGAAGAAGAGCGTCGCGCCGCCGGGAACCGAGTTCACGGTCTCGATGAAGCGGATCGCCGCCGCCGCGGCCTCGTTGACGGGATCGTTGCCCGCAACCGCCCCGCCCAGCGCCTCCGTGACGGCGGTGAAGCGCTCGTCGATCATCGCCATGAAGAGGTCCTGCTTGCTGGCGAAGTTGGCGTAGAAGGCGCCCTTCGTGAAGCCGGCGTGGGCGGCGATGTCGTCGATCGAGGGCCCGTCGAGGCCGCGCTCGGCGCAGAGCTCGAAGGCCGCGTCGAGCAGCGCCGCGCGGGTCTCGGCCTTGCGCCGCTCGCGTGCGGGCAGCGGCGCCGAAGCGCGCGGGGCTGTAACTCCGGATACCATTGGGTATGCTGCATACTACTCGGTATCTGAGACGTCACAGGAGGGCATCCGCATGAGCGCGCACCTACCACCCGGCCCCAGCTACCCCGCCTTCCTGCAGGGCATGGGCTTCTGGGCACGTCCGCTCGCGTTCCTCGAGAAGTGCCGGCGCGAGCACGGCCCGCGGTTCACGATCAAGCTGCCGGGCTCCCCACCGTTCGTGATGCTCACCGACCCGGCCGAGGTCAAGCAGGTGTTCACCGCGCCGCCCGACGTCCTCCAGCCGGGCCGCGGCGCGCGCGTGCTCGAGCCGATCGTCGGCTCGAACTCGCTGATCCTGCTCGACGGCGACGCCCACATGTCGCAGCGCAAGCTGATGCTGCCCGCCTTCCACGGCGAGCGGATGGAGGCGCTGACCGAGCTGCTGACCGAGGTCACCCACGCGGCGGTCGCCGCGATCCCCCGCGACGAGCCGATCGAGCTGCACCCGCGGATGCAGGAGCTGACGCTCGAGGTCATCCTGCGCGCGGTCTTCGGCCTCGATCCCGGCGCGCGCTTCGACAGGCTGCGCGACCGCCTTAAGGGGATGCTCGAGTACGGCGACCGGGCGATCAGCCTTATCCCGATCGATCCCGACGGGCTGGTCGCGAAGGGCTTCGTGAGGATCCCCGCGGTCGCCGACTTCCTGCGCGACCAGGCCGAGGTCGACGCGATCCTGTTCGAGCTGATCGCCGAGCGGCGAGCATCGGACGAGGGCGGCGACGACGTGCTGGCGATGCTGCTCGAGGCGCGCCACGAGGACGGCTCGCCGATGTCCGAGCAGGAGCTGCGCGACGAGCTGCTCACGCTGCTCGTCGCGGGGCACGAGACGACCGCGTCGTCGCTCGCCTGGGCGTTCTCCCAGTTCGCCGTCCACCCGGAGGTCGTCGCGCGGCTCGAGCAGGAGATCGACCGCGACGAGGACGATGCCTACGTGACCGCGACGATGCACGAGACGATGCGCCACCGCCCCGTCCTCCCGAACGCGGCGCCGCGCTTCGTCGCCAAGCCGATCGAGGTCGGCGACTGGCGCTACGAGCCCGGCTGCTCGCTGGTCGCCAACGGCTACCTGATCCACCACGACCCCGAGATCTATCCCGACCCCTACGCCTTCCGCCCGGAGCGCTTCCTCGACGGGCAGCCGGGCACCTACACCTGGATCCCGTTCGGCGGCGGACGCCGGCGCTGCATCGGCGCCAGCTTCGCGCTGCTCGAGATGAAGATCGTGCTGAAGGAGATCCTCGGCGCGTGCACGGTCCAGCCGACCGAGGCCGACACCGAGCTCGCCCAGCGGCGCAACATCACGATCCGCCCCAACGCCGGTGCGCGCGTCGTGCTGAGCGACCGCGCCCACGTGCCGGTCGCCGCCTGACCACCGCATAGACTCGCGCCCCTGCGATGGGGCACGACTCGCCGGGCTCGCTCTTCCTCCGCTTCCTGAAGTTCGGCGCGCTCGCGTGGGGCGGGCCGGCGGCCCAGATCGCGCGCCTGAAGCACGAGTGCGTCGACGAGGAGGGCTGGGTCGACGAGGAGACGTTCAAGAAGACGCTCGCCGTCTACCAGGTGCTGCCGGGCCCCGAGGCGACCGAGCTGTGCATCTACTTCGGCCGGATCCGCGGCGGGAAGCTCGGCGGGATCGCTGCCGGGCTCGGATTCGTCCTGCCCGGGTTCCTGCTGATGCTCGGCCTGACGATCCTCTACGTCGAAGCCGATCTCGCCGGCAACCTCGGCAACGTCTTCTACGGGCTGCAGGCGGCGGTCGGGGCGATCGTCGCGCGCGCGTTGCTGCGCCTCGGTGGCAGCTTCGTCACCGACGTCCCGCTCGCGCTGATCGCGGCGGCCGCGTTCGCGCTGACCGTGTTCGAGAGCGCGAGCTTTGCGCTCGTCCTGCTGGGTGCCGGCATCGCCTACGAGCTGTGGGTCAACCGTGCGGCCTGGACACGGCGGACGAGCTCGATCTCCGTCGCACCCATCGCTGCCGGCCTGCTCGTCGGCGCAGTCTCGGTGTCGCTGACCACGGAGATCTTCTTCGAGGGGCTCAAGGCGGGGCTGCTCACCTTCGGCGGCGCGTTCACCGTCATCCCCTTCCTCCAGGAGTCGGCGGTCGAGAGCCAAGGCTGGTTGACGCAAGACCAGTTCGTCGACGGGCTCGCGATCAGCGGTGTGCTGCCCGCGCCGCTGATCATCTTCTCGACGTTCGTCGGCTACCTCGCGGGTGGCCTGGGCGGCGGATTGGCGATGACACTCGGGATCTTCCTACCCGCCTTCGTGCTGCCGACCTTCTTCCACCGTCAGCTCGTGGCGGTTGCCGAGAGCTCGCGCGCGCAGCCGTTCCTGCTCGGGGTCGCAGCCGGGGTGATCGGGCTGATCGCGGCGGTGACCATCGACATCCTCGAGACCGGCGTCGTGGACGTGCCGACGGCGATCATCGCCGCGCTCGCGTTCCTCGCCCTGCTGCGCTGGCACGGCCAGCTGACCGTGCTCTACGTCGTGGCGGGATGTGGTCTAGCCGGCGTCGCCCTCCAGTTGGCAGGCATCGCCTAGGAGCTAAGGCTCATCGTCCGTACCGATGCCGGGATCGCCGAGCGTCGGCTCGTCAGTCGCGCCACCGCTCTGACCGCCCGGTGTGGTCGTGCCCTCAGGCGTGGTGCCTCCGGTACCCGGTGTCGTACCGCCGGTACCCGGTGTCGTGCTGCCACCGCCGGCCTCGGGCTCGACGAGGATCTCGCGACCGTCCTCGAGCCGGTAGACGGTGCCAACGGGCTCGCCACGACCGACGACCTCCGCTCCGGGCTGGAGATCGATCGGGCGAGACTCCTCGCCGGGCTGAACGACGACCGATCCCGGCGGCGCCTGGTTCTTCTCGGCGAACAGAGCGGAGGTCAGGTCGAGCGACGACAGCGCCGCCAGCAGGAACGCGACCGACAGGACGATGCCGAGGTCGAACAGGTTGACGAGGCCGTCGAGCGGGTCGCCAGCGCGATCCTCGCGCGTGCGGGCGCGTGCGTTCACGCGGCTGGCCACTACTGACCCTCGGGCCGGGGCGCCTCGGGCGCAGGGGGCGTACCGCCGGTCGGCTGCGGCGCAGGAGTGCCGGGTGGGATGTGCGTCGCGGCCGGAGTAACGACCTGCGTCTGCGCTGTGGGCGGCTGCTGCGGCACGGCTGCCTGCTGCGGCGGGACAGCCGGCTGAGCCGGAACGGGCTGCTGGACCGGTGCCTGTGAGACAGCCGCGGCGGGCGCGGCGACGGCGGCCGTCGGCGGCAGATCGCGCTCGATCTCCGCCGCGACGTACTCGACGTCCGAGAAGTCCTGGGCGTAGAGACGGTCGCGGACCAACGAGACCGCGAAGGCGATCATGCCGATCAGCAGGCCGGCCACGGTGACGCTGAACGCTACGCGCAGCTCCTCGGTGAGCGTGTTCACGTTTCCGTCGGCAAGCGCCTTGAGGGCAGGCGACAGCGGGATCAGAGTGCCCATCAGGCCGAGTGCCGGGCCGGCTCGGACGAGGATCCGCGTGCGCTCGAGGCGGCGCATCGAGCGGTAGTCGTACTCGGCCATCCGCTTGGCGATCCGGTCGCCCGCACCGGGGCGTCCACGCTGCTCGACAGTCGCGGCGAGCGCATCGGACATCGCCTGGTTGTAGCCGAGCGCGCGAACGATCCGGACGGCCCCATCGCGATCTCCCACTGCTAGCGCGGCGCGAACCTCGTCGATCGCCTTGTCGAGCCGCGGAATGCCGCGCTTGCGTCGCTTGCGCATCTCCATCAGCAGCGCGCCGACCTCGATAAGGACGACGACGCCGGCGGCGAGTGCGAGGACTAGGACTGGTACGCGCAGCGCCTCGGCGACATCGAACAGGATGTCCTCGACGCTCATCGCGATCGGAAGCTGGTGCATCGGCGAAACCCTAACGACGAGGAATGGACAACCGCAGGCGGGGTCGGCGTAGGCGAGGACGGCGGCCCGACTCGAGCCCCGCACCCGCGCCCATCAGGAACAGGGCGCCGATGCCGGCCCACGCCACGGGCGGGACGTCGTCGTCGGGCTCGGGAACGTCGAAGTCGGGATCGCCCGACTGGGCGGCGCGAGCTGCCGACTCCGTCGCGGCGTTCGGCGCCGTGGTGCTCACGCTCGCGAGCAGCGCCCCCTCGACGGTGTCGCCGAAGGTCGACGGCGCTGGATCCTGGTCGGTCGTGGAGTCGTCGAAGGGGTCGGTGGGCGACGACGGCGTGTACGGCGTCGTCGTCGAGGTGTCGCCGTATGAGCTCCCAGCGCCGCTCGAGCCGTCGTAGGTGCCGCTGTCTGGCGCGCCCGCCGCGTCGTTGCCACCACCAGCGCCGGGGTCGCCGCTCTCGTCCTTGGGCTTGCCGACGATCACCTTCAGACGCTTGAAGCCCTCGACGACCTCCTCGCCGCGCTCGCCATCGCTGTCCGCGGTGACTACGGAGACCTTCGGCAGGTACGTCCCCGGCTCGTCATAGGTGTGGGTGACCTCACGTCCGGTGGCGGTCGCGCTGCCATCGTCGAAGTCCCACTCGAGCTTGTAGATCTTTCCCGAACCCCCGCCCCTCGCGTAGCCCTGGAACGTCACCACCTCGCCAGCCTTGCTACGACGGTTCGCGTTGGCGGTGAGCTCGAACGACGACGACGAGCTCAGCGTCATCCTCTTCACCTCGAACCGGCTCAGATACTCGTTGTAGTTGTCGTCCTTGGGGCCGGTCGAGTTGCGGATGAACCGGACACGGCCCTCGTCGTCGACGAACAGCGCCGGCGGGGGCACGTCGTTGAGCTGATCCTTGCTGACCCTGACGGCACCCTCCGAGTCGAGGGTCGCCTCCTTGAAGCCGTCGAGCGCGCCAACCGCCTTCAGGACGTCCGCCATCTCGTAGTACTCGTCGACGGGCAGCAGGTCGTAGTCCTCACCTTGCTTGCGCCTGATGCGATAGCTGGTGCCTGCCGGCTCCGGGTCGATGGTGGCCAGGTCCAACGACTTGGACTCGGCATCCGGCATCTCGATCGTGATCGTCGGGCTCGCCCAGGCGGTGGCGCACCAGACCGCCAACGCGATCGCGAGCAGGGGGAACGCCGTTCGAGCTGCCTTGCGAGGGGAACGAGGCATCGAACGACCGATGTTAAGGAAGTGCGACGGATCTGTCCCAGGTTCCTTTGGCTGTGCGGCCAACTATGGTGTCCGGAGGCAGACGAGGGATGAAGCCGGTCGACCACAAGAAAGCCGCGCCAGAGCGCGACGCGCTGTTCACGACGCTGTCGGGCGACCCGATCGCGCCGCTCTACACGCAGCAGGACCTGCCCGAGGATCACGACGCCGCAATCGGCCGTCCTGGGGAGTTCCCCTACACGCGCGGGGTCTACCCCTCGATGTACCGCGGCCGTCTGTGGACGATGCGCCAGTTCGCCGGCTTCGGCACGGCCGAGGAGACCAACGAACGGTTCCGCTACCTGCTCGACCACGGCCAGACCGGCCTCTCCACCGCCTTCGACATGCCGAGCCTGATGGGCCACGACTCCGACGCGCCGATGAGCCTCGGCGAGGTCGGCCGCGAGGGCGTAGCGATCGACACCACGCAGGACATGGAGACCCTGTTCGCCGAGATCCCGCTCGACAAGGTGTCCGTCTCGATGACGATCAACGCGCCGGCGGCGATCATGCTCGCCTTCTTCGTCGTCGCCGCCGAGCGCCAGGGCGTCGAGCGCGCCGACCTGTCGGGCACGATCCAGACCGACATCCTCAAGGAGTACATCGCCCAGAAGGAGTGGTGCTTCCCGGTCGAGCCGGCGATGCGGATCGTCACCGACATGATCGAGTGGTGCGCCACCGAGATGCCGCGCTGGCACCCGATCTCGATCTCCGGGTACCACATCCGCGAGGCGGGAGCGACGGCCGCCCAGGAGCTCGCGTTCACGCTCAAGAACGGCTTCACCTACGTCGAGCGGCTGATCGAGCGCGGCATCGACGTCGACTCCTTCGCGCCGCGACTCTCCTTCTTCTTCAACGCGCAGATCGACTTCTTCGAGGAGATCGCCAAGTACCGCGCCGCCCGCCGTATCTGGGCGACCGAGATGCGCGACACCTACGGCGCGAAGGACGAGCGCTCGCTGCTGATGCGCTTCCACACCCAGACTGCGGGCGTCTCGCTGACCGCGCAGCAGCCGCTGAACAACATCGTCCGCACCGCGATCGAGGCCCTCGCCGGCGTGCTCGGCGGCACCCAGTCGCTGCACACCAACTCCTACGACGAGGCGCTTGCGCTGCCGACCGAGGAGGCCGTTCGGGTCGCCCTGCGCACCCAGCAGATCATCGCCGGCGAGACGGGCGTCACGAACACGATCGACCCGCTCGGCGGGTCCTACTTCGTCGAGGCGCTGACCGACCGCATGGAGGCGCAGGCGCGGCGCTACTTCCGCCGCATCGACGAGCTCGGCGGGATGGTCGAGGCGGTCCGCTCGGGCTTCCCGCAGCGCGAGATCGCCGATGCCGCCTACGTGCTCCAGCACGAGATCGACACCGGACGGCGACCGGTCGTCGGCGTCAACGTCAACCGCGACGAGGCCGAGCCGCCGATGGAGACGCTGCGAATCGACGCGGCGCTCGAGCGCAAGCAGATCGAGCGGCTCGAGGCGGTCAAGGCGGGGCGCGACAGCGAGCAGGTGGAGGCAGCGCTCGCGCGCGTGCGCGCCGCCGCCAACGACGACGACGAGAACCTGATGCCGCCGTTGCTCGACGCCGCACGCGCGAGCGCCACCGAGGGCGAGATCGTGTCCGCCCTGCAGGAGGTACTCGGCCATTACCGAGAGACGCCGGTCTTCTAAGCGGTTTGTAATCACCCCGCTGGGTAGGTGCCCTTTTGCATCTGACCCGGCGTACAAGGAGAGGCATCACCGATGGCGGCTGAGTTGAAAGAGCGCGAGACAAAGCTCGTCCAGTACCTCAATGAGGCTTACGCCAAGGAGCAGGAGCTGGTCACCGCGCTGCAGGCGCACATCTCTTTGACGACGCGAGACGCTTACAAGAAGCGCCTCAAGGACCACCTCAAGGAGACCAAGGCCCAGGCGAAGGGTCTCGAGCGGCGGATCAAGCAGCTCGGCGGCAAGGCCGAGAAGCTCGACCTTCCCGGCCCCGACAAGATCAGCGAGGTAGCGGGCAAGGCCCAGGCCGCCGCGCAGAAGGCCGCCGCGGCCGCGAAGGGTCCGCTGCACGCGCTGCGCGGCACCGGCGAGGCCGAGAAGATGCTCAAGAACGCCAAGACGGAGTTCTGGAACGAGCACGACGAGATCGCCAACTACCTCGCGATCGAGGCGCTCGCCGAGGCGGTCGGCGACAAGGAGACCGCCAAGCTCGCGCGCGAGTTCCGCAAGCAGGAGGAGCGGATGGCGAAGTTCCTCGAGAAGACGATCAGCCAGCTGACGAAGGACGTCGTGCGCGAGGAGGTTCCGGCCTCGCAGCGCAACGGCGGCACGCGCCGTAAGCCTTCGTCGCGGGCCAAGCCGGCGGCCAAGCGCTCGACGACCGCGACGCGGTCCGCCGCGGCGCGCAAGGCGGCGACGACGCGCGCCAAGTCGAGCTCTACGACACGCGCCAAGGCGAGCAGCTCACGCACGAAGTCCGGTTCCTCGACACGGGCGAAGGCGAGCGCCGCGAAGCCGAAGGCGCCGTCCCGGGCACGCAGCCGTCCGCGCAGCCGCGCGAAGGGCTAGACCTCCTGGACCTGCAGCAGGCTGGTCGTCCCGGGCGCACCGCTCGGGAGGCCAGCCGTGATCGCCACGCGCTCGCCGGGCTTGACCCAGCTGAGCGTCAGAGCCCGTGCGACCGCGTCGGCGATCAGATGCTCGGTGACCTCGCGCCGCGGCATGAAGGCAGCGGTGACGCCCCACATCAGGCTGCAGCGGTGGACCACCTCGACGTTCGGCGACAGGGCGTAGATCGGAACCTCGGGCCGGTGAGCTGAGATCAGCCTTGCCGAGCGGCCCGAGAGCGTCGGGCAGATGATCGCCGCGAGTCCCAGCTGGCGCGCCGCCGAGCAGGCGTTGTAGGCGACGGTGTAGGCGGGGTCGCGCCAGTCGCGCCAGACACGGTGCTCGTTCCACTGCTTGGTCGGCACCGCCGGCTCGGTCCGCTCGGCGATCGAGGCCATCATCGCCACGGCCTCGACCGGGTGGGCGCCGACCGCCGTCTCCTGGGAGAGCATCAGCGCGTCGGTGCCGTCGAGGATCGCGTTGGCGACATCTGTCACCTCGGCGCGGGTCGGCCGCGACGACGAGACCATCGACTCGAGCATCTGCGTCGCGGTGATCACCGGGCGAGCGTGGCGCCCGGCGACCGCGATCACGTCCTTCTGCACGAGCGGCACCCGCTCCAACGGCAGCTCGATGCCGAGATCGCCGCGGGCGACCATCACGCAGTCAGCGGCGGTGACGATCTCCTCGATGTTCTCGACCGCCTGCGGCTTCTCGATCTTGGCGACCAGCGGCAGCTCGGTGTGCTTGCGGACGTCCTTGACGTCCTCCGCCCGCCGCACGAACGAGAGCGCGACCAGGTCGACGCCGATCGACTCCCCAAAACGCAGCAGCTCGAGGTCGCGCTCGGGCACCGCCGGCAGCGCGATCAGCTCGCCCGGGACGTTCACCCCCTGCCGTGACGCAACGGTCCCGCCGAGGTCCACCTCGGCGTCGATCTCGCCGGCATCCGTGCGCACCGCGGTCACGCACAGCCGGACGGACCCATCGGCGAGGTAGATCGCATCCCCCACCTCGACCGCCGCAGCCAGGCCGTCCCACGCAACCGACATCCGCTGCAGGTTGCCGGTCACGGCCTCGCCACAGACGATCGTCAGCCGGTCGCCGCTGCGCAGCTCGGCGACGTCACCCTCGAGCGGGCCGATGCGCAGCTTCGGCCCTGGCAGGTCCTGGAGGATGGCGACCTCGCGACCGACGCGATCGGATGCCTCGCGCACGCGTTCAGCCGTCGCGGCCTGGCTCTCGGGCGTGCCGTGCGCGAAGTTCAGCCGCGCTACGTCCATGCCGGCCTCGATCAGCCGCACGAGCGTCTCGGGATCGCCCGACGCCGGCCCGATCGTCGCGACGATCTTCGTACGACGCACCCCAGCCCTCACCCGAAGAAGACCTCGGCGGTCTCGTAGAGACCGGGGTCGAGCAGCTTGAGGTCACGCAGGGCATCCTCGAGAGAGACGCGCACGATGTCCGGTCCGCGCAGGCCGACCATCTGACCGAACGCGCCGTCGGAGACCGCGTCCATCGCGGCGACCCCGAAGCGCGTCGCGAGCACGCGGTCGTAGGCGGTCGGCGTACCGCCACGCTGGACATGGCCGAGAATCGTCATCCGACTCTCGTAGCCCGTCCGCTGCTCGATGTCGCGCTCGAGCTGAACCGCGATGCCGCCCAGCCGGACGTGCCCGAAGGCGTCGATCTGCTGCTCGTCGGCGACCTCGGCGCCCCCCTTCGGAACGGCACCCTCCGACACGACGACGATCGAGAACGTGCGGCCACCGGAGTGGCGGCGCTCGATGCTCGCGCATACCTCGCCGAGATCGAATGGCCGCTCAGGGACGAGGATCACGTCGGCGCCGCCGGCCATGCCGCTGTAGGTGGCGATCCAGCCGGCGTGGCGGCCCATCACCTCGAGGATCATCACCCGGTCATGGGACTCGGCCGTCGTGTGCAGGCGGTCGATCGCGTCGGTCGCTATCTGGACCGCGGTCTGGAAGCCGAAGGTGAAGTCGGTGCCGCCGAGGTCGTTGTCGATCGTCTTCGGAACGCCGACGATCGGGATCCCCTCGTCCTCGTAGAGCCTGCGCGCGACGCCAAGCGTGTCCTCGCCGCCGATTGGGATCAGCGCGTCGACGCCGAGCTGCTCGAGCGACGTCTTCAGCCCCGCCGAGCCGCCATCCTGTTTGTAGGGGTTGGTGCGCGAGCTGCCGAGGATCGTGCCACCGCGGTGCAGGATGCCCGACGTCGTCTCCTTCGTCAGCTCGACCGCGTGCCCCTCGATCGCACCGGCCCAGCCATAACGGAAACCGACGAACTCGTGGTCATCCCCGTTCTGGAGCCCGCGTCTGACGATCGCCCGGATCACTGCGTTGAGCCCCGGGCAGTCTCCGCCTCCCGTGAGGATGCCGATCCGCACTCGCTAGTCGCTGTCCTTGCGCTTCTCGCGCTGCTCGTCGGGCTCGGTCACCTCGGGCGGCGCCTCCTCGGGGAGCTGTCCCGACTCGTCGGGCTCGCCCTCGAAGTCCTCGTTGTCAGGCGTGTCGCGCTTGGGCGCTCCGGACTCCATGTCCCGATGCTACCCGTGGGGTGATCGCCTGTATCAGCGCGCCGACGATCTTGCTGCGGGTGTCGGCCTCCGGGTGCCAGAGGACGCCGAGCGCGAACTCGTGCTCGGAGGACTCGACCGCCTCGACGATCCCGTCGGACAGCGCATGGCCGGTGGGGCGCAGACCCTCGCCGAGCTCGGCGACGGCCTGGTGATGGTGGGACTTGACGGTGATCCGGGTCGCCTCGGCAGCGCGGGCCGCCAGCGAGTCCGGATCGAGTTCGACCTCGTGCTCGGAGAAGGTGCCGGGCCGCTCCAGGTGGTGCTCGTCGCCGACGACCTCGGGCAGATGTTGGTGCAGCGTCCCGCCGCAAGCGACATTGAGCATCTGGCCGCCACGACAGATGCCGAGCACCGGCATGCCGCGCTCGAGCGCCTGGTGCGTGAGCGCAAGCTCGAAGCGATCGCGATCCGGGCGCGTCTCGCCTGTCTTCGGATGCGCAACAGCACCGTAGGTACCAGGATCGACGTCGGCCCCGCCCGCCAGGATCAGGCCGTCGATCCGGTCGAGCATGTCGTCGGGTGCCTCGGCGGTCGCGTCGTCGGGCGCGAGCACCATCGCAAAGGCGCCGGCGCGCTGGACGGCGTCCACGTATGCGCGCGGCGTGAACGCGATCTCGTCGTCCCAATGGCTCCAGCGCGCCCGCTCGACGGCGGCGCAGATCCCTATCCCGATGCCCACGCCCCGAACCGTACCCGCGTAGCCTGGCCTAAGATCGCTCGCCATGGACTTGCGCAAAGAGAAGGTCGTCGTCGAGACCGACCGCTACCGGGTAACCGGATCGATGACGTTGCCGGCCGATGGCTTCCGCAGCCGCCTCTCGGATCACATCAACCGCGAGGATCTGACTTTCTTCACGATCGTCGACGCGGAGCTGACGCCGCTCGATGGCGGCGCCAGTCGTACCGCGCCTGTTCTGATGCTCGCTCGCGAGCACGTCCGCCTGGTCATCCCGGCGGAGCCCAGCTAGCGCGCCGCAGCGTCAGAAAGTCGCGCCGCCGGGTCGTAGCCGACCCTCTCGCGACACGTGCCGCTGGGATCGAGGCGGTAGTCGCGGTCCCCGCGTGAGCGAAAGCCCGGGTCCGCCTCCACGTTGGAGATCGCCTCGAAGCCGCCGTCGGAGAGGATCTCGCCCTCGTCGCCCTGCCAGAGGCAGTTCTCTCGCGCGACGTTGCCATCGCCGATCTCCTCATCCCATGACGAGGTGATGTTGAGCGTCGCTGAATAAGCGATCACGTTGCGCTCGACGACGTTGTTCGAGGACGCGTAGTGATCGTCACCGCCGAATGCAACGCCACCGCGCACCGAGGAGCCGCCACCGTCGATCACGTTGTGAGCGAAGCGAGTTCCCTGAGCGTTCGGATATAGCTGGATCGCGTAGGCCGCCGAGCCGTAGATCACGTTGCCGACGATCTCGCCGTCGACGACGTTCGAGGCGTAGATCCCGTGGTCCTTGTTGTCGTTGTCCTCGCTGCCGCAGTCGCGGAACAGGTTGCCGCGGACGACGGTCCGCACGGCCTGACCGTCGCCGTCGTTGCTGCCAAGGATCATGCAGGACAGGCCGCGGCCCTCGTTGGTGATCTCGCTGTTCTCGACCACCACGTCCTCCGAGTAGACCTTGACCGTGTTCGACTCGCCGTTGCCCTCGATGACGAGGTTGTTGAGGATCACGTCGTCAGACCCCTCGGGGACGGTCACGATGCCCTCGATCGTCGCGCTCTCGCCGGGGTAGCCGCTGATAACGATCGGGGAGCCATCCTCGCCGCCGTGGTCGAGCGTCAGCACCTCGTCGTGGTCGTCCTCATCCTCGGCGACGTAGGTCCCCTCGCGCAGGCAGCCGATCTCACCGGCAGCGAGCGAGTCGGCGAGCGCCTGGACGGTCTCGAACGGCGTGGCCTCGCCGCCGTCCGTCGAATCGGAGCCCTCTGGGGCGGCGAACTTGTCGCAGACGACGTCCGTGGTCCGCTGCCCCGGTGGTTGACCGTCCGCCTTCGCGGGCGGCGGGCTCGCGGCGCCGGTCGGCGGCGGCTGACCCTCGTCGCCGCAGGCCACGAGGGTCAGCGCGAGAAGTACGAGCAGTAGCGTCGCGAGGATCTTTGTCATGGGCACTTTCTCTGCGCTGGCCCCGCGAGCGGAGAGGGTGGGATTCGAACCCACGAGGCAGGGTAAACCCGCCCACGCGATTTCCAGTCGCGCTCCTTAAGCCACTCGGACACCTCTCCGGGACTGCCGAAGCCTAGAGACTACGGGCGGCAATCCTGGAGTGCGCGCGCATAGAAGCGTAGGTAGGCCGGCATGTGCGTGCTCCAGTAGTCGCCCTCGTGCCCGCCAGACCAGGTGTGGCGAACCGCGTCGGCGCCGCCGGCCTCCAGTACCGCCGCGAGAGCGTCGTTCGACGAGCGGAACGGGTCTGCGTCCCCGCCGTCGATCCAGATCGGTCCGTCGCCTAGCGCCGCCGAGTCGGTGCGCAGCGCACCGATCACGTCGTGGGCGGCAAAGTCGTCGGCGTCGTCGAACGCGCCCTCGGGCGTCTCGCCGGCGCTCTCCCACAGCGCAGCCGAGTGGCCACCGATGGCGCAAAAGCGGTCCGGATGGAGGCGGGCGAGGTCGAAGGCGCCGAAGCCGCCCATCGATATCCCGCCGATCGCCACCCGCTGCGGATCGGTGTCGAGCCGCTCGATCGCGGCAGGCAGCACCTCGTCGACCACGTAGCGTCCCCACGGGCCGTCGTCGCGGTCGTGGAAGTAGCTGTGGTCACCGCCGTCTGCGAAGACGATCGCCGGCGCACGCTCGCCGAGCGCCTCCAGGCCGCTGAAGAGTCCCGCAGTCAGGTTCGAGTCCGAGTTGCCACCACGGCCGTGGAGGAAGAGCAGCAGCGGCCGGCCCTCGGAGCCGCCGCGTGGTCGGACCAGCGTCTGGCGGCGGCTCTCGCCGAGCAGCCTGCTGTCGACCTCGAAGCGCTCGACGGTCGCGCCGTGGGTCGAGCCGGAGTAGACGTCGTCGCTGCGCAGCGCGATCCAGGCGGCCGTCGCCGCGACCGCCACGAGAACCAGCACGCCCAGCCGCAGCAGCCCTCTGCGGCGCCCCGCCCCACCGTTGCGCATCCGCGCAGCCTAGCTAGAGGCCGAGGTCGCGAACCCCCGGCTCGTCCCAGCCGAGGTGGTGCGCGAGCTCGTGGCGAACCGTGCGGCGGACCTGGGAGCGCAGCAGCTCGTGGTCGTGGCCGAAGTCGCGCTCGAGCGTGTCTTGGTAGACGATGATCCGGTCGGGATAGTTGTCGCGTGCGACGGTGTCGCCGTAGTAGTGGCCGTAGGCGCCGTACTCGCGGCCCTGGCGCGAGACGACCACGGGGATCGTCTTCAGCACCTGCTGGAACTCGTCGGGCAGCTCGTCGATCGCCTCCAGCACGAGCTCGTCGAAGTCACTCGGCGCACGATCGGCCGGGGGCAGCTTCGCGAGCGTCTCGCTGCGCTGGACCATCCGCTCGATCTCGCGCTCGCTGGGACCGTCACCCATCAACGTCACGGTCGCCCAAGCCGTGAAGAGGATCAACGCGATCGCCCCGCCGATCCAGGTCAGCAGGTCCTCGGCGCCGGAGAGCTCGGGCGGGTTGAGCAGGAACAGCAGCATCCCGACGATGAATGCCGTCGCGGCGGCGGCCTTGAGCGGTGCGCGGAGCGTCTCCCTCACACATCCCAGGGTAGAAGGCGGTGCAAGCCGGCCGGCCAGCCAACCAGCCCTGTAGCGTGCCGCGTCCCGTGGACTCCCAGATCGAGCAGCAGGCCCCGGCGACCGACTTCGATCGCGCGACCGCGATCGAGCCGCTCGGCGACGGGCGTTATTCGGGCCTCGTCGAGGACGGCTGGGGAGCCCCACCCGGACCGAACGGCGGCTACCTCGCAGCGATCGTCGTGCGCGCGATGCAGGCGCACATCGCGCCGGACGACGAGCGCCAGCTGCGCTCGTTCACCGCTCACTACCTGCGCCCACCCGGCCCGGGAGAGATCGAGGTCGAGGTGGCCACGGTGCGCGCCGGCAGGCGGTTCTCCACCGTACGCGCGACCGTCCACCAGAACGGCAAGGAGATCATCACGTCGCTCGCCGCCTTCTCTGGACGCGGGCTCCCTGCGGCAGCCACCTGGACGCCCGACACGCCCGACGTGACGTGTGCGCCCGCTCACGACGCCGGCGGCCAAGCCCCCGCCGAGTACGACCCCTACGGCGACAAGTGGCTCGCTCCGACCGCCGACATGCCCTCGATCGTCCACCGCGTGAAGATCGCGCCCCGGCTCGGCGGCAAGCCCTTCTCGGGCCGCGAGCTCACGCCGGGAGAGAAGGTCGAGACCGGTGGCTGGATCGGCACCCTGCAGCCGCGGCCGATCGACGCCGTCTACCTCGCGTTGCTGGCGGACGTCTGGTGGCCGCCTTCGCTGGAGCCGCTGACCGCCCCCGCGATCGCGCCGACGATCGACCTGACGGTCCACATCCGCGCCGACCTCCCGCCCGGCGGGCTCGCAGACCAGCCGGTCCTCGGGCGCTTCTGGACCGCCGCGGCCGTCAACGGCACGATGGAGGAGGACGGCGAGCTGTTCCTACCCGACGGCACGCTGCTCGCCCAGTCGCGCCAGCTCGCGCTGCTCGCACCGTTCGGCTGAGCCGTCAGGCCGTGACCGGCTCGCCGACGCCGACGCGCACGGCGACCGTCGCGAAGTCGTCCGCGGGGACGACGATCGGCTCGATCTCCTCCCGCGCCGCGCCCGGTTTGTGGCCCCGCAGCCGCTCATGGCTGCAGACGACGTAGCACCACTCCATCAGGTGCATCCGCGCGTCCGGCTGCATGTCGAGGATGCGCGCACCGACCAGGTAGCGGCCTCCTTCGCCACGGCACGAGCGGATCTCTGCTCGCACGCGGACGTCGTGCTCCTCACCTGTTGCGTCGGCGAGCCGGAGGCTCAAGAGCGGCTGGTAGCCGACCGGCACCGCCGACTCCATCACCAGCCCGAGACCGGAGGCGCTCGCGTCGACGACCCGGCCGATGACCGGCTCTCCCTGCACGTAGCTATGTGCGGGCGCGTCGCCCTCGAGGCGGTAGACGAGCCGCCGCTGGCGCCTCCCGCCGGACAGCACGAGCGTGCGCAGGATGCGCCGTAGCTCGATCAAGCCGAGCAGCGGGACGATGATCGCGGCGACGCCCGGCAGCGACGGCAGCAGCGCCGGCCCGAAGACGTCGACCAGCCGAACGGCGATGCCGCCCGACAACACCACCGCGCACAGCACGACCAGGCGCAGCTGGAGCAGGGCGTGCCAGCCACCCTCGTCCGTCCCGTGCTTCGGCGTCACCTTGAAGGCGGTCTTGGCGGGAACCAGGGCGCAGCGCAGCGCGCGCGTGTAGATCTCCATCGTCAGCAGCTCGAAGTGGGTCGTCTCGGCGATCCGCTGATAGCCGCGCGCAAGCGCCGAGCCGGCCATCAGGTTGAACGAGACCGCCGGCAGCCAGAGCGCGACCAGCGCCGCGACGCTGACCTTCATCGGCAGCGCGCCGGTCCAGAGGACGAGCGCCAGCGTCGAGAGCAGCAGCAGCCGCATCGGCGGAGCGAGATAGGCGAACAGCGACGCGAAGTAGGACAGCCGCTGGCCGCGGGTGAGCGCGTTCGCGCGCAGCGGCGACTCGGGCAGCGTGAAGACCGCGAGGTTGCCGCGCGCCCAGCGGTCGCGCTGGAGCAGGTAGCCGTCGAGGTCGTGCGGCGCGAGGCCCTGCACGAGCACCTCGTCGTGGTAGGCGCTGCGCCAGCCGTGGCGCTGAAGGCGGATCGTCGTGTGGAAGTCCTCGGCGATCGTCTCCGTCGCGACGCCACCGACGTCGATCAGCGGCTGGCGCCGGATCAGCGCAGCGGAGCCGCACCAGAAAGCGGCGCCGTGGCGATCCTTGCCGGGACAGATGACGCGGTAGAACAGCGACTGCTCGTGGCGGCCGACCGCGTAGTGCTGCGCCGAGTCGTGGTTGGAGAAGTCGTGCGGGCTCTGGACGACGGCCATGCGCTCGTCGTCGAAGTAGCCGACGAGGGCGTCGAGCGCGTCCGGCATCGGAACGTGGTCGGCATCGAGGACGAAGACCAGCTCGCCCGCGGTGCGCGGCAGCGCGTGGTTGATGTTGCCGGCCTTGGCGTGCGAGTTGTCCGGGCGCGTCATGTAGCGCGCGCCGCTCATCTGGGCGAGCTCCGCCATCTCCGGCCGGCGGCCGTCGTCGAGCAGATAGGTCGTGTGCGGGTAGGTCAGCGCCCGGCAGCCGGCGAGGGTGGCGAGCACGACCTCGATCGGCTCGTCGTAGGTGCAGACGTAGACGTCGACGCTGTGGCGCTCGGTGATCCGCGGCCGGACCGCCGGGGGACGCGACCAGGAGAACCAGGTCAGCAGCGCGAGCGCCCAGAGCCCGTAGATCTCGGTGACCAGCAGCATCCCGAAGGCGACCGGGCTGGTGTCACGGCCGCTCCACCCGATCCGCCAGGTCAGGTAGGCGACACCCCAGGCGAGCGCAAGCAGGGCGAGCGCGCGCAGAACGTGCTCGTGGCCGTCGAACCAGGCACCGAGCTTGGTCTGACGGCGCTCGTCGTCGATCGGGTCGCCGATCCGTCCCGTGATCCACGGGACGCCCAACAGCACCTGAAGTACCCGCATGCGATGTCGTATCGGCAATCGCGGCGCGGGCTGTAGACCCGAATGGCTTCAGCCGAGAACGGCTCGGTCGAGCTCGTCGAGCAGCGCCGCCACGACACGGGCGTCCAGCTGGCTCCCGGCGACGCGCAGCAGCTCCGCGCGCGCCTCCTGGAGCGTCGCGCCGGCGCGGTACGGCCGGTCGCTGACGATCGCCTCGTAGGTGTCGCACGCGGCGATGATCCGGGCGGTGAGGGGGATCGCCTCGCCGCTGAGCCCGTCCGGGTAGCCGGCGCCGTCCCAGCGCTCGTGGCTCGCACGGACCGCCGGCGCCAGATGGGCGAATGCGTCGATCCGCTCGACCAGCTCGCCGCCGACCGTCACGTGGCGCCGCATCACCGCCCACTCCTCCTGGTTGAGCGGGCCGGGCTTGAAGAGGACCTCGTTCGGGACCGCGACCTTGCCGACGTCGTGGAGCATCGCCGCGTAGCGGACGTCACGCGCCTCGCCGCGCGTCAGCCCGAGCCGCAGGGCGACCCGCTCGGCCATCCGCGCGACCTCGTCGCCGTGTTCGGCGGTGCTGCAGTCCTTCGCCTCGACCGTGCTCGTCAGCGCGCCGAGCACGTCCATGAAGGCGTGCTCGAGGTTGGCGGCGAGGTCGGCGCGGTGGATCGCGACGCCGAGGCCGGCGGCAACCGCCTCGACGAGCGCGACGTCGTCCTCGTCGAACGCCTCGCGCTCGAGCGCCTCGAGGTTCAGGACGCCCCAGATCTCGCCGTCGACGACGATCGGGACGGCCAGCTCGGAGCGCGGGTCGGTGTCGGGGTGACGGACGATGTAGTCGGGGTCGGCGTGGGTGTCGGCGACCAGCGCTGTCGCGCGTGTGCGCGCGACGCGGCCGTTGACTCCCTCGCCGACCGGCTGCTCGGTGAGCAGGAACTCGGTCATCACCTCGGCGAGCGGCCCGGCGCCGGCGACCAGCTCCAACGTGTCGCGCTCGGGATCGAGGCGCTGCACCGCGGCGAGGTAGAAGGCGAAGGTCTCGTGCAGCTCGTCGACGACGATCCGCACCATCTCGTCGACGTCGTGGGCCGCGGCCACTCGCGCGGACAGGCTCGCGACGAGGCTCATCTGCGCGCGCAGGTAGGCGAGCCGGTTGGACGAGGCCATCGTGCGGGCGCGCGTGTTCTTGCGCTGGCTGCGCACCGCTGCGGCACGGCGATCGCGCTCGTCACCCGGCATGTACGACCCCGAACCCCTGATCAGAGACTGCACCGGAAAGTGATCGGCAAGTGGTCTGTCCAGCTTGAGCAAGGCGCCCTCGCCTACCATCGTCCGCCGAATGGCTGTCGCAATCGCATCCGGTCTCGACAAGGACATGGCGGGCACGCCGCTGCTGCGCGGCGTCTCGTTCAAGCTCGAGCGCCGCGACCGGATGACGCTCTCGGGCCGCAACGGCAGCGGCAAGACGACGCTGATGCGGATGCTCGCCGGCCAGGCCTCGATCGACGGGGGCGAGCTGTCGCTCCAGAAGGGTGCGCGGATCGCGCTGCACGATCAGCGTCCACCGCGCGAGCGCGACGTCACGCTGCGCGACTACGTGATCGCCGGCTGCGGCGACGCGGCGGCGCTCGAGGAGGAGCTCGGCAAGCTCGAGCAGCAGATGGCCGAACGGCCAGACGACGAGTCGCTGCTGACCGCCTACTCGGACATCCAGGACCGCTTCGACCACGCGGGCGGCTGGGACTGGCGCCGGCGTGCGCTCGAGCCCCTGAACGGCCTCGGCTTCCGCGACGTCCAGCTCGACCGCCAGCTCAGCACCTTCTCGGGCGGCGAGCTGACCCGCGCCTCGCTGGCGCGGGCGCTCGCCGGGGCGCCTGACCTGCTGCTGCTCGACGAGCCGACCAACCACCTCGACATCGACTCGCTCGAGTGGCTCGAGAAGTACCTGGCCGAGATGGACGCGGCGATCGTGCTCGTCGCCCACGACCGCTGGTTCCTTGAGGCGGTCGGGACGTCAGTGCTCGAGCTCGAGGCCGGACGGGCGAAGTTCTTCGCCGGCCCTTGGCACAAGTGGCGGACCGAGAAGGCGGCACGCGAGATCGCGCTTGGCCGGGCGATCGACCGCCAGCAGGCCGAGATCGCGCGGATGGAGCGGTTCGTCGAGCGCTTCCGGGCCAAGGCGTCGAAGGCGCGGCAGGCCCAGTCGCGCGTCAAGACGCTCGAGAAGATGGAGCGCGTCGAGCGCGATCCGCGCGACAAAGGCGGCCTGTCGTTCCAGTTCGCCGACGTCGAGCGCTCGGGCAAGGTGATCTTCGAGCTCGACGGTGGGCGGATCGACGTGCCGAGCGACAGCGCCGACGCGCGTACGCTGATCTCCGACGCCGAGCTGTGGCTCGAGCGCGGCGAGCACGTGGCGCTCGTCGGCTCCAACGGCTCCGGCAAGACGACGCTGATCGAGACGCTCGCCGGCAACCGCGAGCTGCCCGCGGGCAAGCTGCGCACCGGGCACAACGTGTCGCTCGGGTACCTCTCCCAGCACGCCGAGCGGCTGGGCGACCAGGGAACGGTGCTCGAGGCGGCGCAGCGCGAGACCGGCCTCACGCCGGGCAAGGCACGCGCGCTGCTGGGGCGCTTCCTGTTCTCGGGTGGGGACGCCGAGAAGCCCCTGGCCGGACTCTCGGGCGGCGAGCGCCAACGGCTGTCGCTGGCGATCCTCGTCCACTCGGGGTCGAACGTCCTCATCCTCGACGAGCCGACCAACCACCTCGACGTCGAGAGCCGCGAGGCGCTCGAGGACGCGCTGAGCGGCTTCGAGGGATCGGTGCTGCTGATCTCACACGATCGCGCGCTGCTCGATGCCGTCGGAACCAGGACGGTCGCGATCGAGGAAGGGACGCTGCGCACCTACGAGGGTGGTTGGGCCGACTACGTACGGGTGCGCGAGGAGCGCCGCTCGCAGGCCTCGGCGGCGGCCGAGAGCTAGAAGCGCGAGCGCAAGAGCGCGAAGGCGGCCGCGAACGGCGGCGGCGCCAAGGCGAACGGCGGCGGCACGCCCGACGCCGGCCTGTCGAAGAACGCGCGCCGCAAGATCGGCGCGCTCGAGCGCGAGATCGACCGCGCCGAGACCGCGCTACGCAAGCTCGAGGACGAGCTCGCCGCACCTGCTGCCTGGTCGACGCCGGAGCGCTCCGAGGGCTCGACGGCGCGCCATGCCGCGGCCAAGCAGGCAGTCGAGGAGGCCTACGCCGAGTGGGAGCGCTTCAGCGCTTCCGCACGCGGCTAGCCGACGTCGTCGCGCGTGGAGCGCGTCACGCAGCGCGTGGCGGTGCACGCCCGGACCTTGAAGTGGACCTCGTCGCCGCGGGCATCTCCGCCGCGCGCCTCGACCCTCCTTACGTACGTCCACGACCTGCTGTTCTTCGCCGTGAAGCGCTCGCCTCGGTAGCGGAACACGACCTTCACCACCTCGGCGCCGCGCGGGACGACCTCGGCGCGTAGGCGGATCCGGGCGTCGGGCTTCCAAGCTGCCTCGATCTCGGTGATCGCAGGCGTCAGGGGAGGCGTGATCGAGCGGGGCGTCCCTCGATCGTCGGTCTGAGCAGCCGCCGGACCCGCTGCGCCGACAAGCGCCAGCGAGAGACCGAGGACTGCAAGCCGGGGCACAGGCACGCGAGCCAGCCTAACCCTTCCGCTCAGTTGGCCTTGTCGCTGCCCACGCGCGCGGTGCAGCGAGTCGCCGTGCAGGCCCTGACCTTGTAGCGGATCGTGTCGCCACGGCCGTCTTCGCCACGCACATCGACCGTCTTCCCGTACTTCCACAAGGGCAGCCTGTTGGCCGTGAAGCGCTTGCCGCGGTACCTGAAGGTGACCTTGACGACCTTCGCCCCGCGGGGAACGACTTCGGCGAGCAGCCGGATCCGGCCCCTGCCCTTCCAGCCCGCCTCGATCTCGGTGATGGCTGGCGTGAGCGGCGGCGTGATCGAGTGCGGCGGGTCGTCGCGCTCGCCCTGGCCGGTCGCCACGCCCACGCCGGTGCCGGTCGCCGCGATCGCAGCGACGACCACGCAGAGCGCGACGCGCGTCCAACCGAGCTCGAGCCGAGGCATGCCCCTCCACAGTGTTGCCAGTAGGGAACGCCTAGCGTAGAGCCGATGCCGTTCCCAGCGCAAGGGGTACGGCTGGTTTCGGAGCGGAGGCCCCGGGCACCATCTTCGCCCCCGAACCATGGAGGCAGACATGGCAGCGAACGACCCGACCCGTGGCCGCGGCATCACCGCCGCGCGCCGCCTGACGACCGAGACGAAGCAGTTCTTCAAGACGAGCGAGTGGTGGGCCTACCTGCTCGTCGTCGTCGCGATCCTGATCGCCGGCAACTCGATCGAGGGTGAGGAGGGTGGAGCTGACTTCTTCGCCGCCGACAAGGTCTGGCTCTACGTGACGATCCTGACGGTCGGCTACCTGATCAGCCGCGGGCTCGCCAAGTCCGGCGTGCGCGAGCCGTACTGGGACGACACCGGAGACAACGCCAACCGCGACGATCGCTAGCGCGGGATGTTCCTCTTCACCAAGCGGCCGGGACAGCGGACGCAGGTTCGCTTCATGCCCGGCTGCTTGGTGTGGTCCCTGATCATCTCGATCGGGTTGACCGTGCTGCTCAACCTGGCGATACGCGCGTTCTAGCGGAGAGGGTGGGATTCGAACCCACGAGCCGCTTACGCGACCAACAGTTTTCGAGACTGCCCCGTTCAACCACTCCGGCACCTCTCCATAGGTCCGCTGCGGGACGCGACAAGGCTAGCGGAGCTACTAGCGCATGGCGCGCGAGATCACCATGCGCTGGATCTCGTTCGTGCCCTCGTAGATCTGCGTGATCTTGGCGTCGCGCATCATGCGCTCGACCGGGTACTCGTTGACGTAGCCGTAGCCGCCAAGGACCTGGACGGCCTCGACGGTCACGTCCATCGCGGTGTCCGAGCAGAACAGCTTCGCCATCGACGAGTACTTCGAGAGCTGCGGGTCGTTGCGGTCGGCCATCGCGCAGGCCTTGTAGAGGAGCTCGCGCGCAGCCGCCGTCTTGGTCTCCATGTCGGCGAGCTTGAAGGCGATCGCCTGGTGCTCGAAGATCGGCTTGCCGAAGGAGATCCGCTCCTTCGCGTAGTCGTTGGCGTAGTCGGTGGCCCCCTGGGCGATGCCGACGGCCTGGGCCGCGGCGCCGAGACGGGTGCGCTCGAGCGTCGAGAGCGCGACGGCCATGCCGCGGCCCTCCTCGCCGATCAGGTGGTCGGCCGGCACGCGCACGTTCTCGAGCACCGGCTGGCCGGTCGGCGAGCCCTTGATGCCGAGCTTGTGCTCGAGCTTGGGGACCGAGAATCCCTCGCGGTCCTTCTCGACGACGAACGCCGAGAAGCGCTTGTTCTCCCGGTCGGTGACCGCGAAGATCACGTAGAAGTCGGCCACCGAGGCGTTGGTGATCCAGTTCTTGGTGCCGTTGATGACCCACTCGTCGCCGTCGCGGACGGCGGTCGTGCGCATCGCGCTCGGATCAGAGCCGGCCTCGGGCTCGGACAGGCAGAAGGCCGGCGTCCACTCGCCGGAGGCGCACTTGGGCAGCCACGTCCGCTTCTGCTCATCGGTGCCGTGGAGCTGGATCGGCAGCGTGCCGAGCTCCTGGATCATCAGGATCAGCGCCGAGGCCGCACATGCCTTGGCGACCTCCTCGATCGCGATGTTGAGCATGAGCGTGCCGGTGCCGGTGCCGCCGAGCTCCTCGGGGAACGGCAGCCCGAGCAGGTCGTGGTCGGCGAACGCCTTGCGGACGTCCCACGGGTACTCGCCCTTGGCGTCGATCTCCGCTGCGCGGGGCGCCACCACACCCTGCACGAGGTCGCGGATCGTGCTCTGGAAGTCCTGGAACTCCTGGGGAAGGGTGTAGGCGTCTGCGCCCGGCGTAGTGGTGGTGGTCATGGACGGCAAGATAAAGCCCGCGGAGCTCTCCCTATCCTCAGGCCATGCGCCAGGAGCTGCGACCGCTGTTCGACCGCGTCGTCATCAAGGAGCTGGACCCCGATCGGATGCGGCGCTCGGGACTGATCGTGCCGCCGGGCTCGAACGAGCCGCCGCCCCAGCACGGGATCGTGCTGAGGGTCGGGCAGGGACTCGACTGGTGGGAGTCGGTCGGCGTGAAGATGCCGGTCCAGCCGGGCGACCACGTCGTCTTCCCTGCATCGGCCGGGGTGTGGATCGAGGTCGAGGAGGAGCGGCTGCTGGTCTGTCGTGTCGGCGAGCTGCTCGGGGTGCTCGAGTCGGCCGAGGACCGCGCCACCGTCTGATGCGGCTGCTGTTCGTCTGCCTCGGGAACATCTGCCGCTCGCCGACCGGTGAGGGTGTGATGCGCCATCTGCTGCGCGAGGAGGGGCTCGAGGACGCTGTCGAGCTCGACAGCGCCGGGACCGGCAGCTGGCACGTCGGCCATGCGCCGGACGAGCGCGCGACGCTCGCGGCACAGGGGCGCGGGATCGAGCTGGCGGGGGCGGCACGCCAGGTGACGTCCGACGACTTCGAGGCCTTCGACCTGATCCTCGCCGCCGACCGCTCCAACCATGCCGACCTGCGCGCACTGGCGCCCGATGACGACGCGCGCGAGCGCGTGCGGCTGCTGCGCGAGTACGACCCCGAGGCCGTCGCGGCGAACGAGCTCGAGGTGCCCGATCCCTACTACGGCGCCGACGACGGCTTCGACGAGGTGCTCGACGTCGTCACGCGCGCCTGCGAAGGACTGCTGGACGAGGTGCGCGCCCGCGTGGCGTGAGCCGGCTAGCGGCGAGAGGCGAAGAACGACCGCAGCAGGTCGGCGGACTCGCCTTCGAGCAACCCGCCGGCCACGTCGGGCCGATGGTTGAGGCGCGGCTCGGCGAGCACGTCGAAGACCGATCCGGCCGCGCCCGTCTTCGGGTCGGTCGCGCTGAAGACCACGCGCGGGACGCGGCCGAGCACGATCGCCCCTGCGCACATCGCGCACGGCTCGAGCGTCACATAGAGCACGCAACCGTCGAGCCGCCAGCTGCCGACGTGCTGCGACGCCTCGCGCAGCGCGAGGATCTCCGCGTGGGCAGTCGGATCGCCGCGCAGCTCACGCTCGTTGCGCGCCGCCGCGATCACCTCGCCGTCGTGGACGATCACGCAGCCGACCGGCACGTCCTCGTGCTCGAGCGCACGCTCGGCCTCGCGCAGCGCGAGCCGCATGAAGTACTCGTCGCGCGGGAAGAAGGCGGTCGCCATCGAATCAGCGGGCGAGCAGCCGCCGGCCGGCCAGCCGTCCGACGCTGTCGGCCAGCCGCAGCGCGCCGAACTGGTCGGCGATCCGCAGCCCGGCGGCGCCCATCGAGAGACTCGATCGAGATCCCGGCCCGAGCACCCCGTCGACGATCAGCTCCCGGTACCACTCGATCGTCTCTCGCAGCGTCTCGTCGAGCGGACGTGTGACGTATCCGATGTCGCGCTCCGCCTTGGCCGACGAGTAGTTCCAGTTCTGCGCCATCAGCACCATCGCCTCGGCGGAGATCGCGAGCGGCAGGCGCAGCGCCTCCGCCCGCCGCCCGACCGCGCCGACCTCGTGCGGGAAGACGATCACCGGGTGATGGACACCAGAGAGCTTCGCCACGCGGGCGATCAGGTCGGGCCAGCTCGTGTTGTGCGCGCCGAGGACGTAGCGCTCGCCGGGCTTGCCGCGCTCGGCGGCGGCGACGTGACCGGCGGCGACGTCGCGGACGTCGACGATCGTCGTGCCGCCGTCGACCACCGCGGGCAGCCTGCCGCGCAGGTAGTTGGCGACGATCCGCGTCGAGGTCTCGCCGGGCTGGAGCCGGTCGACCGGCACGCCGAGGACGTAGGACGGATTGACGATCACGACCTCGACGCCGAGCCGCTCGCCGGCCGCGAGCGCCTCGACCTCGCCCTCGTGCTTGGTGTCGGGGTAGGTCAGCCCGAGCCCGCCGTGGTAGGCATCCTCCTCGGTCCCCACCCTGCCGCGCGCGACCGGGCCGATGCCGGCGACGCTCGAAGTCACGACGACACGGCCCACTCCCTCGGCGGCCGCGGCCTCGACGGCGATCTGCGGCGCGAGCCCGTTGATCTCCCAGACGCGCTCGACGGGCGACGAGGCGACCAGGCCGGCGGCGTGGAAGACGACGTCGCAGCCGCGAACGGCACGGCGCATGGCGCCGCGATCGAGCACGTCGGCTTCGATCTGCTTCACCTTCAAGCCGCCGAGACGGGCGAGCCGGCCCTTGGCGCGATAGGTCACGCGAACGTCGTGGCCCTGCTCCAGCAGCTCGCGTGCGACGTGACCGCCGACGAAGCCCGTGGCCCCGGTTAAGCAAGCCTTCAAGTTGCTCCGCTCCAATTCCGATGTGTCTGCAACAACTTGTCTGCCGTATGGGTGTTGGCTCGTACGTAGACTGGATATCGGACCGTAGCCCATGCACCGCTCCCTCCTCCTCCTAACCCTCACAGCGATCCTCGCCCTGACGGCAGCGCCTGCCCACGCGGATCCGGCATACGTCCCCGGCGAGGTGATCGTCAAGTACGAGGACGGAAGTCAGTCGACCGCTGTCGAGGTCGCGGAGGACTCGACGGTCAGGGAGGCGATCGGCGAGCTGCGCGACGACCCCGACGTCGCCTACGCGGTCCCCAACTACATCGCTCGCGCGAGCGCCTACACGCCGAACGATCCGGGCTTCCCGCTGCAGTGGAACTTCGCCACCAGCGTCGCCGGGATCAACATGCCCGAGGCGTGGGGGATCGCTCGACAGCGCGGCCGCGCCGGCGGCCGCGGCGCGATCATCGCGGTGCTCGACACCGGCGTCGCCTACCAGCGCTTCGGGCGCTTCCGGCGCGTGCCCGACCTGAACCGCTTCGTCCCCGGCTACGACTTCGTCGCCGGCGACGGCCATCCGAACGATCAGAACGGCCACGGCACCCACGTCTCCGGAACGATCGCCCAGAGCACCGGCAACCGCGTCGGCACCGCCGGCATCGCCTACCGCGCGCGGATCATGCCGGTGCGCGTGCTCGACCAGGACGGCGCCGGCGACACGCTCTCGATCTCGCGCGGGATCCGCTTCGCGGCCCGCCACGGCGCCGACGTGATCAACCTCAGCCTCGAGTTCGACTCGGCGGTACGGGCAGCTCAGATCCCCGACGTCGTGTCGGCGCTGCGCTACGCGCGTAAGAAGGGCGCCGTGGTGGTCGCCGCCGCCGGCAACCACGGCGATCCGCAGGTCGCCTACCCCGCGCGTGCGCGCAGCGTGATCGCGGTCGCCGCGACGACCAACCGCGGCTGTCAGGCCGAATACTCGAACAGCGGCTCGGACGTCGACATCGCCGCCCCGGGCGGTGGGGCCGACGCGGCCAACACCGACACCCCCTACGACGTCGCCGCCTGCCGCCCCACCTTCGGCGGCAAGTTCATCTACCAGCAGACCACGACGACCAGCATCAGCCGCTTCGGCCTCCCGCCCGGCTACGAGGGGACGTCGATGGCTGCGCCCCACGTCTCGGGAGTCGCCGCGCTGGTGATCGCCTCGCGGCGCCTCGGCCGCAACCCGAGTCCGACCGCCGTCGAGCGGCGGCTGGAGAACACGGCGCGAGACATCGGCTTGCCCGGCTGGGATCCCCGCTACGGCTGGGGCCTGCTGGACGCCGCCGCCGCGCTGCGGTAGCTAGACGCTCACGCCTCAGAGGTTCGAATGATCATCACGCTGCAGGGCGCGTGGTGGGAGACCTTGTTCGGCACCGAGCCGAGCAGGAACCGCTTGGCACCGGTCATGCCCTTGTTCCCGATCACGACCAGGTCGGCGTCCTTCTCCTCGGCGACGTCGAGGATCGAGTCGGCGGGATCGCCCTCGCGCGCGAAGGTCTCGACCTCCACGCCTGCGTCACGCACCTCACGAGCGCAGTCGTCCAAGGTGGCCTCGACGTCGGCACGTGGATTGATCATCCACTCCAGATCGGCCGGGACCTGCTGGGGCTGATCGCGCAAGCGACTTTGCGGCACCGCCTCGTACGCGCTGACCAGGTAGATCCTCGCGCCCACCGAGCGAGCCAGGTCGATCGCCTGGCGAACCGCCTCGGTTGCGGTGTCCGACCCGTCCGTTCCCACCACGATCGCCTCCATCGCTCCGATCATAGGGCGGGCCCGGCGCGTCGGCTGGAGGCGCCTGACACTAGGATCGCCGCCATGCCCCGCTTCTGGATCTGGATGCAGGTCGTGATCGTGATCTGCGTCATCGCGTCGATCGTCATCGCCGCGATCAAGATGTAGGTCCGCGCGCGGACGCCTCCAGCGGCTGGACCCACAGCTCCTCGACCAGCACGACGATCAGCGACAGGATCGGCACGGCCACGATCAGGCCGACGAAGCCGAACAGCTGGCCGACCACCACGACGCCGACGGCGATCACCGCCGGGTGCAGACGGACCGTCCGCGACATCACGAGCGGGATCGTCAGGTTGCCCTCGATCTGCTGGACGCCGACGTAGATCGCGATCACCACGAGCGCCTTGCCCGGCGAGTCGGTGAGCGCGAACAGGACCGGCGGGATGCCGCTCGCGAACGCGCCGAAGTACGGGATCACCGAGAACAGCGCCGTCAGGACGGCGAAGAAGATCGCGAAGTCGAGGCCGATGATGGTCAGCCCGATGTAGAGCAGCACGCCCGAGATCACCATGTCGGCGGCGACCCCCTGCATCCAGCCGATCCACGAGCTGCGCAGCCGGCCCATGATGTGGTCGGCCTGCGCGCGGTGGGCGGGTGGGACCAGTCGTCGCATGCCGTCGATCAGCGGTTCGGGGCGGACCGCCATGTAGTACGCGGTGATCAGGATCAGGATGAACGCGCCGAGGATGCCGGCGACGCTGAGGCCGATCGACGTGATCGGGCCGATCAACTTGCCCGGATCGTCGGTGTACTGCTCGACGAAGTTGTCGATGCCGTCGGAGATGTCGCCCGGCTCGGCGCCGGTGAGGTCGTGGACCTGGTCGCGCAGGTCGTCGACGATGCCGGGGATGTCGTCGACGAACTCGTTGGTCTGGTCCACGAACGGCGGGATGATCAGCCAGAAGATCCCGACGATCACCGCGATGCCGGCGAGCATCGTGAGTAGGGCGCCGATCGCGCGCGGGACGTGCAGCCGCTCGAGCCGCGTCGCGATCGAGGACACCGCGATCGCGATGATCACGGTGATCAAGACGGCGAGCAGCAGGGTGAGCAACTGCTGGAAGAGCAAACCGCCGACGATCAGGGCGGCGGCGAGGAGAACCGCGCGGTAGGCGGTGGTGCGTCCCTCGCTCATCGAGCTGGCACTACCCCCTCGCGGGGATGCTCAAGCGGCGAACAACGTGAGGTCCGGCTCGCGCTCACCGCGCAGCACCTCGATGTCGACCTCGACGCAGGCGATCCCGCGCGACTCGGCGAGCACCCGCGCCTGGGGCTTGATCTGCTGCGCGGCGAGCACGCCGCGACAGGCGGAGAACGACGGATCGACCTTGATCCGCTCGAGGTAGCGCGTCAGCTGCTCGACCGCGTCGATCGTCGCGACGCGCTTGATCTCGACCGCGACCCACTCGTCCTCGCCGTCCTTGCACATCAGGTCGACCGGCCCGATGTCGGTCGCGAACTCGCGCTTGAACAGCCGGAAGCCCTCGCCACACCACTCGGGCGCGTCGGCCAGCAGCTCCTGGAGCTCGCGCTCCATCCCCTCCTTCTCGAGCGCCGCGGCCTCGCCCATGTCGTGCGCGACGTCGGAGATCACCTCGACGATGCGGATGTCGAGCCGGTCCTCGGTCGCGCCGGCGTGCTTGCGCACGACGATCGACCCGTCCTCCTCCTCGATCACCGTCGGCGGCGTCATCCAGTTCTGGGGCTTGACAGAAGAGCCTCCGTCATGCCAGATCGAGACCCCTCCGTCGAGCTTGAACATGATGAGCCGAAGCGCCTCGGGGAGGTGGGTCTTGAGGCGACCGGAATAGTCGACGGAGCAGCGGGCAACGAGGAGACGCACGTCTAGGAAGCTATGGCTCGCTTCGGATTGAAGCCCGAACCCTCCAGCTGCATAGATGTCGTCCGATGCTCCCGCTATGCCCCTAGACCTGAATTCTAGGTCTGCCTTTTCAGGGCGAAAGCGCAAGAGCCTGAAATTGAGCGCCCGACTTGTCGGCGCCTTGAATTTGGAGCACCTACGCACGCCTTTTCATGGCAGAGCGCGTACTGAAAATCGTCGAGGGCTAGCCCTCGACCATCCACTAACAAGTCCAGACATCACATGCGCCACCAATACAGCTGCGTCCTCGCATTCATATAGCTTGCCCGCATGCCTTCCGTCCCCAAGATCGACGAGGTCATCCGGAGCAGTCAGTCCTCTCAACCTCGAACAATCTTGGGATTCCTGTTTGGGATCGCGACTGTGATCGGGTCCATGGCCGCGATCGTTTCGATCGCACTCGTAGGGTCTGATTTGGAGTGGCTGATCGTCGTCATCCTCGGAGTAGCCGTTGTAGTCATCACGGGAATTGCCATAGCCGTCCTCCGTCAGACTCGTCGAGATCCAGCTGGCCTCATGCTCGGTCAGATCACCGGCAGTGAGTACGCCAGGATTAGGCAGTTGACGCTAGGCGACAGTAAGACTGGTGAGCGCTTGACTACCGTCGGCGCCCTTCCGATTGAGGGGACCATTACCGAGGAGCCTCAGACCATGGATGCACCTCCACCACCAGGCGGAGATGACGAGTGAACGAGAACGAGTCCGAGCGTTTCTTCATGTTGGCGTTGAGCGAGGCATCAGATGCCCACCGCGAGGCAGTGCACGCGATAGTTCGGGCTCACTCCGGCAGGTGGTGGCACGCGTTCCCCGACCTCTGGATCGCTCAGGGCCACAATCACGTCTACTGGGCTGACTTGGTCAAGCCGGTCCTTGCCCTGAGCCCCGCCGCTTTGGTGGTTCTTGAGCTTCCCAGAAATGCATCCGCCCGACACTTCTCGATCCGAGGAGGGAGCGCCCCTGAGTTGAAAGCGCGATGGTTGTTTTCGGAGTACTGGAACGACTTCGATACAGGTCCGACCTATCCACAGTTACCGATGCCAGACGATTAGTGCAGTGCAAGCAGCAGGGCTCTCGCGCTCTTGTTGGGCTCCAGTTCTGGGGCTTGAAGCCGCCCGTGTCGGCGTGGACCATCACCGACCCGTCCGACTTGATCATCAACAGCCGCAACGCCTCCGGCAGGAGCGCGTTGAGCCGGCCCGAGTAACGGACCTCAAGCGAGCGACGATCAGGCGCACGCGACCAAGCTAGGGGTGGACACGGACGGCGTTGCTTCAACTCCACGCCGAACGGCGAAACAGATACGTACCCAAACGCCGCCACGTCCAACGTTTGAAAATCCGCCTTGACCTAGCGATCGCTGCCCCTTATCCACTTCGGAGTGCCCCACCCCACTTTCGACCGGCGAGGCTTTCTCGGCGTGGCTGGTGGAGCCGCGCTCCTCTGCACGATCGACGGCAAGCAGTTCGCGGTCAGGACCCCCGAGGACGTCGCGCGCGTCGACGAGGCGATGGCCAGCCTGAGCCGTCCGAAGCGCACCCCGGCCCCACAGCGCGACCCGCTCGACTCCGCGTCGTTCCCGACCCCCGAGCCGCAGCCGGGCGGGCAGAAGCGCGAGTACTGGATCGCCGCGCGTCCGGTGCGCTGGAACATCGCGCCGGGCAAGGCCGACGAGTGGATGGGCAAGAGCCTGCCGCAGCGCAGCACCTTCACCGCATTCGTCTACCAGCGCTACAGCGCCGGCTTCGCCGAGCCGATCGGCCCGCCGAAGATGCCCGGGCCGACGCTGCGCGCCGAGGTCGGCGACACGCTCGTCGTCAACTTCCGCAACCTGGGCAGCGGACGCTTCGCGCAGCCGATCACGATGCACCCGCACGGCGTCCGCTACACGCCCGACTACGACGGCGCCTACTACGGCGACTTCACCCGTGTCGGCGGGTTTGTCGAGCCGGGCGAGGAGTTCACCTACGTCTGGGAGGCGACACCGGACTCGATCGGCGCCTGGCCCTACCACGACCACGGCCCCAACCACACGCTCAACACGTTCCGCGGCCTGTTCGGGACGATCATCGTCAAGCCGAAGGGCACGCCGATCCCCGACGTCGAGCGCGTGCTCTACCTGCACTCCTTCGCGCCCCAGACGACCGGCATCCCGCGCCTGATCCACTGCATCAACGGGCGCACCGCCGCCGGCAACACGCCCACGATTCGCGCCAAGGTCGGCCAGCGCGTCGCGATCCACGTGATCGGCGGCGACAGCAACTTCCACACCTTCCACATCCACGGCCACCGCTGGCAGGACTCCGGCGGCGCCTACGTGGACAACCCGACCGTCGGCCCCAACGAGACGATCACCGCCGCGTTCCGCGAGGACAACCCCGGGCGCTGGCTCTACCACTGCCATGTCTTCACGCACCAGGACGCCGGGATGGCGGGCTGGTACCTCGTGGACCCCTAGGAGAGAAGGAGCATTCCGATGCGCGTAGCCCGCGTAACAGTCATAGCCCTCGTAGCCGCGCTGGCGGTTCCCACCGCAGCGTCCGCCGTCGACTACCCGCCCGCAGGCAACCCCGGCAAGGGCGGTGGCAAGGTGCGCAAGGGCAAGGCGAAGACCTACACCGTCTGCAAGCAGCGCAAGCGCTGCGACTTCCGCACGATCGGCAAGGCCGTCCGCAAGGCGCGCGGCGGCGACACGATCAAGGTTCGCAACGGGACCTACCGCGAGAGCGTGACGATCTCCGGCTCGCGCTACGACGGGCTGAAGCTGATCGGCAACGCGAAGAAGCCGCGCAAGGTGAAGCTCGACGGCAAGAGCCTGCGCGGTGCGAAGGCGCAGAACGGCGTCCTGATCAACAACGCCGACAAGGTCAAGATCAACGGCTTCTACGCGCGCAACTTCAAGGCGAACGGCTTCTTCGTCGTCAACGTGACGGGCTACACGCTGACGAACCTGGTCGCGGGCAAGACCGGCGTCTACGGCATCTACGCCTTCAACTCGAAGGGTGGCACGATGTCGCGCTCGGAGGCGTTCCACAACAACGACGCCGGCTTCTACATCGGCCAGACGCCGCCGCAGTCCAAGCCGCGCCGTTCGGTAGTCAAGAACGTCAAGTCCTACGCCAACGTGCTCGGCTTCTCCGGCACCAACATGCGCTACGTGACGATCAAGGACAGCGACTTCTTCAACAACGGCAGCGGCATCGTCCCGAACGCGCTCGACTCCGAGAAGTTCCCGCCGCCGGAGCGCAACGTCATCACCGGCAACCGCGTCTTCTGGAACAACTTCAACTACTACGCGGCCGCCCCGTTCACGGTGCCGGAGTCCGGTCCCGCCGGCCTTCCCGGCTACCCGCTCGGCGTCGGCGTGCTGCTGTTCGGCAGCCAGGAGACCACCGTCGAGGACAACGAGATCTTCGGCAACTGGCTCGCCGGCTTCGGCGCGATCCAGCAGATCCTGCTCACCCTCGAGGAGGACCCCGCCCTCAAGGAGGCGGCGATCCTGCGCGGCAACACCATCCGCGACAACGACTTCGGGCTCAACGGCACCGATCTCAACGGCCGCGACATGTTCTACGACGGCAGCGGCACGGGTAACTGCTTCGCCGGCAACACGACGCGCAGCCCGAACGTCCCCGGGAACAACTCGACGTTCGCACCGTGTCCCGGTCCGGCCGCCAACGCGTTCAGCTCGGCCGCTCAGGGCGAGGGCGTCGGCTGGATCGCCGGCGTGAACAAGAACGATCCGAGCACGTTCGAGAAGTTCTGGCTGCGCCATCCGCATGCGGCGCGCAAGGGCGTCACGCCGCTGGAGCGCTACAGCCGATGAGAAGAGCAACCTCGGTCGCGGCGCTCGCGCTTCTGTGCGCGGGCGCCGTCGCGGTGCCTCCGGCGCCGCGGACCGGCCGCCATCCAAGAAGGTCAAGGTCGCCGACAACTTCTACTCGCCGAAGCAGCTGACGGTGCCCGAGAACACGACGATCGTCTGGAAGTGGTCGCGCCTCAACGGCGAGACCCATGACGTCTTCGCCGCGGCGAAGCCGAAGGGCGTCAAGCGCATCTGGTCCGTGCCGGCGGCGACCCACTACACGTTCAAGCGCAAGCTCAAGAAGGCCGGCAAGTACCGCTTCATCTGCACCTTCCACGAGGACATGGCGATGCGGGTGACGGTCAAGCGGTAGGCAGGCTGAGCTGAGCCCGACGACGGACCGCCTCGAAGGGATCGCTGTCCGCGTCGGGCTTACGGGCGTCACGGATCTCGTCACGGATATCGAGGATTCCTCGGTCCCCGACGTAGTGTCTTCCGCGGCGCTCCCCCACGGGTATCAGCGCCCCCGCGTCGACCATCCGTTTCAGATCACGACTCGCCGTGAGCTCCGAGATCTCGTCGCCCGCGGTCACTCGCACCGCCGCCCGGTAGGTCGCGTTGCGCAACCGGAATCCATAGGCCGCCTCGACGAGACCGCCAGCCACCCTGTCGGGTAGGCCGTGGCGCTCGGCATACGCCGTGCAGGCGATCCAAAGCGCCTCCGCCTCACGGATGCGCTGAAGCTGGGTACGGACCTGGCGGTAGTGGGCAACGAGACAAAACCGGATCCACGGACGCGCGTCGTGCTCTGGATGCCAAGCCCCTTGGCCGACCTCCGCCAGCACCTCGTAGTAGCTCTCGGTGTTCCGGCCGAGGTACTCCTCGATGCTCGAGAACACAGGCGCCGTCAGCTGCTCACGAGCGAGGACGAGCGTCTGAACCGCGCGGGCCATCCTCCCGTTGCCATCGCGAAACGGATGGATCATCACGAGGTTCAAGTGAGCCATCGCCGCACGTACGAGTACGGAGACGTCCTCCCTGGCCAGCTCCGCGAGCATCGCCTGGATGAGCTCGGGCACCGACTCTGCGTCGGGCCCCTCGTAGACGATCTCGCCCGCGGAGTCGTCACGCACGGCGATATATCCAGGTCGCCACTGGCCGGGACTCTTGCCCAGATCGTGCTTGAGCATCATGAAGTGCAGCGCTTTCAGCAGTCCCTCGTCGACAACCGCCAGACCGTCCTGACCCACCTGCAGGACGTAGGTCATGGCGTCCCGATAGCCAGTGAGCGCGAGCTGCGTCTCGGCGTCCGCGTCGAGAACCGGCTCTCCATCGACAGCGGCGGCCACGTCGTCGAGACTCGCGTTGTAGCCCTCGATGCTGTTGGAGCCCTGTACGGCTCGAGCGAACGCCATGCGGCGCAAGCCACCGCTCCAGCGACGAGGGTCTGCCACGCGTGGGCGCAGCTGGTCTTGTAGGCCTTCGATCAGCTGCATGACCTCGAGCTCGTCGCTCGACGGTGTCGGTGTGCTGAAGACTCTCGCCGTCATGATGGAATGATTCTATCAATTATCCAATCCCGTGATAGAAACTTTCTATCTATCCATCATCGCCTTCGTAGCTGTAGCGTCCCGCCCCATGAGCGACGAGCAGGCCGTACTAACCGAGCGCCGCGGGCGCGTGTTGTTGATCACCCTCAACCGCCCGGACGCGCGCAACTCGGTCAACGCCGCGCTTGCGCAGGGCATCGCCGACGCGCTCGACGAGCTGGACGGCGACGACGAGCTTCAGGCCGGCGTGATCACCGGCGCCGGCAAGGGCTTCTGCGCCGGCATGGACCTAAAGGCGTTCGTGCGCGGCGAGAGCCCCTACGTCGACGGGCGCGGCTTCGCAGGCATCACCCAGCGTGCGGCGGACAAGCCGCTGATCGCCGCGATCGAGGGCTTCGCCGTCGCCGGCGGGCTCGAGGTCGCGCTCTCCTGCGACCTGCTCGTGGTCGCCCGCGAGGCGAAGCTCGGCATTCCCGAGGTCAAGCGCAGCCTGGTCGCCGCCGCCGGCGCGCTGCTGCGCCTGCCGCGCCGGATCCCGCACCACGTCGCGATGGAGATGGCGCTGACCGGGGACCCGATCTCAGCCGAGCGCGGCTACGAGGTCGGCCTCGTCAACCGCCTCGCCGAGCCCGGCCAAGCGGTCGACACGGCGATCGAGCTGGCCGAGACGATCGCCAAGAACGCTCCGCTCGCGCTCGCCGGCTCGAAGCGGATCGTGCGCGAGGCGCCCGACTGGAGCAGCGACGAGATGTGGGAGCGCCAAGGCGCGATCTCCGGTCCGGTGTTCATCTCTGAGGACGCTCGCGAGGGCGCCACCGCCTTCGCCGAGAAGCGCGACCCGGTGTGGAAGGGCAAGTGACCGGATACCTCTCCCACATGGGAGCGAGGCTCACCGTCGCCGTGCTCGCGACGGGCGTGGCGGCACTGGCGGGAGCCACTGTCGCCGATGCCGCGCGCGATCTCACGCCGCCCAAGGCGGAGGTCGACTCGGACACCGGGCCGCGCTGCGTCGGCAAGCAGGCGCGGGTGAGCTACCGGATCATCGACAGCGCGCCGACGCGCACCGTGATCAAGGTCGACGGCGAGGTCGTCAAGCGCACCCGCAGCAAGCGCTTCTCGATCTACCCGCAGCTCGACGACGGCCGCCACAGGATCCTCGCCACCTCACGCGACAGGCGCGGCAACCGCAACACCCACACGCTGAAGATCCCGGCCTGTCAGCCGGTCGAGGTCAAGTCGCCAGCCCAACCGGGCAGCTGACGCCGGTCCCACCCAGGCCGCAGTAGCCGGCCGGGTTCTTGGCGAGGTACTGCTGGTGGTAGTCCTCGGCGTAGAAGAACTCGCCCGCGGGCTCGATCTCCGTCGTGATCTCGCCCTGGTGGCCTGCTGAGCGCAGCGCCTCCGCGTACTGCCTGGCGGATGCCTCCGCGGTCGCGCGCTGCGCGTCCGAGGCCACGTAGATGCCCGACCGGTACTGGGTGCCGACGTCGTTGCCCTGGCGCATGCCCTGGGTCGGGTCGTGGTTCTCCCAGAACGCCTTGAGGATCTCCTCGTAGGAGATCTCCGCCGGGCGGAAGACTACAAGCACCGCCTCGTTGTGGCCGGTCCGCGCGCTGCAGACCTCGTCGTAGGTGGGGTTGGGCGTGATGCCGGCGCTGTAGCCGACGGCCGTCGTGTAGACGCCCGGAAGCTGCCAGAAGACCTTCTCGGCGCCCCAGAAGCAGCCCATTCCGACGATCGCGCGCTCGGTCCCGTCGGGGAACGGCGGACCGATCGGCGTCCCGAGCAGGAAGTGGTCGCCGGGCACGACGATCGGCGTGTCGCGACCTGGCAGCGCCTCCTCGGGCGTCGGCAGCTGCTGCTTGCGGCGGGACAGGAACTCGAGCACTTGGGTGCCTCCTCGGTCGGTCGCCTTCAAGGCTAGTGACGGCGACCAGCGGCGCGCTACGGGGCCAGGCGCTCGACGACCCAGGCACCGGCGTCGATGCGCCGGTAGCGCAGCCGGTCGTGCATGCGGTTGCGCCGTCCCTGCCAGAACTCGACCGTCCGCGGCGCGACCAGGAAGCCGCCCCACTGCTCGGGGCGCGGCACGTCCTCCTGGCCCGCGTGGGCAGCCTCTGTCTCGGCGAAGCGCGCCTCCAGCCACTCGCGCGACTCGATCGGCTCGGACTGCGGGCTCGCCCCCGCCGCGATCCGCGAAGCACGCGGCCGCTGGGCGAAGTACTCATCGGACTCCTTGGCGCTCAGCCGCTCGACGTCGCCGTCGACCAGCACCTGGCGCTGCTGCGCGTACCAGGGGAAGACGAGCGTCGCGCGCGGGTTGGCGTCCAGCTCACGGCCCTTGCGCGAGCGGTAGTTGGTGTTGAAGCGAAAGCCACGCTCGTCGAAGCCACGCAGCAGGACTGTCCGCGCGCTGGGCGCCCCGTCGCCGTCCGCGGTCGCCAGCACCATCGCGTTCGGCTCCGGCATCCCGGCCCCGAGCGCGGCCTCGATCCAGAGCTCGAACTGCTCGAGCCAGGTCGGCGCGAGCCCGTCCTCGGAGAGTGCGCCCAGCTCGTAGGAGTCGCGGATCTCCTCTATGCGCTCGCTCGCATCGCTCACGTGACCAGCGTAAGGGCTAGGGTCCGGATCAGTGACTGGGCTCCTCTACCGGGTCGGTCGCTTCTGCGCCCGCCATCACTGGCCCGTGATCGCGCTGCTCTTCAAGAGCCGCGACGCAGCGTCTAGCCTCCGCCCCACACCGACGTCCTCAGAGGCCTGACCCGCACCAGCAGCCGGATCTCGCCGGGGGCCTTGAACTTGTAGCTGTCGTGGTCGAGGTACTTCTTCGCGAGGAAGTCGATGTGCTCGTCGGCGCCCTCGGGCGTGACCTCGACCGCATCGCCCTCGACCGCGACGTACTCGTAGGGGTTCTGCAGGTTCACGATCGTCAGCTTCGTGCGCGGGTCTCGCCGCAGGTTGGCCGGCCAGGTCCGGCCCTCGGCGCCGTTGAGCAGCACGTCCTGACCGTCGGTGCTCACCCAGACGACCGCCGTGTCCGGCCGGCCGTCCTTCCCGTTGGTCGCGACGTGACAGAAGTTCTTCGCCTCGATCAGCTCGCGTGCGCGTCCCTCGATTGCGTCTGCCATCTGTCTCCCTTGCGTGGCGTGAAGCAGCTCCCGCTCGGTAAGCGGGGTGCTGTCCCTGCCTTGCGTCCCTACTAGGTCGTGTTCGTGATCAGCCTATTCGCCACGACTCTCGAGCTACTACCCGAGCGCATCGACATCGTGAGCTTCGTCCTGCAAATGGCGGGATTGCTAGGGCTAGTCGGGACAGCCGTAGCCGTACGAGCAAGGAGACGGTTGCGCCCGCGACCCGATGACCGTCCGCTCGCAGAGCGGTACACGCTCCTCGGGGCGATCGCCGGAATCGTGCTCTTCCTCGGAGCCTTGCTCCTACAAGAGGTAGACTGAATATATGCATGTTCCATGGAACCGGGCGTACACCATTGCCTTCGTCGCAGCGGGCGGAAGCGGAGCGCTTGTAGGTGGGCTGGACCTAGGAGTCGCAGGGATGTATGGCGCCGCGATCTTCGTAGCCGCGCTCTTCGTAGCGATGACGTTCCGCACCGACGAGCCCATAGCCGAGGACCCCCCGCAGGCGGGTCACGTTCGCGAGTAACACGTGAAGGCGTGACCGGAGCCCGCTCCCGCTGGACTCCTGTCACGCCCTTGGCACGTGCGCATGAAGCTGCTCCGTGCCTTCCTGCCCGTCCCTGCGTCCCCTGGCACTGCGGAAAGCTGGGCGACCCGCCGGCGAGCCGTGCGCTGGCTAGCCGGCCGGTCGCCCAACGCCTTCCTATTTACGCGCCCCCCGGCGCGTGGTCCCTGAGCCCGCTTAGGAACTCAAGAGCGGAAGATCGTAAACGGTCCCGTACCTGTAGTCAACGGACAGCCGGGGGGTCATGGGGCGAGCAAATGGTCAATCGGGCGTCACAAAACCGGCGCTTGCCGTAAGACGTTCGATGCCCTCCCATCGCTCCCGCGCCGTCGCCAAGCGATTCGGCGCGACCCTCAAGTACGAACGTCAGAACCGCGGCCTGTCCCAAGGAGACCTCGCGCGGCTCGCAGGCATCGATCAGACGGCGATCAGCCGACTCGAGTCCGGCATCCGCGAGCCTCGGCTCGTGACGATCTGCAGCCTGGCCAACGCCTTGGAGGTCACGCCAGCCGAACTGATCTCCGACCTCGGCTGACCACCGCCCGCGATCAAGGGTCGTCACAAGATCTGTCGAAGTCGAAAGAACGAGTAGGGCCCGCAGCGATCCTCCAACGCCTGCCGCGACTCCCTACTGCCCGCATGTCGGACACTGCCCAAGCGTCCCAACTAGAGCGCAAGCTCACGACGAGCAGCGACGCGCGGCTGCTCGCGCTCACACCGCGCAACAGCGAGGCGTTCTCGGTCTTCTACGAACGTCACCTGCGCCCCGTCCTCTCCTACCTGCTGAGTCGCACCGGCAACGCGGAGGTGGCCGAGGAGCTGACCTGCGAGGTGTTCGCGGCGGCATTCATCGGCGCGGGCACCTACGAGGCCAAGCGTGGCGAGCCACGCGCCTGGCTGTTCGGGATCGCGAAGATCACGCTGCTCAAGAGCTACAACCAGCACGCCGTCGAGCGGTCGGCGCGGCTCAAGCTCGGCGTGTCGGTGGGCAGCTACAGCGAGGATGCGTGGGAGCGCGCCGAACGACGTATCCACACCAGCAGCCTGCCGGGCCTGCAGGCGACGCTGGAGCGCCTGACCGATGCCGAGCGCGACGCCGTCGAGGCCCGCGTGGTCCAGGAGCGCAGCTACGCGGAGATCGCCCAGGAGCAGGACACGAGCGAGGCCGCCATTCGCAAGCGGGTGAGCCGGGGGATGAGCAAGCTGAGGGATCTGGCGCGGCGGCGGGTGGATTGAGAGCTACGGGCAGGTCGGTGCTCGGCGATGACCGCCGAGCACCGACCCGCGAAGTGTCCTCACTGCGCCCGCGCTAGCCGATCAGATTCGGCCCTATGTAAGAACCCGGCCAATGAGCGACCGGCGTGCGCGCGTACACAGAGTTCGTGAAGGTGTCCTTGTAACCGCTGCACCCCTCCGCCTGGACACACACGGCACCAGCTATTGCTCGCACCACGTTGTCGTTGAAGACCGGAGGAGCGTAGGCCGTGATGCCGTACGAGTCGTACGTCGAGCAGCCAGCCGCACTTCCATTCGTGTCGTAGCCGGTCAACACGTAGTAGTCAGTCGGACCTTGGTAAATCACCATTCGCGCGTATGCGTTGTGCCCGTCGGCGTGACGGTCGCAGACGTCGAAAAGATGGACCCAGCTGGCGGTTCCTGTGCGCATGCAAACGGCAGTCCTGTTGGTACTCGGCCCATCCGACGGATGTCCGACACACGTATCCGCTAGCGCGGTCTCGGGCATGACCGCCGTCGCTGCGTTTCCGATCCCCCCGAGTACGCCAGCTATGCCGACGACCATGAGCAACTTCCGCATGAATCCCCCTTCGAATCTTAATGAACCCTCTGCTGTCGAGACAGACAGCCGAACTGGCCCCAGTCAGGGGCCAAGTGGCATAGTAACAGTTCCGTTACACCACGTACGGAGAGCTACGGCTCAGGCTCAAGGCGGGGGAACTGAGAGCTGAAGCCTGGGAAGTTGCCTTGACCGACGCACGGCGGCCGAGGCACGGTCCGGTTGTCACTCGGGTTGCGGAAGACCTGCTCGCGAATGCCGCCGATGCCGAAGGGGGTATCTCGTAGCAGCGGAGCCTCAGATGGCGCAGGCGGGACCGCCGGATCGCCGTTGGAGCACGCAGCCGTGTCGTACGACGCTAGACCTGACGCGAGCCTGTCGAGCCCACCTGGAGCCATATACGAGTTGAGACGACTCTGCCCGAGTAGACGAGGTAGATACGCGAGCCCTTGAGGACCGAGCATCGCCGCGGCGCGCACGTAGTGGATTTTGCCAGCGTCCGAATCCCACCGGGTGCCACTCAGCTTGTCCTCGTTGTGGCTGGTGTCGCGATACGTCTGGGAGGTCAGGGTTGCCGCACTGACATTCGCGAAGAATGACGTGATCTCGCGCTGGTTTAGGCCGAGGTACGCGATCATCGGGTTGAGGTTCCTGAGGAACGGCTCGAAGTCGGCGAGTAGAGGCGGGAAGTCACGCATGAAGCGCTCGAGCGCCGGAACCCCACGCCGTGACGCGGTGATGACCGGACCAAGCCTGGTGAAGAAGCGCTCCATCTCAGGGCTGAGACGGTCGAGCTGCTTGAACGTCCCCGCCATCTCGGTCGCAACTGGCTGGAGCTGTTGCACGACCGGCCGAGCGCGGTCCGCGAACTGGGTAAGCCGAGGGAGGGTCAAGCGACTCTGTCGCGCGAAGCCCGGCAGCTCCTCCCAGATCGCAGCGAAGTCCCGGTTTCGGGCTGCGGTGACCTGGAAGAGCCTGTTCGAGGACGTGACCAACCGGCGCAGCTGCCCGTTGCGCTCGCTGAGCGCGTCGAAGAAGTCACCGGTACCCCGGATCGTCTCGCTCACCGCGCGCGACTGGGCGTTCAGCTCCGCCAGGATGTCGTCGCTTGTCTCGACGAACTCCGGCAGGTTGCCGAACAGGGCGTTGACATCGGCACCTCGGCCCTCGACGGCCTGAGCCTGGGACTGCATCCAGGTCTGGAATGCCTGCTGGGTGTCGTCGTCGAAACTGCGGAAGATCTCGTCGAGCTCGACCGTGGGCGCGACCGACGCAGCAGCCAGCGTTCCACCGTCCTCGATCGTCCCCTTCGCGCGATCGCCAAAGGCAAGGTCGACGTAGGTCTCCCCGAGCAGCGACTTCTGGCGGAGCATCGCCCGCGCGTTGCGGGCCACGGGCGCGTACTGCGAGCGCATCTCCAACGTCGCCTCGGTCGTGTTGTCTGGACCCATCTCGATCTTGATCACCTTGCCGACCGGGACTCCAGACACGCGCACGTCGGACTGCTCGGCGAGCTGAGTGGCCTCCGCGAAGTTCACCTTGAGCTGGTAGCCCTGCGAGCGCAGCGGCACGACACCGCCGAACGAAAGCCAGAGGTATAGAAGGACGCCGACGCAGGACATCACGAAGGCGACCATCGCGAAGATCTGGAGCGGCTTGGGGGCCTGTTTGATCACGGCTGTGGCTCCTCTCCCGGTAGAGGCTCGCCACAGCCCGGGGAGGTCGGCAGCTGAAGCAGCTCGACCAACGTCGTGATGGCGGGATTTCGAACTTGCACTGGGTCCTTGGGCGCCACTGTGTCTGGATCGGCCGGGTTGTCCTCTATGTCCCGGCGACCTGTGAAGAGATCGGTGAGGAACCCGATGTCCTCACAGGAAGCCAGCACGAGGCCACGACGCAACGGGCCAACGCCGTCCTGATTCGCCACGAGGGAGTTCGTGTTGTGGTTGGCCCAGGGCAGGTAGAAGAGAAATCCGTTCTTGCCGACCCCCTCGCCCTTCGGGTCGTACGCGAGCTCGTTGAAGAGCGCGTTGAAGACCTCGGTGAAGTCGAGCAAGTCCGGAACCACTTTCGACAGATCGCGCGCCGCAGGCCGCAGCTCGGCGGCGATGGGTTGGACCTCCCGCGCAAACGGACGCAGCTGATCGCGAAGCACTGGGGTGGTGCTCGAGAGGAACGGCCGCAGCTGGCGCAGCGACGGGCCGAGAGCGCGGGCGGCGGGACGCAGGTCAGTGAAGGTGCTCTCCATCGCCTTGCCCAGCTTGTCGACCTTCGCTAGGGCCGTATTGCCTGCGCGCAACGTGCCGGGCAGCAGCTCGATCGTCTCGGCGAGGTTCTCGTTCTGGTTGGCAAAGCGACGGAAGACGCCCGCGCTGCCGCCGACGAAGCGCGCCAGCTCACGGTCGTGCGCACCGATCTCCGTGACGATCGCCGAGAAGTTGTGGATGACTCGCTTGATGCGGGCCCGGCGACGGATCACATACTTGGTCGCTCGGTTGAAGTCGCGCGAAAGCGGCTGAAGGCGACGGAAGGTGTTGGCCGTGTCGCGGCCGCCGCCGTCCGCGAATGCTTGGTCTGCGTTGCTGAGCAGCGCGCGCAGGTAGGACTGGGTATCGGCGTCGAGCGCCGCTAGGAACTCCTCGGGGCTCGCGTCGGGGATGGTCGAGTCGTTTTGAATTGTCGCACCGTCCTCGAGCATCTCCCCGGACGTACGGCTTCCGGGGTCGAGCTCGATGACCATGTCCTTGAGGCCGGTCTTCGGGCGCAGCAGCACCGTGGCGTCCGGATATACGCGCGCGAAGCGCTCCTCGATCCGTAGCGTGGCCACCGCCTGGCCGTCCTCCAGATCGACGCTCGCGATGTCGCCGACCTTGACGCCAGACACGTTCACAGCCTGTCCCTGACCGGGGAGCACGCCCTGTGCGGTCTCGAGCTCGGCCTTGACCTCAAAGGTGCTCTCGCCCACGATCGGCATCCACTCCGGCGGGTTGAGCCGCTGGTTGGACAGGATGTAGCTGCCGATGGTGACGCCAAGGACGATCAGACCAGCCAAGGCGACGCCCGCCTTCGCGTTGCTCTTGAACGCCTTACGGAAGATCTTCCTCACCGGGACTCCTCCTCAGCGAAGGAGGTGAGCGGTTGGAGCATCGTCCTAGCGATGAACACTGACTCGGGGGTGAAGGCGCCTACGCCCTCCGGCGGCAGACCTGGGGCGGCGGCGTCGGGAGCCGAGCCGTCAGCTGCGCCTACCGCTCCGGGACCGTTCACGTTCGGGACGTCGTTCTTGTGACAAGGGACGTTGCGCTTCAACGGGGGCAGCTTGTTGGGGAAGGCTGGGCTGGTTCGCTGCGGCTGATGGGAGAAGCTGCCCTTGAGAGACGCGCCTTGCAGGTTCGTCTTGCCGGTGGTCAGCGAGCCGCCGCCCGAAGCGCCGAGGCGCAGGAACGAGCCGTTGCCGTCGAAGCCCGCGCCCTCGCCCGCTTGACCGACCATCGAGTGCCAGAACTCCTTGTAGTTCTCCGTGTTCGCCGAGTGCTCACCGTCGTCGACGCGGATGTTGCCCGTCGGGATGATCACCTCGGTCACGCAGCGGTTGAATTCGTCAGAGGCCGGCAGGAGCTTGCGCGAGCTTCGCGTCGCGCTCGCAAGGTCGCGAGTCGCCGGAGAGAGGTCGTCGAGTAGGCCACCGAGCTCGCGAGGACCGACGAACGGCGTGATCTGCTCGAGCCAGGGCTCTGCGACGGCGGCAGTAGCGGGGGTCTCGCGCAGGCCGGGCAGGATCTCGCGTGAGAAGGCCTGTGTCGGCGGCAGGGCTGCGTCGACACTGCCGAGTCCACGGCGCAGGTTCGCGGCCGTCGGCCCGAGCAGCTTCACGGTCTCCTCGAGCTGGGGGGCGCGCGACGCCGTCGCTGCCACGGTGATATTGAAATCGGTAAGCAGCTGTCCGAGCTGACCCTCGTTGCGCGCGAGGCCACGACTAACTCCAGCGATGCCCTTGACCATCCGCGAGAGATCGTGGGGCTGGGTGCCACGTAGCGCGTCGGCATTGATCGCGGCGCCGCGCAGGGCACCCGGGCCCGTCGCGGCGGCCTTGTTGATCGCCTGGCCGCCGGTCAATCCCTGGACGTCGGGATCGAGATCGGCGTTCTCCTCGGGAGTCGGCTCGGAGTCGAGCGCCTCGCCGAAGCCCTGGAGCGTCCCCTGCAACGACCGTCGCGCATCCGATTGGAGCGCGGTCAGCACGTTGTCCAACTGGACTGGCGCCGCGGTCTGGGAGACCGGAATCATGCCGCCGTCGGGCAGCTCGTCGGCGGCCGGGGTCCCTGGCTTGAGATCGACGTAGAAGTTGCCCTCGAGGAAGAGCCGGGGACGAACCTTGACCGTGGCGTCCTCACGTACTGGACGACCCTCGTCCTCGATCTCCATCGTCACGACCGAGTAGTCGCTGTCCTTGTAACGGCCAACCTCGACCACCTTGCCGACATCGATCCCGGCGATGCGGACCGGCGACCGCGGCGCAACGAGGTTGGAATCCTTGAAGACCGCTTGGACGCGGTAGGTCTGGGTGAACGGGATGTCCTTGGTGAACGCGAACCACGAGCCGAGCACGATGACGATCACTGCGATCAGTCCGGCACGTACCGGGGACATGCCCTGTCGGAAGGCCCTCACTTGACACCCCTCCGGACCGTCTTCTCCGTGACGAGGCCACGTCCGGTCCCGGCGGGATTGCCGATGGTGAGCCTGTTGGGATCGGTCCCCATCGATGCTCGGTAGTCCTCGTTGCCCGCCTCGCACTCACGCGGTTGACCCGGAGCCGCGGTGTTCGGATACGGATTCGAGTGCAGGTAGTTGCCCTCCTGAAGATCGCGAAGCGCCGGCGTCGCGGCATTGGGCGCCGGGCCATTGGCCGGGCCTGCCGCAGGTCCGGACTGCGCGTTCGCCAGGTTCTGCGGAGTCGCCAGCGGGTGGACTCTCAGCATGCTCCCGATCACGTCGCTCTCGTTGATCGACGCGCCGATGTTCCGGAAGAGCAGCGTCCCGTAGTTGCACACCGACTGTGCGGGCGTCAGGAACGCCAGCGTCGGCTTGAGGAGACGAGCGGTGCTCGTCAGGCGAGCGAGCCCACTCGGCACGCGCGGATCGTCGCCGAAGCGATCGAGGGTCTCGAGCGTGCGCGTCAAACGCCGGTTCAGCGCAGGCGAGCGGCGCAACGCTGGCTCGCCGACGCGGAAGGCGGTCGCCAGGTGCGGAGCCGCCGACGCCAACGACGCGAATGCCGGACGGAAGCGGCGGAAGAGCTCCTCGCTGTCGGCCAGGAACGGACGCTGGCGTGGGAACTCGGCGATCGCCGTATCGAGCGATGGGGGACCCTCGCTGATGGCAGCCTGCACGGAGTCGCTGACCGAGGCCCAGGCGGTGAACGTGACGTCGAGTCCGGCCCACATCGAGGCGTTCTGGTCGGCGACTGGCGCTACCTCGGCCGCGGCCTGCTCGAGAGCGGGGAAGAGCTGTGCCCAGCCGGTGCGTGGCGCGGCCAGGTTGCTCATGACCGGCTCGAGCTTCGCGGCCAGCGGGCCAAGCTGCGCGAACGTGCGGTTCAGCGACTCGCCGCGCCCCGCGAATGCTGCGGCAGCGGTCTCGAGATTGGTCTGCGATCCGGCGCGCGTAGGCGAGTCGAACATGTTAAAGAAGTCGTCGATCTCCTTCGTCTCGACGACCGACGCCGTCAACGGGATCGTCTCGCCCTCGGCGAAGCCCTCCTCGGACTTGCCCTCGGTGATCTCGACGTACTTGAGGCCGAGCGCGGAACGTGGACGGATGACGATCGTCGAGTCCTTGGCGAGCGGCACGACGCGCTCGTCGAGCTCGAGCGAGAGGTGCGCGGTGACCTCGCCGCTCTCTGGGACAGGCGCCGTCTCGATCTCGGTGACCACGCCCACGCGGGCGCCGCCCATCCGGACCTCGTTGCCGCGCACCAGGCCGTTGGCGTTCGGCACGTTCGCCGTGAGGCTGTACGTCGGGACGAAGGGCAGCCCCTCGTTGGCGTTGTAGGAGAGGAAGACGGCGACCATCGTCACGATGACCGTGACGGCACCGACGAGCACCGGGCTGCCCGAGAGCATCGATCCCGAGCGGCGGCGGTTCACTGCCCCTCCCGATCGCTACCGAGCAGGTAGTCGAGTGCGATGTTGCTGTCCTGGGCTGACAGCGACGCCGGCTTCTCCGCCTCGTCCTCGTCGAGCGGACTGAGGTTGAAGAAGTCCGATGCACAGGTCGGCCGGCGTGTACCTATCTGTGCATCCGAGCAGCCATCAGTCGTGACCGTCGCCCGCACGTAGTGGCCCAGCTCGTCGACTCCGTTGGTGGTACCGGTGTAGTAGTAGATGAGCTTCATCAGCTCCTCGATGCCGCCGGTGTCGTCGAAGCTGTTGAAGAGCTTGGCCAGGTTGTTCGCCGAGGGCCGCAGCGGCCGGCCGAGGCCCCTGAGATCGCCCACCAGCGGACGGATCTCCGGGAACAGCTGGCGACCGCGATCGGCGAAGTCCCCGAGCGACTCGAGCGCCGGGGTCGTCGCGGCGGTGAACGGCCCTAGCCGCCGGACCGTCTCGTTGATCGCCGGGGCCTCACTGCCGAGGCTGTTGAGCGCCGGGGTCATCTGATCCGCAAGACCCGCGAACGCATCGGCAGTCGGCTTAAACTCGCGAAGGAAAGTAGGCAGGCGCTCGAAGCTGCGCTCGATGTCGTCGCCGCGCTCCGCAGAGGCGGCGGCGGTGATGCCAGCCTTGTCGATGAAGTCGGAGGTCGCCTTACGCTTGTCGACCCACGAGGCGAGCACCTGGTCGGACTCGTCGACGAGCCGAGCGAGCAGGCGATCCTGATCGGCCAGGACCTTTATCACCCGATCGGTCTCGCGCAGGGCGGGGTTCGCACGGCGAACCGCGTCTCGCAGCCGCTCGCCGTTGCCCACGAGGCCGGCCCCGAGCTCGCTGATCAGCAGGCGCAGGCCCTCGCGCTGAGGCAGACGCTGGATGTTCTGGATCAGATCGACGCCAACTGGGGTCGCGTTGTTCTCGACCGGCAGCAGGTACTGCCCCTCGCCGCGCCCCTCCTCGATCTTCGCGAGCTTCGGCGGCAGCGGCTCGCCGTCCTTGTGCGGCCGGGTCGGCTGGCACTCGATGAACTGCTCGCCGATCAGCGACTGCAGGCGGATCTGGCACTGCGCGTCCTCACGGAAGGACTGGAACGCGGGATCCTCGATCTTCAGGACAACTGCGGCCTTGTTCTCCTTGGTGAGATCGACGTCGTGGATCTGACCGACCTTGACGCCGGCGATCTTCACGTCCTCACCCGGGATCACGAACGATCCGTTGTCGAACTCCGCACGAACGAGGTAGGCATCCCCGTCGTCGTCGCCGGCGGCCGTCATGAACAGCGCGGCGATCACGAGACCGGCGACGAGCGCGATCGGGACGGCCCGGCGCTTCATGAAGCCATCCTTGTCCCGGACGCCGCTCACGGAGCGCCCACCACCTGCGACGGATCGCAATCGGCGTTGGAGAGGTCGCCCGAGTCCACGAACGGCGCCGAGCCGTCGGCCGGCGGCCGTGCGGCGGCGCCCGGGCAGCGGCGCAGCAGACCGCTCTTCAGGTTGGGGCTGCGGCCGCGCTGCCCCAGCGGCTTGGGCTCGAGCGTCCCGCCCTCGGCGTCGTCCACGAAGTTGTAGGCGTCGAAGATCGGGAGGCTGCGCGCGTAGTGACCAGCGCGGTCATACGTCGCGAACGTACTGCCGAAGCTGCGCAGCCATGCGACGAGATCGGGCGTGTAGGGACGGATGAAGCTGAAGATCGGCGCCGACTGGGCGAGTGACCTGCGTGCCCGCGGGAACGTCTTGCTCGCGAGACGCGACAGCGGCGGTAGATCGCGCATCGTGTCGTAGAGGTCGTTGCCCTTGCCGGGGCTGTTGAACATCGCAGCAAGCTGCTTGAAGGTCGGTACCGAGCGACGGAAGAACGGCTTGCTCTTGGCGAGGAAGCGCCGTAGGGCCGGCGCGGACTCGCCCGACTCGAGCACGAACCGCTCCAGGTCGTCGATCGCCGGGCCCCGAAGGGAAGCGAAGGTCCGCTGTCCCTGACGCAGCGCCGGCGGCAGGTTCACCAACGCTTGTCGCAACGACTCCGTGTCTGCGCTAACCGCATCGAGGGTCTCGCCTGCGTTGGTGACCAGGTTGGTCACATCAGCCTTGCGCCCGCTCACCTGGCGAAACGCCTTCGAAGACTCGACGAGAAGCTCCTGGAGCACCTCGCTGTCGCGATTGAGCTCGGCGAAGAAGCGCTCGCCAGCAGCGATCGCAGGCGAGAAGTACTTGGCGGACTTGTTGCCGTTGGCCTCCTGTCCCGCGTACCAGTCGGCGAAGCCCTGGATCACGTGGTCGAGACCGTCGCGCGTCTTTGGATTCAACGCGTTGAAGAGCTGGTCGAGCTCGACGATCGCCTTGGTGTCGTTCCCAGTGATGCGTGCACCGTCGGCGAGCTCGGGCTTGAAGTTCGGCGACGGACTGATGTCGATGTAGCGGTTCGCCGTGCCGACGAGCCCCTGTGCGCGGATGACCGCCGTGGTGCCCTCGTGCAGCGGCGCGAACTCCTCCCCGATCCCGACCGTGACCTCGGCCTGACCGTCATCGGTCAGCTCGATCGCATTGACGTCTCCGACGGGCGAGCCGCCGATGCGCACCAGATCGCCCTTCACGAGCTGCCCGGCGTTCTCGAACATGAGGTTGTACTCGTAAGAGTCATCGCGCGTGAGGAAGAGGAGAAGGAGCGCTACGACCGCGAGCGCCAACGCTCCGCCCGCGAGCAAACGGCCAACGCGGGGGGAAGGTGCCGGGTCGACAGCCGCGACATCGTCGCCGCCCCGGGGAATCTCATCGATACGCTCGGTCAAGTTCTCCTCCACACGCAGGCGCCCTCAAGGCCAGCCCGAGCCAGCGCCTCCGTCCGGCTGAGCATCGTATATGTCGCGCTATTGGCCTGCCAGGGGGAACACACGGTGCCGGGAACGTTGGCAGGAGACACGCGCGCGTGCGCCGGTTCTCAGAGCGGATAAGCAGGCGTACCGATACCCCTGGCGCCGAGGTACGGCCGGATGTATATTGGGCTTACCGCTCGTGGCCCTCGATAGTCCCAGAGCAGCTCGCGCCCCCCACCAGTTGCCGCCCGGCCGCCATGGCCTCGCGCGCAGCTTCGTAGCGCGCAATCAGCGTGAGCGCATCCTCGCCGCGGTCGCCCAGGTGGCGAGCACGCGCGGCTACGGCGGGATGAGCGTGCAAGACATCGTGCGCGAGGCCGGCGTATCGCGACGAACCTTCTACGAGCAGTTCAAGAACAAGGACCACGCCTTCCTCGCCGCGTACGACGAGGCGAGTGGCCGGCTGCTGGCCGCGGTGCGTGCCGCCTTCGAGGGCGAGAAGACGATGGAGGGCCGCGCGAGCGCCGGCTTCAGCGCCTTCCTCCAGCTGCTCGCGGCCTCCCCCGCCTTCGCGAAGATGTGCATCGTCGAGGTGCTGGCGGCCGGCCCGGATGCAATCGCCCGTCGCGCGCGGACGATGGAGGAGTTCACCGGCTACTTCGAGAGCAGCGCGGGCGAGCTGCTCGGCGGCGATGCGCCCTCCCCGTTGATCGCCGAGACGATCGTCGGCGGCGTCTACGAGACCGTCTACCGGCGCATCGCGCGCGGCGAGACGGCCGATCTGCCGCGGCTGCTGCCCGACCTCGTCGAGTCCGCTCTGCTGCCATACGTCGGCGAGCAGCGTGCCGCCGCGCAGCGCAAGCTGCTGCTCGGCGAGCAGCCGGCCTAGCGCAGCTCGCCTAGACTGATCGGCCCCAGCCGCGCAACTTCCCCGTTGCGGAAGCGTTGTAGGTACGGTTGAGTTTGCATAGGAAGAGGGCCGGGGAGATGCCGTGGGCGGCGCGCTCTCCGCGGGAGAACCGCCGCGATCACTTCAGAGCAGGAGGAGACATAAAAGACATGCGCAAGTTCCCAGCATTGCTGGCGCTCGTGGTGGCAGCGGTCGTCGTTACCGCCGCTGTTCCCGCATTCGCCCAAGCCCCGACGTTCGACGTGGACGTGACCTTCAAGAGCAAGATCATCCCGAAGAAGGCGGGCACGAAGAAGAACCCGAAGGGCGTCAAGATCGTCAGCGACGCCACGATCGTCGATCAAGCCGTAGGCCAGGACCCGCCGATCGTCACCGGCGCCGATATCTTCCTACCGAAGACCGGCTCCTGGAACGGTGGCAAGTACAAGACGTGCTCGCTGGCGACGCTTCGTCGCAAGGGCCCGAGCAGCTGCCCGAAGGAGTCGATCATCGGCAAGGGCAGCGGCGTGGCGTTCGCCGACACGGTCGACGCCAAGCCGACCGTCGTGATCGTCAACGGCGGCAAGTCGAAGGTCTACGGCTACACCACGCTCTACCGGCCGACACTGGTCAAGGAGCCCGTGATCGCACGGATCATCAAGCTCACCGGCTCGAAGTGGGGCTACAAGGTGACGTTCCGCGTGCCGGAGAACCTGCAGATCGTGACGGGCATCCCGATCACCCTGCGCAAGCTGCACCTCGAGGTCGGCGGCACCAAGCTGGCCAAGAACATCATCACCACCACGGGCTGCAAGAACGGCAAGCACCCGTTCGAGGTCAAGACCTACTACTGGTACGACCTGCCGGACGTCCGCGGCGACCAGACCACCAAGAGCTCGGTGGCCTGCACCAAGTAGCGCCCAGCCAGAGACCTAGCAGCACCACAAGCCCGTCGGCCCTCGCGGCCGGCGGGCTTTTGCTTTTGGCGTAACGCACGTAGCGCCACAGACACATAGGACCCGGCAGGCTCAGGACGTGCCGCCTCGCCTCCATCCCCTCGCCTTCGCCATCTGCGCCATCGCCATTGGGACGTGGCTCGCGGTCGGTCTCGTGCCCGCCGATCCCCCCACGCCAGATGACCCAAGCTTCGTCGACAACATCTTTGACAGCCGCCTGGTCATCTGGGCCGCACGCCTCTTGCTCCTGTCGACCGCCGTCGTTCTCGCGGTGGGCGGCGTCTTCATCGTCGGCTCGACAATCACCCGGATGCGTCAAGGCGACTGGCTCAAGCGAGCCGGACCATTCGAGGTCTCAGAGCACAACGTCCTCGAGCTAGCGCGCGAGCGCGACTTCTGGAGATCCGTTGCGGAGGACAGTCATCGGCGCTTGATTGAGCTGGAGGACCAATTGAATACCCCTCCGGACATAGAGGCAGATATGGGCATGTAGGTAGGCAGAGCACGTACCCTTGATCCCGCTCTGCGCCTAGCGTTTCGGGCCTTGTAAGCAATGTGGCCCGAGCGAGTGCGTGAACACCCCTCGGGCCGTGGCACCGAAAGGGCGACTTCCGATGCACCACAAGGGTATCCCCGCTGTAGCTGTAGAGCAGGACCGCGAGACGGACCGTGCGATCCTCGACCTGCTGTTGATCGACGCTCACGCGCCGCTCTCAGTCGAAGAGATTGCTCGCGAGATAGGCAACGTCAACGACGCGACCGACGGCCTCGCGCGCCTGGCGCGCGGCGGTCTGATTCATCGGCTGGAGGGGTTCGTGTTCGCCTCCCGGCCGGCGGCGCTGTCAGCCGCGTTGAATGACTGACCGGGCTCCGTTGCGGTCGCCCGCTCGCGTGTTCGGTTCGAACCTCGCGCGGGAGCGTCAGCGTCAGTGCAAGACGATGCGCGGCCTCGCGGGCGAGGCGGGCATGTACGCGAGCGAGATCAGTCGCCTTGAGCGCGGTCTGCGTGATCCGCGCCTGTCCACGATGGTGCGTATCGCGCGAGCGCTGGATGTTCCGCTGACCGACCTCTTGTAGAGCGGGAGGGGGAGCCTAAAACGGTATGTCGTCGGCGCCCGGATACTCCTCCTCGGCCAGCTCCAACCATTCAAGGCGACACTCGCTAGGTCGGATCGTGTAGTAGATCCACAACCGAGGTGCGCCTAGACCGAACACCGTCTCGCGGACCCAGCTTCCTCCTATGCCTAGCGGGCGAGCCCCGCGCTCGGCGTTATACGCGAGCTGCTGGCGGACGCCTCGCAATATCTCCCGCATCCGTGGGACGGCCGGCTCTAATTCCTTACAGCGCTTCTTGAATAGCTCGGACTCCGCGACAGCACGATGCTTGCCACCGTTGCTAGAAGGGTATGTCGCCCCACCGCCCATCACTGACTAGCTCTCGACCACGTTGCACCGCCCGATCAGGCGGAGGATCGGTGGAAACGAAAACCGACTCGTATGGGACGGGTTTGCCAAATCCAACGGTCTTGAAGCCCGGGTGCTCATGCGCAATCTGATGGACAAGTCGATCGGTGGTCCATTGCCGGTACCTATCCACCACTTCTGCCGCGAGGCTGATCTCCCTTTGCTCGAACAAAGCTAGATGGGGCGGCCGCTTAGCTACCGGCAGTTTCTGCTTATCGAAGCCCGGCTCGTATGCGAACTCCGTCGCGGGATTAAGCGTCCGGGCCTCTAAGAGCTCCGCCCTTGGCGACGGGCCGAGATTGTCCTTGTGGTACTGAGCCCCCGTTATTGAACGGCCGAGCTTGAGATACGCCTCGAAATCGCAAAGCCAAAGCAGTTTTGCCAGCTTGATTCTGCCGCGCCCGACATGCCCGGTCTGCTCCATCCTCTCAGCGATGTAGAGAAGCAGCTCGCGAAAACGCTCCCCGCTATATGGGCGGTTGCCGGGCATAGGCCGAGGCCTCCGTTTAGTACTACTGGCAGTACCACAACCTAACAGGCGGCTTCGGACGAATTCGCCCAAAGAGCGGGAAAACCTGGTATGGCGCCCAAGCGCCGGATACTCTTGTTGCATGGCGCCCCACCTCCGTTCACTCGTAGACCTTCCCGAGAGGCGGCTATGAGCCCCGCCCGTAAGCGGCCGGACAAGAAGGCTCCATCGCCGCCCGCAGCAGACGTGATCGAGAAGCAAGACCCCACCCACTCGATGGGCGACTTCATGCGCGACCTCGCGAAGGCGACGAGTAACCAGGCTAGGAAACGGTTGGCCGGTCCCGCTCGACGCGGTTGAGCATCGCCCAGAACATCGGCTGAGCCGAGTTCCGGCGGTTGTAGCGGAACACATGCTCATCGAGGTATGCCTGTAGGTACTCAAGGCTGATCGCGTGGTGCGTCCCGCGAATCGAGTTCTTGAAGATCCCGAAGAACCCCTCGATGGTGTTCGTGTGGATCTCGCCCTCGACGTAGACCTTGGCGGAGTGGTTGATCCGGCGATGGCCGGCGTAGCTCTTGCTGATCGTTTGGTAGCCCCGGTAGTCGTCGGTGAACAGGATCGACTCCGGCATGACGTGGAGCTTCACGGCCTTGTCGAGCGTCGGCAGCTTGCGGTCGTCAATGATCCGAGCGCGTAGCCGCCCGCCGCGTTCAACCATCCCCAGCACGTTCGGCCGGTACCGCTGGCGCAGACGCGCGCGGTTCTCGCGAACCTCTGCCGCTCGCGGCTTGCCACCGTAGGAAGTCTCGTCAACCTCCACGGCCTGGCCCTCGCCGCCGAGCGGACCGTCGCCCTCATCCGAGAGCAACGTCCGAATTTGCTTGAACATCCGATGGGCCGTCTTATAGGTCACGCCGATCTCGCGCTCAAGCTGCTTCGCCGAGACGCCACAGCGCGTGCTCGACATAAGGAAAACGGCATAGAACCAAAGCTGCAAGCTCACGGTGCTCTTGTGGAAGATCGTGCCTGCGGTCGGGTAGACGTGGTGGCCGCAGAACTGGCACGAGTACGCCGACCGGCCGGTGATCTTGTGGAACTTGGACGCCTTGCCGCACTTCGGACACTCGGTGCCGTCAGCGAAGTGCTGGCCCTTCAGATACTCGAGGCAGGCGTCGTTGTCGGGGAAGAGATCGAGGAACTGCGAGTACGTCATTTGGCTGTCGCTCGAAGGCGACGGCGCTACTGAATCTCTCGATCTCCCAGCCATGCGGACATGATACCAAACACACGTATACCGTGCGGGGCACAGCGCAGAGCATTAGCCCCCGGTCGAGGGACGAGAACGCCTCGACCGGGGGCCTAGCAAGGTGATCGCACCACGCCGACCGGAAAGCGGCGGGGCGGATCGGGTGAGGCTGCCACGACCGAAGCTACATGGCTTGACGGACGCTCGACCCACTTCCGTCCGACCGGTACGGAAATGTTCTTATCGGCTTCCCATCGGTCGCAGGCTGCCACCAGCTCGATGAGGAAGAAACCCAGTACCGGAAGGAAGTACATGATTCATCGACCGGGGGACACCGTCCCCACTAGCGGCATCTACAACGTGGTCAACTCGCTCGGCTCGTACATGGGGCGTCAGGTCACGTGCGTCTACGGGGAGCCCTTCCCGCCGACGGTATACGCAGGCGAGTACGGCTTCATGCTCTCGCAGGCCACGCAGCACTAGAAGTCCCCGGTTCCCGCCGAGCGCCCTTCGCTCGGCGGGTACCGCCCTACTGCAACGTCTCGACGCGCTCGACCGGACCGAAGGTCACTTCCAGCCAGTGGCCGTCCAAATCGACTGCCGTGGCCTGACGGCCGGTCGCCTCACCAAGACGCATCAACATCTCGGCGTTCGTCGCGTGGACCAGCTCGCCCTCTAGCGACTCCCACTCAGGAGCCGCGCGCAACTGCTCCCACAGTCGCCCCAGCTCGAAGCCACGAGCGAACTCAGGATCGTTCGTGTCGAACGCCATCAGAAGACTCACGCCTGCCTGTTCGTCTGCCATACCCACCTTCCTGCCCGAGTTGTAGATCCCTACACGGGCATCGGCACGCCAGCCATCGGACTAGAACGGCCAGGGCACCCGCTCGAACAGATCGAGAATGCCGCCTAGCGTCCCGAGCGCCGCCGCCAGCCGCCAGCCCGCCCGCTTGACCCGGCACGCCCATGAAGGCGGCAGCGGCTTGGGGTTCCAGGGGGACGAAGATCGCTCCACACTTACTAATAGGTGTGGAGCGGCGCATCTCTCTAGGGGCAGGCGTCAAATAGGGCCAGATCGCTACGTGCTCTGCCTACCTACATGCCCAGATATGCTATGAGCATGTGCGCCGCCCCCACCGCAACTAGCGACTCCGATCCCGCTGAGGAGCTGAACCGCCTTCGTCGACTCGCAGCGCGGCTGGTTGAGCAAGACCGCCTGAGCCACGAGATAGCCCGGGCCTACTCGCAGATCTCAGAGCGCATCTACGAGTTCGAGCGTGAGCGCGCGCGACGCCTGCAGCATCGGTAGCTTTCAGAAACTTCGCATTTCTCGCTTGCCAAGATAGAACGCACGGTTTATGGTTGCTCGCATGAGCAGGCAGCAGACCGTCAAGGTCGTCTCGGATGCCCATGACCTTCGCCGTGAGGAGGTAGCTCGAAGCCAGCGGCAGCGGCTGCTGGACGCGATGGCCCTCGTGGTGGCCGAGGTCGGCTACGAGGAAGCCTCCGTCGAGCGAGTGCTCGTGCAGGCCGGGGTCTCGCGACGCACCTTCTACGAGCTGTTCACCGACCGCGAGGACTGCTTCCTCGCCGCCTACGACGATGCGATGCACGGCGTCTTCCGGCTCGTGACCGACGCCTACCTCGACTGCGAGACGCCGGCGCGACGGATCGAGGCCGCGCTCGAGGCTTTCCTGCGCTACTGCGCGGACAATCCCGCGGTGGCGCGGATGTGCATCGTCGAGGTCTTCGCCGCCGGCACGCGCGCACGCGAGCGGAGGACCGAGTTCATGGGGCGCTTCGCCGCCCTAATGGAGCACGCGCTCGGCGACATGCGCGGCGACAGGCAGCTCGACCGCCTCGCCGCCCAAGCCTTGGTGGGTGGTGTCCACGAGGTGATCTACCGCCCGATCGACGCAGGCGACGTGGCCGGCCTGCCCGAGCTCGCAGCCGAGATCGTGAGCTCCCAGATCGCACCGCTGGTGGAGGCCTGAGATGTCCGCCGGCGGTGTCGAGCAGCGAGTCCAGGATGTTTCTCGTCGGGGTACCTCTGAGGGTTCTGGGGCGATTCACAAACCCGGCGGTACTACGCATCAGAGAACGCAGGGGCAGCGCGCGCCGCGGCGGCTGGGGCAGATCCCCGGCGGGCGCCACGGCCTGGCGCCCGAGGCGGTCGCGGAGTCCCAGCGAACGCGGATCCTCAACGCGATGCGCACGTCGGTCGCGCAGCACGGCTACCTCGAGACGAGCATCGCCGAGGTGATCTCCGGCGCCGGCGTCTCGCGCAAGACCTTCTACGAGCAGTTCGAAGGCAAGGACGATGCCTTCGCCGTCGCTTACGGGGAGGAGATGGACCGGCTGCTCGAGGTGACGTTGAGCGCCTTCGACGGGGACGAGCCGTGGGTGGTCCGCCTGCGCGGAGCCCTGACCGCACTGTGCGCAGCGCTGGCCGCCAACCCCGAGTCGGCGCGGCTCTGCTTCGTCGAAGCTCCCGGGGCTGGGCCCCTCACCGCCTCGCGGCGGCGCGACGCCCTGCGCGGGCTGCTGCCGCTGTTCGAGGCGGCGCCGGACGACGCGCTGCGCGGCATGCCGTTCCGCGAGTCGTTGAGCGTCGGACGGATCGGCGACCTTGCGGAGATGCTCCACCAGGAGATCGCGGCCGGCGAGATCACGACCCTCCCCCGCCTCGTGCCCCAGCTGACCTACATGATGGTGCTGCCGTTCCTAGGCCCAGAGCGGGCGGCGCAGGAGCTCGCGGGCGAGCGGCGGCTGCGGCCGGCGAGCTAGGCCAGTCGCGGCAGTAGACGCAGCGGTGGGGCGCCGGCATTGAGCCGACGCCCCTGCTGATTAGCCGCTGTTGCTAGTTGTGGGTGATGTCCAGGCCTGCGTCGCCCTCCCGGATGCCGCCGCCGAATGCCTCGCTAGCGGGGTTCTGGTTGGCGAGGGTGAGTGGGTCGGATCCGGTCGCGTCGAGTGAGACGCCGGCGGAGTTGGTCCAGCCCATTCCGGGCCAGACTGCGCT
>Ga0190265_10000191_pt1 | contig 59111 bp, 13 predicted proteins | sample Popmic124T_FD_133135 | JGI IMG/M metagenome (GOLD analysis project Ga0190265, IMG submission 133135) | Populus adjacent soil microbial communities from riparian zone of Indian Creek, Utah, USA - 124 T | ecosystem: Environmental > Terrestrial > Soil > Riparian zone | place: USA: Utah | collected... | reverse complement strand
GGCCACGCGAATGTCTCTGAGCTTCTCGGCGGCCAGCTCGCGGGCCTTCTCGGGAGTCAGCTCGTGGACGAGACACGGGCGGTCGATAGGGAAGCCGTCTTTCCGGATGACGTACTTCACCTCGGCGCGGCCGACCTCCAGGCCGAAGCCCCGGAGGGAGTCGAAGCCGCCGCCCTCCATGATGTAGTACCGATTCCCGCGCGCCATCCGGACCCGTTCCAGCACAGACCGGGTGATCTTGGGAACGTGCCGCCGCTTCCGCTTCTTCTTCTCTTCCATCTCCCCTCCCTCGTACAAAACTCGTACGTTTCTCGTACAATACACCCCCCGAATACTGCCGGTCAAGCCCGGGAAGGAGCGGAGGTTGGGGAGGAAGAAATTCGTCTAAATCGTTGTATTTACTTGTATTTACCGGTTAACTCCGGGAAGCCCCGGGAAGGCTGTGGAATACCTGACTCTGAATGGGGTTCAGGGGGTCCCGAGTTCGAATCTCGGCGTCCCGACCAATTTCATCAGTCGAATCAACGCTTTGGTATCTTCGCTCGGGGTCGTGTACAAACGAGTTTCATACGTGAACCAGAACTAATGCGGATCCTCGCGGCGAGGCGCGAGTTGAAGGCACACTACCTAGCCCCGGCAGGCACACACTCCTCGATTCGCAGCTCCAAGTAGGGGGGCGGCGGCTGGATCGCCGAGTAGTCGTTCTCGAAGATCAGGACGTTGCCGTCCCTCGCGAGTTCCTTGAAGCCCGCGAACTTGTAGGTGATCAGCATCTGGCGGTTGCGGTCGTTCGATACGAACTCGGCGCGCAGCTTCACCTCCGCTTCCTTGGCCATGCGCAGGACGTAGTGGATCATGATCATCCCGACGCCCTTGGACATCACGCGGCAGGACATCAGCAGGAGCTTGACGTTCCAGGTCTTCTCGGCTTCGTCCATCTCGATCAGGGTGAGGCCGATCTTGCCGTAGGTGCCGTGCCGGTCCTGGAGGCTGGAGACGAGCAGCTTGTGGCGCGGCGATCTCCGCAACTCGTCCAGCTCTTCGTAGGAGTAGGTGTAGCCCGTGGTGTTGAGCTGGTTCGTGCGGACTGTCAGCTCTTCGGCGCGCTTCAGGTCTTCCTCGCGGCAGGGTGCGATCGTGAAGATCATCCCGAGAGTGGCGAGGAACTCTTCCTTGGGGCCGACAAACTCTTCTTCTTCCCGGTTGCGCCGGATGTCCGCCATGTACATGCGGCGGCGCAGCTTCGAGTCTTCGGTGATGAAGCGCGGGCTGAGTTCCGGCCGGTCAACCAGGCCTTCGAGCTCCGCCGAGTCGATGCAGAGGACTTTGTCGTGAGAGAAAGCCACCTCTTCGCGCTCGAATGGCTGGTCGTCCACGAAGGCGATCGCATCCAGGCCGATGTTGATGTCCTTGGCAATCTGAGCGATGGAGGCAGCCTTGGAATTCCAGTTGATCTGCGGGTAGAGAAAGTATTTTTCGATCCCGAATTCCTGGAGCTTTGCGAGGGCCGTATCGTGATCGTTGCGGCTGGCGATCGAATGCAGGATGCCGCGCTCGTCGAGAGTTTTCAGAATGTCCACGACGTGCGGCCGGAGGCGGACTTCGGGGTCTTCCAGCAGGATGCCGTCCCAGACCGTGTTGTCGAGGTCCCAGACCACGCACTTGATCGAGGATTTCTTGTCGCTCACAGCTCCTCCAGCTCAAAGCGCGCGATCGTGTTTTGCTGCATCTGCGTGCTCCCTTCGATGATCTCCATCACCTTGGCGTCGCGGAAGTAGCGCGACACCGGGAAGTCGTCGTGACAGCCGTTGGCGCCGTGGATCTGCACCGCGTCGGTCGCCGCGCGCATGGCCGTCGCGGAGGCGAAGTGCTTGGCGACCGAGGTCTCCGCTATGGCCCCGGGATCGCCGATGTCGCGCAGGTAGCCGGCCCGCATGCAGAGCAGGCGCGCGGCGCGCACGTTGGTGATCATGTCGGAAAGCATGGCCCGGACGAGCTGGTGCTCGAACAGCGGCTGGCCGAACTGCTGGCGCTCGCGGGCATAGGCGAGGCACGCGTCGAGACAGGCCTGGGCGATGCCCACCGAGCCGCAGGCCACGCTGTAGCGGCCCTGGTCCAGCGCCGCGCCCATCACATGGGAGATACCGAAGCCGGGGCGGCCCACCATGCTTTCCGTTCGGGCTCCCTCCAGCTTCAGCTCGGCCAGCATCGACGCCCGGGTGCCCAGGATGCCGCGCAGGGGCGTGACCGTGAGGCCGGGGGTTTCCCGCTCCATGAGGAACGCCGTGGGCTTGCCGTCGAGCTGGGCGAAGAGCAGGAAGAGGCCGGCGATCTGGCCGTAGGTGATCCATTTCTTAGTGCCGTCGAGCGCGAACCCCTCACCGCCCTCGGCGGCAGAGGCCTTGGTCCGGATGCCTGCGGCGTCGCTGCCCGCCTCGGGCTCGGAGAGCGCGAAGGCGCCGAGGACCTCCCCCCGGGCCAGGCGCGGCAGCCAGCTCTCTTTCTGTCCCTGGCTGCCCCACCGCAGGATGCCCCGGCAGACCATGTCGTGCACGGTGAGCAGCGAGCGGATCGAGGAGCAGCCGCGCCCGATCTCTTCGGTCAGCACACCGTAGGAGATCATGTCGAGACCCCTACCTCCATGCTCGGCCGGCACCATGGAGCCGAGCCAGCCGCGCTCGGCGAGCTTGTCGACGATCTCGCGCGGGGTCGCCTCTTCGCGGTCCCATCGCCCGGCGTGCGGAGCGATCTCCTCCTTCACGAAGGCGCGGACTTCCGAGCGCAACGCCCGCTGTTCGGGGGTGAGCTCGACCTTCATGGCTCCGCGCTGGGTTGCTTGCGGGCCACGAGGTTCGAGATGGCCTGGATGGAGCGGAAGTTGTCGAGGTCAAGATCCTCGTCCCCGACGCGGATGCCGAACTCTTTCTCCACGAAGGCGACGAGCTGCATCGCCAGCAGCGAGTTGACGAAGCCGAGGGCGAAGATGTCCTCCTCCGGCTGCAGGTCCTGGTTCTTGAAAAACCGCGAAAGGAACTCCTTGATCTTGGTCTGAGTCTGGTCCATGTTTCCCTCTAAAGCGAGACGCCGTAGTCGTAGAAGCCCTTGCCGCTCTTACGCCCGTGCAAGCCCGCGTCCACCATCTTGCGGAGCAGAGGGCAGGGGCGGTATTTGCTGTCGCTGTAGCTCTCGTAGAGCACTTCGATCGAGTAGAGGATCGTATCCAACCCGATCAGGTCGGCGGTCTCGAGCGGCCCCATCTTGTGGCCGAAGCACGTCTTGAACAAATGATCAATCTGGTCCGCCGGGGCCACGCCGTCGTGGACGAGGTAGACCGCTTCGTTGACGGTCAGCATCAGCACGCGGTTGGAGACGAAGCCCGGGTAGTCGTTGACTACGATGCCGTCCTTGCCCATCTGGGTGAGGAGCTGGCGGGCGGTGGCGAGCGTCTCTTCGCTGGTATGGTGGCCGCGGATGACCTCGACCATCGGTTTCAGGGGCACCGGGTTCATGAAGTGCATGCCGAGAATTTTTTCGGGACGATGGGTCGTGCTCGCGATCTTGGTGATCGAGATGCAGGAGGTGTTCGCCGCGAACACGGCGCGCTCGGGGCAGGCCTCGTCCAGTTGCGGGTAGATCCCCTTCTTGATGTCCCACTTCTCGGTGGCGTTCTCGACGACAAAGTCGGCCTCCGAGAAGTTCTCGTAGCTCTGCGTGAAGCGGATGCGGCCGAGCACTTCGTCGGCCTTCACCGGCTGGGCGTCCTTCTGGAACATGCCGTGGAAGCGGAGATTCTTCCGGATCTCGTTTTCGGCGTTGGTCAGTTGCGCCTGCGAGACGTCCAGCAGCACCACCTGATGGCCGGTCTGGGCGAGGTTCTGCCCGAGCCCGATCCCCATGACGCCGGCACCGACGACGCCAACTGTACGAATCTCCATGTCGACTCCTCCCTTCATAAGAGCTAACGCACGTCAGCTCCTCCGCGGCCCTCATGCGAGGGGAAAACCCTCTAGCCTGGAAAACTCACGAGGGGGATGACACCGGGGCGCCAATTGCCCGGGATACGCAGCTACTTGTCCTGGCTCTTGACCCACCGCTGAGAAACCGCGCAGCAACTGTCCTTCTCCAGCGGCTTCCATGACCAGTACATATATATCACCTGCTGCTCGTCTTTAGATTGGCAGCGGCAGTTGATCTTGGCGATCTTACGGCTGGGCAAGATCCACGCCAGCCGCGGAGCGGCCGGAGTGCTCCGCCATCTGATCCGCAAGATCAAGAGACGTTTTCTCACGCCCAAGTCGCTCTGCGAGCCGATGCTGGGTTCTTGTGATTTCTCGGGCGAATTGCCAGCGGGATGAGCTTGGGCAAAGGACCTATACCGGCGTCGAAGGGGAATAAGGTGCAGTCAGTAGCTGTTGCGATTAAAGGAAGTTGTCGTTTACCTCGCTGAAGCTAAACTCCATCTTTCCCAACAAATATGATGTGCAGGCTGTGCCTGCGACATAGATGTGGGCTTTGTTTGCAATGCTGAATAGCCGAACTATGAAAGGAAGGATCGAAATGTCGCGCGCGCCAGCTGATTGAATTATTCTTCCTCACGCGGCGCCACGCCACACTCGAAGGATCGCTCCCGGACCGTTTCGGGACTTCTGTGCTCGCAGGCGGAGGCGCGGCCCGGCTCCACTGCGTATGTTTTCCTCGCGGACGGCGAGGTCGAAGCGGCGCACCTGACCTTCGCGGAGCTGGACCTGCAAGCCCGCGGCATCGCAGCAACCTTGGCGGAACTGGGCGCCACCGGAGAGCGAGCGCTGCTGCTCTATCCCCCCGGACTGGAGTTCGTCAGCGCGTTTCTGGGCTGCCTTTATGCGGGAGTTCTGGCGGTGCCTGCTTATCCGCCGCGCTCGGCACGAGGTCTCCCGAGACTCCATGCAATCACGGCAGATGCCCGGCCGCGGGTGGTCCTGACCACAGCCGCCCTGCTTGCCCGTACCCGTGCGCTGCTCGGCGATATCACAGAGCTCCGGGGCGCCTCCTGGCTGGCCACGGACGGCTTGGCGGAACGGGCCGGCGACTGGCGCGAGCCGGAGATTGATAGCGACACCCTCGCCTTCCTCCAGTACACGTCGGGCTCGACCTCCACGCCCAAGGGCGTAATGGTCAGCCACGCCAACCTCTTGCACAACGAGGAGATGATCCGGCAGGCGTTCGGGCAGTCCGAGGAGTCGGTGATCCTTGGCTGGCTGCCGCTCTACCACGACATGGGGCTGATCGGGAACGTGCTGCAGCCGCTCTACGTGGGCGCGCCGTGCATCCTGATGTCGCCTGTTGCGTTCCTGCAGAATCCGCTGCGCTGGCTGGCCGCGATCTCGCGCTATCGGGCGACGACGAGCGGCGGTCCCAACTTCGCCTACGAGCTGTGCGCGCGCAAGATTTCGGACGAGCAGAAGGCCGGGCTCGACCTGTCGAGCTGGCGGGTGGCCTTCAACGGCGCCGAGCCAGTGCGCGCCGAGACGCTCGCCCGCTTCGCGGAGGCCTTCGCTCCGTGCGGGTTCCGTCCCGAGGCGTTTTACCCCTGCTACGGGCTGGCGGAGACCACGCTGTTCGCCACGGGCGGCCGGCTGAGGGAGCCGCCGGTCGTGCGCGCCTTCGACCCGGAAGCCCTGAAGGAAGGGAACGCCGAGCCCGCCGGGGGTGGCCGCCGCCTCGTCGGCTGCGGCAGCGCCTGGATGGGGCAGCGGATCGAGGTGGTCGATCCGGTGTCGGCAGTCCTAGCGTCGTCGGGCCGTGTCGGCGAAATCTGGATCTCTGGCCCTAGTGTGGCAGGAGGCTATTGGCTCCGGCCAGAGATCACGGAGCGCGACTTCCGTGCTCGGCTGGCTTGCGATCCGACGGCCGGCCCCTTCCTGCGTACGGGCGATCTCGGCTTCTATGACACGGACGGCGAGCTGTTCGTCACCGGGAGGCTCAAAGAGCTGATCATTCTTCGCGGGCGCAACTACTACCCGCAGGACATCGAGCTGACCGCGGAGCGTGGACATCCGGCGCTGCGCCCTGGATGCGGCGCGGCCTTCGCGGTAGAGGCGGATGGAGAGGAGCGCCTGGTCCTCGTCCAAGAGCTGGAGAGGCGTACTGGCGACGCTTCGGCGGACGAGGTGGCCGACGCGATCCGCTCGGCCGTGGCCCAGGAGCACGAGGTCCAGATCCACGAGGTCGTCCTCGTCCGCGTGGGAACGATCCTCAAGACGTCCAGCGGCAAGATCCAGCGCAACGCCTGCCGGGCCGCCTACATGGCCGGGGACTTGAACGTCGTTGGGCGCAGCATGGCCGGTGCCGCCGAGCCGCTTCCGGGCACGGAGGCGGAGCAGGGAGGGGCGGACCTCGGACGTGAGGCGCTGCTCGCCCTGGAGCCCGAAGAGCGGGCACTGGTGTTGGAGCCGTACCTGCGCGAGCGGGCCGCCTGCGCGTTGCGCACGTTGCCCGCCAAGCTAGATCCGGACCGGCTGCTCACTGCGCTGGGCCTCGACTCGCTGGCCGCCGTGGAGTTGGAGCAGGACATAGAACGGCGGCTGGGCGTACATCTTCCGCTCGGCGAGCTGCTCGAAGGGATGACCCTGCGCCGGCTTGCGGAGGTGGTCCTGAAGCGGCTTTCGCTGGCGCCACAGGCGCCGGGTCCGGCGCTCGCCGCCGGTCCCATGAAAGGGGAACTGCCGCTTGCCTACGGCCAGAAGGCGCTCTGGTTCCTGCAGAGGATGGCCCCGGAGAGCGCCGCCTACCACATCACCGCCGCGGTGCGCGTGACCGGCGAGCTCGACGCTGTGGCGCTGCGCCGCTCGTTCCAGGCACTGGTCGACCGCCACCCGGCCCTGCGGTTGACTTTCCATGACCGCGGCGGCCAGCCCTGGCAGCAGGTGCGCGAGCGCATGGAGGTTGGCTTTCTTGAGGAGGAGGCCGCGCACTTGGACGCCGCGGCGCTCGCCGGGCGGCTCGCCCGCGAGGTCCACCGCCCGTTCGACCTCGAGAACGGCCCGCTCCTCCGGATCGCCGTGTTTCGTCTCGGACCGCGGGAGCACGCCCTGGCGCTCGCCATTCATCACGCCATCTCCGACTTCTGGTCGTTGGGAGTGATGTTCGACGAGCTGGGCCGCCTGTACTCCTTCGAGACGGGAGGGGAGGCGGAGCCGCTCGCACCGATGCCGTTGACCTTTTTCGACTGGGCGCGCTGGCAGGCCGAGCGCCTCGCGGGCCCCGAGGGTGAGCGCCTGTGGAACTGGTGGCGCGAGGCGCTACGCGGGCCGCTTGCCGACCTCGACCTGCTCACAGATCGACCGCGGCCCGCGGTGCAGACCGAGCGCGGCGCCTCGGTCGGCTTGGCGCTCGGCCTGGAGCTGACGGAGCGCCTGCACGGCTTGGCCCGCTCCTCGGGCGCCACGCCGTTCATGACGCTGCTCGCCGGTTTCCAGGCGCTGCTCCACCGCTGGTCCGGGCAGGAGGATCTGACGGTCGGTTGCCCGGTCGCCGGCCGTGGCGCGCCCGAGCTGGCGGGCCTTGTCGGCTACTTCGTGAATCCGGTGGTGGTGCGCTCCGACGCGTCGGGCGCTCCTTCGTTCGCCGGACTGCTCGGCCGCACGCGGCGGGCGGCCCTCGGCGCGCTGGAGCATGCGGCCCTCCCATTCGCCCTGCTCGCGGAGCAGCTCCGGGCCACGCGGGACCCCAGCCGCTCGCCGCTTTTCCAGGCGATGTTCGTCCTCCAGAAGTCGCACCGTCCAGAACTGCAGGCTCTGGCCCCGTTTGCCTTGGGCGAGGGCGGTGCGGAGGTCCGACTCGGTCCGCTGCGGCTCTCGTCCATCCCGCTTCCCGAGCGGCCGGCACAACTCGACCTGGCGCTAATGATGGCCGAAGGGGATGGAGGGCTCGCGGCGTCACTGCAGTTCAACGCCGACCTCTTCGACGCGGCCACGGCTGGACGGATGCTCGGTCACCTGCGCAACCTGCTGGAGGGGGCCGTCGCCGATCCCGCGGCCGCGCTGGCCGACCTGCCGCTGCTCTCACCGGAGGAGAGCCGCCAGCTCCTGATGGACTGGAATGCCACGGCGGCGGTTTTTCCCGCGGACCGGACCATTGACCGGCTCTTCCTGGAGCAGGCGGAGCGGACGCCGGACCGGATCGCGCTGGTGGCGGAAGACGGGTTGCTGACCTACCGCGAGCTGGCGCTGCGCTCTGGGCAACTTGCGGCCTTGCTGGAGAGGATGGGGATTGGCCCCGAGACACCCGTGGGTGTCTGCACCGGCCGCACGGCCGACATGGTCGTGGCGCTGCTGGGCGTGCTGCAGGCGGGGGGCGCCTACGTGCCGCTCGATCCGTCCTATCCCCGGGACCGGGTCGCCTACATGCTCGAGGACTCGGGCGCGTCGGTCGTGCTCACGCAGGAGCAGTTCCTGCCGCTCTTCGCGGATCATCCGGGCCGGCTCGTCTGCCTCGACCGCGATTGGGACGAGATCGCGGCCTGCGGCGAGATTCAATCCGCCAGCCGCGCGCGGCCCGAGCAGCTTGCCTACATCATTTACACCTCCGGCTCGACTGGGCGTCCCAAGGGGGTCCAGGTCCATCAGCGGGGGGTGGTGAACTTCCTCGCTTCCATGGCTCGGTTCCCCGGCATCGGCCCTGAGGACGTCCTCGTCTCCGTCACGACGCTGTCGTTCGACATCGCCGGGCTGGAGATCTATCTGCCGTTGCTCCACGGCGCGCGAGTCGTGTTGGCGAGCCGCGAGGCGGCGTCCGACGGCACGGCGCTGCGGCGGCTCCTGACCGAATCCGGCGCCACGGTGATGCAGGCCACTCCCGCCACCTGGCGGCTGCTGCTCGCGGCCGGCTGGGACGGCTCGCCGCCGGTGCGCGTGCTGTGCGGCGGCGAAGCGCTGCCGCGGGGCCTCGCGGACGAGTTGCTTGGGCGCGCTGGCTCGGTTTGGAACCTCTACGGCCCCACGGAAACGACGATCTGGTCGGCGGTCCACCCTGTCAACCCAGGCGTCGGCGGGTTGGCCTCCGCATCGATCGGCCGGCCGATCGCCAACACGTCGATGTATCTGGTCGACCGTGAGCTCCGGCCGGTGCCGGTCGGTGTCCTCGGAGAGCTGCTGATCGGCGGCGACGGCGTGGCTCGGGGCTACCGCGGGCGTCCGGACCTCACGGCGGACCGGTTCGTCCCGGACCCGTGGGGAGGCGCGCCGGGGGCCCGGCTCTACCGCACGGGCGACCTGGTGCGCTACCGCGACGGCGGCATCCTTGAGTTCCTGGGCCGGCTCGACCATCAAGTAAAGATCCGCGGCTTCCGCGTGGAGTTGGGCGATGTCGAGGCCGCGTTCTCGGCCCACCCGGCGGTGCGCCAGGCCGCGGTCGTAGCGTGCGAGGACCCGGCCGGCGGCCACAGGCTGGTGGTCTATGCCGTGTTCGATGAGGGCCATACGCTCGATGTGGCGGAGCTGCGCCGCTTCCTCGCCGGACAGTTGCCGGAGGCCTTAATTCCGTCGGTCTTCGTGGCTCTCGATCGCTTCCCGCTCACGCCCAACGGCAAGGTCGACCGCCGGGCCCTGCCCGCTCCCCTGACAGCAGAGGCAACGTCGGCGGAGGCGATCCCCCGTTCGGCCCTGGAGCGGTCCATCGCCGGCATCTGGAAGGAGGTTCTGCAGGTCGGGACGGTCGGTCTGAACGACAACTTCTTCGACCTCGGAGGGCACTCGCTGCTCGCGGCGCAGGTCCACGCACGGTTGCGCGAGTCGCTCGGCCTGGAGGTTGCGATGGTCGACCTCTTCCGCCACCCCACAGTCAGCGCGTTGGCACGGTTCCTGGCGCCGCGGGAGGAGGCCTCCGCGGCCTTCATGGCCCGGGTCCATCCAATCGAAAGGGCCTCACCCGCAGCGCGGATGGAGATTGCCGTGATCGGCATGGCCGGTCGCTTTCCGGGCGCTCCCTCGGTGGATGACCTCTGGCGCCGGCTGCGGGCGGGTGAGGAGATGATCACCTTCCTCTCGGACGAGGAGCTCCTCGCCTCCGGCGTCGAGCCGTCGCTCCTGAAAGACCCCACCTATGTGCGCGCGGCTGGCGTGATCGACGGCGCGGACGAGGTCGACGCGGCCTTCTTTGGCCTGAGCCCCCGCGAGGCCGATCTCATGGACCCGCAGCACCGGCTCTTCCTGGAGCACGCCTGGCACGCCCTGGAAGACGCGGGTTACGACCCGGCCCGCTTCGGCGGGCGGATCGGACTCTACGCGGGCGTCGGGGTGAATACCTACCTCCACCACGCGGGAGTGGAGCGCGTCCAGGCCCTGGCGGGGCGGTATCAGGCGTTCATCGCGAACGACAAGGACTTCGTGACCACGCGGGCGAGCTACAAACTCGACCTGCGCGGGCCGAGCGTGAACGTGCAGACCGCCTGCTCGAGCTCGCTGGTCGCGGTCCACCTGGCCTGTCAGTCCCTGCGCTCCGGCGAGTGCGACATGGCGCTGGCCGGAGGCGTGGCCGTCCGCTCGCCGCAGAAGGTGGGTTATCTCTGGGAGGAGGGGGGCATCCCCTCGCCAGACGGCCACTGCCGCGCCTTCGACGCACGCTCCGCGGGCACGGTCTTCGGCAACGGCGTAGGCATCGTGGTCCTCAAGCCCCTGGAACGTGCCCTGGCTGACGGCGACACCGTCCACGCCGTAATCAAGGGGACCGCGATCAACAACGACGGCGCGCTAAAGGTCGGTTACACGGCGCCCAGCGTGGAGGGGCAGGCGCAGGTGATCGCGGACGCGCTCGCCGCCGCCGGGGTCGATCCGGCCACTGTGACCTGTATCGAGGCCCACGGCACGGGCACGCCGATGGGCGATCCCATTGAGGTCGCGGCGCTGACCGACGCGTTCCGCGCGCGCACGGACCGGCGCGGCTTCTGCGCGCTGGGCTCGGTGAAGACCAACATCGGCCACCTGGACACGGCCGCGGGCGTGGCCGGCCTGATCAAGACCGTCTTGGCCCTGGAACACCGGGAGATCCCGCCGAGCCTGCACTTTGAGACGCCGAACCCGCGGATCGACTTCGCTGGCGGCCCCTTTTTCGTGAACACGGTGCTGCGGCCCTGGCCCCCCAACGAGGGGACCGACGGGACGCTGCGCCGGGCAGGGGTCAGCTCGTTCGGCATCGGCGGCACCAACGCCCACGCCGTGCTGGAGGAGGCGCCCGCCGCGCTTCCTTCGGGCGAGTCGCGGCCCTGGCAGCTCGTGCTCCTGTCGGCCCGCACGCCTGCGGCCCTGGATGCGGTGGCGCGCAACCTAGCCGGGGCGCTGGAAGTGCGCCCCGACCTGCCGCTGGCCGACGTGGCCCATACCCTGCGGGTGGGGAGGCATGCCTTCGCCCACCGGCGGATGCTGGTCTGCGCAGAGCGCGGGGAAGTAGCGGCGCTGGCCGTGGGCGACCCGGAGAGGGTCCTGAACGGGCTGGCCGAGGGCGGGGTCCCGGAGGTTGCCTTCCTCTTTCCGGGCCAGGGTGCGCAGCACGTTGGCATGGCGCGGGGGCTGTACGGGCAGGAGCCCGTTTTCCGCCAAGCCCTGGACGAATGCTGCGAGCTGCTGCTTCCCCACTTGGGTTTGGACGTGCGTACCCTCCTTTTCCCGGCTTCCGGCAGCGGCGAGGAGGAGGGCCGCGCGCTGGAGAGGACCGAGCTGGCGCAGCCGGCACTGTTCGCGGTGGAGCACTCCCTTGCGCGGCTCTGGATGACCTGGGGCGTGCGGCCAGCGGCCCTGCTTGGCCACAGCGTGGGGGAGTACGTGGCCGCCTGCTTGGCGGGGGTCTTCACCCTTCCGCAGGCGCTGGCGCTGGTGGCAGCGCGCGGCCGGCTCATGCAGGGGCTGCCGCCGGGCGCCATGCTGAGCGTCCAGCTCTCGGAAGCCGAGCTTCTGCCGCTCCTCGGCGGGGAGCTGTCCCTGGCCGCAGTCAACGGTCCGATGGCGTGCGTGGTCTCCGGGCCGGCCAAGGACATGGTGATGCTCGAGCGGCGGCTCGATGCCCGCGGCGCGCGGCACCGCCGCCTGCACACCTCGCACGCGTTCCACTCGGCCATGATGGATCCGATCCTGGACATTTTCGAGGCCGAGGTGGCAAAGCTCGATCCCCAGCCGCCGAAGCTGCCGTGGGTCTCCAACCTGACCGGAACCTGGATCAAGGCTTCAGAGGCCACCAATCCTGGCTACTGGGCCCGGCACCTGCGCGGCACCGTGCGCTTCGCCGACGGCGTGCGCGCGCTCTTTGACGAGCCCGGCCGCATCCTCCTGGAGGCCGGCCCGGGGAACACCCTGGCTACGCTGGCGCGGCAGAACGTCCCGGCCCGCCAGGGGCTGATCCTGTCCTGTCTGCCGCACCCGAGAGAGGTGCGGCAGGATGGGGCCGCCGTGCTCCAGGTCCTGGGCCGGCTCTGGCTGGCGGGCGTGGAGATCGACTGGGAGCGGTTCGCGGCGGATGAGCGGCGGCACCGCGTGCGCCTGCCGCTCTATCCCTTCGAGCGGCAGCGCTACTGGCTGGAGCCGCAGCCCCGCGCCGAGGGGCCTTCCGCTCGGCTGGCCAGGAAGGCTGACCTCGCCGATTGGACCTGGACGCCCCTGTGGATGCAGGCGCTCCCACCCGTCTCACCGAAGGGAGAGGAGGCTGCGTCCTGGCTGCTCCTCGCGGACTCCAGCGGCCCCGGTGCCTGCTTGGCTGAACGCTTGGTCGAGGCCCTGGAGGCCGGAGGCCGCCGCGTGGCCGTGGCCCGCGCCGGCTCCGGCTTCGCCCGGTTGGGAGACCGCCTGTTCAGCGTGGACCCGGCGCGGTCGGAGGACTTCGCCGCGCTGGCCGAGGCCCTGCGCGAGGACGGCGGCACGCCCCAACGGGTCGTCCATCTGCTCAACGTGACGGAGCCGGGGGCCGTGACCGTCGCCGGCGTGCGGGCGGCGCGGATTCGCGCGTTCGACAGCCTGCTCGCCCTGGCCGTGGGGCTGGAGGCCGCGCGCGTCATCTCCGGCGTGCGTCTCGCCGTAGTGTCGAGCCACCTGCACCGGCTGGGCGGGGACGGCGAGTCCTGCCCGGAGAAGGCGCTCCTCCTCGGCCCGGCCACGGTCCTCCCCCAGGAGATAGAGGGCCTTTCCTGTCGCTCCGTGGACGTTGCCCTCGACGCTGGCGAGGACGGCTTGGTGGAGGATCTCCTGGCCGAGATCGGTGCCTGGGGTGATCCCGCCGAGACGGTGGTGGCTTGGCGCCACGGCGTCCGCTGGGTCCGCTCGTTCGGCCCGGCTCGGCTCGACCACGAGGACGGGCCTGTGCCGCGTGTGCGCGACGGCGGCGTTTACCTGATCACCGGCGGCCTGGGCGGCGTGGGCCTCACCCTCGCCGCGGAGCTGGCGGGCCGCGCGCGCGTCAAGCTGGCCCTCCTGGGCCGCACCGCGCTGCCTCCCCGCGAAGCCTGGGACGACGCCGACGAGCGGGTCCGTCGCGTGCGCGAGCTCGAAGCCGCAGGCGCCGAGGTCCTGACGGTGACCGCGGACGTGACCGACGAGGTCTCCCTGGCCGCGGCCTTGGCCGAGGTCGAGGAGCGGCTAGGTCCGTTGCGCGGCGTGGTCCATGCCGCGGGTCTGCCGGGCGGGCGGCTGGTGCACCTTGAGAGCGGCGAGTTGGCCGAGGCGGTGTTGGCGCCCAAGGTGCGCGGCACGCTCCTGCTCCAGGAGCTGCTCGCCGGCCGCGATCTCGACTTCTTCATCCTCTGCTCGTCGATCAATGCGGTCATCGGCGGCTTCGGCCAATCCGGCTACGCTGCGGCCAACGCGTTCCTGGACGCCTTCGCCGCGGCCAACCACCGGCGCCACGGTCCCCTGGTGGTCTCGGTGGGTTGGGACCGGTGGGAAGAAGTGGGAATGGCTGCGCGGTCGTCGTCGGCCCTGTCGCTCTGGCGTCAGGACGGCGCGCCCGCCGGGCACCCCCTGCTGGACGTCCAGATCGAGAGCACGGCCGAGCGCGAGGTCTGGGTCACCGAGATGACCGTGGAGCGGCACTGGGTGCTCTCCGAGCACCTGATCGCTGGGTATCCCACGGCCCCGGGCACAACCTACCTGGAGATGGCGCGGGCCGCCTTCGCCGGCCGGGCGGCTGGCCGGCCGGTGGAACTGCGCGAGGTGGTCTTCCTGGTGCCGCTGGTGGTCCTCCCGGGGCAGCGCCGGGAGGTGCGGACGGTCCTTGAAGGGAGCGGCCTTTCGTGCGGCTTCCGGATCGTCAGCCGGCTGGGGGAGGGGACTTGGCAGGAGCACGCCAGCGGCCGGGTAGGGGTCGCCGAGGTCGAGGCGGCAGAGCCGATCGATCCGGTGGCGCTGCTCGCCGCCTGCGCGTCCGGCGTGGTCACCGAGCGCACGGCTTCCGGCGACTTCCTGGTCACCGGCGAGCGCTGGCGGAGCCTGAAGCGCATCCATCTGGGAGACGGCGAGAGCCTGGCCGAGCTGGAGCTCGGCGAGCAGTTTGCCGGAGAGCTCGACTCGTTCGGGCTCCACCCAGCCCTGCTCGACGTGGCGGCCGGCGCGGTGCAGGTGCTGGGCGACGGCGACTACCTGCCCCTGACCTACGACCGCCTGACCGTCTATGCCGGGCCGGCGCTACGCGGCTACAGCCACTTCCGCCTGCGCGGCGAGCCCGGCGAGGTGCTCACGTGCGACATCACCCTGTGTGACGAGGCGGGACGGGTGCTCGCCGAAATCGAGGGCTTCTCCATGCGGCGGGTCGGCCGCGAGGCCGCGGAGCGGCTCCGGCAGGGAGCGGCGGCGCTGCCCGGGGCCGCCGCCGTGACGGACGCCGGGGGGCGGCGCCGCGCGGGTGACGGCATCCTGCCGCACGAAGGCGCGCAGCTTTTCCGCCGCATCCTGCGCGCTGCCGCCGTGCCGCACATGGTGGTCTCGACACGCGAGCTGCCGGCAGTCGTCGAGGCGGCGCGGAGCTTCGGCCGTGACCGGCTCGCCGAGCGGCTGGAGACCTCCGCGGGGACGGCCGCTGCTCACGCGCGTCCCGAAGTGGCCACCGCCTACATGCCCCCGACCGACGACCGGGAAGGGCAGGTCGCCGCGATCTGGGAGCGCGTGCTCGGCATCGAGCGCGTGGGCATCCACGACAACTTCTTCGAGCTGGGAGGGACCTCCTTGACCGGGATTCAGCTCGCGGCCGAGCTCAAGAAGCAACTCGGCGTCGAGGTCCCGACCGTGAGTATTTTCCAGGCACCGACGGTCAGCACCCTTGTCCGCTACCTGTGGCCCACGGAGCAGTCTGCATTGGAGTTCGAGCGTAGCCGCAGGCGCGCCGACAAGAAGAAACAGGCGTTCGCCCAGGCCCGGCGCGCCGCGGCACGGAGGAGAGCATGAGATACGACGACGAGCTTGCAGAGGCCGGAGGACGGGAGATCGCCGTCATCGGCATGTCCGGATGCTTCCCCAAGGCCCGCAGCCTGGACGAGCTCTGGCACAACTTGAGGGATGGCCTCGAAGCCATCACCTTCTTCTCCGACGAGGAACTGCTCGCCGCGGGAGTGCCGGCGCAGCGGCTGCGCGACCCGCGCTACGTCAAGGCAGGCAGCGTCCTGGATGGGTTCGACGGGTTCGACGCCGGTTTCTTCGGCTACAGCGCCCAAGAGGCCGCGGTCATGGATCCCCAGCAGCGGCTCTTCCTGGAGCACGCCTGGGAGGCTCTGGAGAACGCCGGCTATGCACCCGAGACCTACGAAGGCCTGATCGGCATCTATGCCGGCGTGGCGTGGAACACGTACCTGCTCAGCAACCTGATCACGCACCGCGAGCTGTTCGACGGTGGCGGTGCGTTCCAGGTGTTCATCACCAACGACAAGGACTTCATGCCGACCAAGGTCAGCTACAAGCTGAACCTCAAGGGTCCGAGCGTCGTTGTCCAGACGAGCTGCTCGACCTCTCTGGTGGCGGTCCACCTGGCCTGCCTGTCGCTGCTCAGCTACGACTGCGACATGGCCCTGGCGGGGGGGGCGACCGTGAAGGTGCCACAGGTCGAGGGCTACTATGCCCTGGACGGCGGTCTGGCCTCGCCCGACGGTCACTGCCGCGCCTTCGATGCGAGAGCGGCCGGCACGATCTTCGGCAGCGGCGTGGGGGTGGTGACACTCAAGCGGCTCTCCGATGCGCTGGCCGACGGCGATCACATCCGCGCGGTTATCAAGGGCTCGGCGATCAACAACGACGGCTCCCTCAAGGTGAGCTACACGGCCCCGAGCGTGGAAGGGCAGGCCGAGGTCGTGGCCTCGGCGCAGGCGCTGGCCGAGGTCGATCCGGAGAGCATCGGCTACATCGAGACCCACGGCACCGGCACGTCGTTAGGCGATCCGATTGAGGTCGCGGCGCTCACCAAGGTCTTCCGCGACTCCACGAACCGGCGCGGCTTCTGCGCCTTGGGCTCAATCAAGACCAACCTCGGACACCTCGACGCCGCGGCGGGCATTGCCGGCTTCATCAAGACCGTGATGGCGCTGGAGCACCGGCAGATCCCGCCTAGCCTCAACTTCGAGTCGCCGAACCCGGTGATCGACTTCGCGTCGAGCCCGTTCTTCGTCAATTCGGACCTGCGTGACTGGCCGGCCGGACTGGCTGGAGACGCGCCGCGCCGGGCGGGCGTCAGCTCCTTCGGCGTCGGCGGCACGAACGCCCACGTGATCCTGGAAGAGGCGCCCGCCGCTGGCCCGCACGCAGCCTCACGGCCGTGGCAGCTCCTGCTCCTCTCCGCGCGCAGTGGCGAGGCCCTGGAGAGCGCCGCGCAGAACCTCTTGGGCTGGCTGCGCCGAGCCGGGGATGAGGAACTGCCGGACGCGGCTTTCACGCTGCGCGTGGGCCGTTCCGTCTTCCGACACCGCCGCTCTGTGATCTGCCGCGACCGCTCCGAGGCGATCGCCGCGTTGGAGGCGCGCGACGCCGTGCTCGACGAGGCCGACGCCGAGGACCCGCGCGCCCGTCCGGTGGTCTTCCTGTTCCCGCGCCTATCGCGGAGCGAGCAGGCGCAGCACGTGGACTTGGCGCGCGGGCTGTGCGAGTGGGAGGACGTGTTTCGCGAGGAGATGGACCACTGCACCGAACTGCTGCGCCGCCTTGGGGCTGGGGAGGAGGGGGAGCCGGCGCTGTTCGCGGTCCAGTATGGCCTGGCGCGGCTCTGGATGAGCTGGGGAGTGCGACCGCAGGCCCTGCTCGGCGAGGGAGTGGGTGAATGGGTGGCGGCCTGCCTGGCCGGCGTGTTGCCCCTGGAGGAGGCACTCCGGCTGCTGGTGCTGCGCGCCCGAAGCGATGCGGCGAGCTTCGCAGCCGAGTTGGGGAAGGTGGTGCTGAGCGCTCCCGAGATCCCCCTCGTCTCGAGCGTCACCGGCACCTGGATCACGGCCGCGCAGGCAGTCGATGCCGGTTACTGGGCCGGACTCGCGGGCCAGCCATTGCAGATGGCAGAAGGCATGGCCGAGCTCATGGGCGATCCGCGTCGAATTCTCCTGGAGGTCGGCCCTCCGCACCAGAAGGCGCTGCTGGCCGCCCTCGGCCGTCTCTGGATCGACGGGCTGCGCCTCGAATGGGCGGGCTTCCACGGCGGCGAGAGCCGCCGCCGGGTTGCACTGCCCACCTATCCCTTCGAGCGGCAGCGCTACTGGATCGAGCCGCGTCCACTGGCGGTGCTCGCCGCGGCGGAGCAGCTCTCCCCAGCCGGCAAGCTGCCGGACCTCGCCGACTGGTTCTGGGTCCCGTCGTGGAGGCCGGCCCTTCTGCCGAAAGCGGGACCGGACCGGCCGCGCCGCTGGCTGGTGCTCGCGGCTCCCGGCGAGCCGGGCGCCGCGCTGGTCCGCCGCCTGGCGCGGGACGGGCGCGAGGTCATCTCGGTCGAGCCCGGGGCCGGGGGTGGCTTCCGGCGTCTCGGCGAGACGGCGTTCGCGGTGGATCCGCGCGACTCTGATGCCTGGGAGGGGCTCCTCGCAGAGCTCTGGGGCCAGGAGAAGCTGCCTGAGGCCGTGGTGCACGCCTGGGGCCTCGGCTCCCGACCGGCGGCCGGGGAGGCCGCGGGTTTCGACGCGGCGCAGGAGCTCGGCTTCTATCCGCTGCTCGACCTCGCCCAGGCCATGGGCAAGATCGGCTGGACACCGCGCGAGGTCACCGTGGTCGCGAGCGGCCTGTTCGCGCTGCACGGAGGCGAGGCCGTGCGGCCCGAAGAGGCCACCGTGCTCGGGCTCTGCAAGGTGCTCCCGCAGGAGGTCGCCGGCCTCGTCTGCCGCGCCGTCGACGCCGCGCTGCCGGTGGAGGAGCAGGCGCTGGCGCGGTGCCTCAACCGTCTGGCCGCAGAGGTCCTGGCCGGGCCGGCAGGCGGCGAGCGGGTGGCCCTGCGCGGCGGGCAGCGCTGGGTACCGTCCCTGGAGGCCGTTCGGCTGGAAGACCCAGGTATCGCCGCGGCTGGTGCGCCGTGGCCCTTCCGCCGCCAGGGTGTATACCTGCTTACCGGCGGGCTCGAAGGCAACGGCTATGCCCTGGCTCGCTACCTGGCGCGGGAAGCGCAAGCCCGGCTGGCGCTTCTGGAGGATCCCTCGCAGCCGGACCAAGCGCGGAGCGAGGCGCGGGTCCGGGAGCTAGAGGAGCTCGGCGCCGAGGTCCTGGTGGTGTCGGCGGCGGCGGGAGACGACATCGCCACGCTCGCCGCGGTGGACCAGGTCGAAGAGCGCTTCGGCGTGCTGCACGGCGTGATCCACGCGGCGAGCACGCAGGGGGAGCGCACTTTCCGCCTCATACGCGAGCTCGATCGCGAGGCGTGCGGCTGGAACTTCCGTCTGAAGGTCCATGCGGCCTACGCCCTCGACCGGGCGCTGGCAGGGCGGGAGCTCGACATCTGCATCCTCCTCTCGTCGCTGTCCACCGAGCTGGGAGGCGTAGCCTATGCTGCCTACACCGCGGCCAACTGCTTCCTCGACGCGTTCGCGCAGGACCGCGCAGGTCGGGGCGCGCTCCCCTGGCGCAGCGTAGGCTGGGACGTCTGGCAGTTCGAGGGCGAGCGCGACCAGATCACGGCAGTGCGCGATGACCTGGCCGGGCTGGCCATGACGCCGCGCGAGGGGGAGGACGCCTTCCGCCGCGCCGCCGCCGTGCCCGGGCTCGACCGTCTCCTGGTCTCCACCGCGGACCTGGGAAGTCGTCTCGAGCAGGCCTGGCGGCGGATCAGCGCCCTGCGCGAGCGTGCGCAGACCGCGGCGGCGCCCGCCGCCCGGTATCCGCGGCCGAGTCTGGCGACGCCCTACGCGGCACCGGAATCCGATCTCGAGCGGCGCATTGCCGAGGTCTGGAAGCGGACGCTGGGTTTCGAGGAGATTGGGGTCCACGACAACTTCTTCGAGCTGGGCGGCGATTCCTTGGTCGCCGTCCAGGTGGTGTCGCGTCTCCAGGACGAGCTGCGAGTCGAGCTCCCCGTGGCCAAGCTCTATCAGGGCCTGACCATCAGGGCGGTTGCCGCGCTTCTGGCGAAGGACGAGGAGGAGGCGGCCGGCGAGCGCGCCGCCCACCTCGAAGAGCGGCGCGAGAGCATGTCCCGGCGGCAGGAGTTCCTGGAGCGCCGCCGGTCTTCCCGGAAGAACGAGGCGGTTTGAGATGGCTGACACGAAGAGAGAATTCACCGGTTCCGAGATCGCGGTCGTCGGCATGGCGTGCCGGTTCCCAGGCGCCGCGGACGTCGAGCAGTTCTGGCGCAACTTGACGGGAGGCGTGGAGTCGCTGGCCGTGCTGACCGACGAGGAGCTCGCGGCTGCCGGCGTTCCCCCCGAACTGATTGCGCGGCCGGACTACGTGCGCCGCGCGCCTGTGGTCGACGGCATCGAGCTGTTCGATCCTGCCTTCTTCGGCTACACGCCCCTGGAGGCGAAGATAATGGATCCCCAGCAGCGCCTATTCCTGGAGTGCGCCTGGGAAGTCTTCGAGCAGGCCGGGTACAATCCAGAGACCTATCCGGCGCCCGTCGGCGTGTTCACCGGCTCCAAGACCAACACGTATCTGTTCAGCCTGTTCTCCAATCGCGAGCTCTTCGGCTCCCTGGACAACTTCCAGATCGCGCTAGGCAACGACCTGTCGGCCATGGCCACGCGCGTCTCCTACAAGCTCAACCTGCGCGGGCCCAGCTACGCGCTGCACACCGCCTGCTCGACCTCGTTGGTCGCGGTCCACCTGGCCTGCCAGAGCCTGCTGCTCGACGAGTGCCGCATGGCCGTGGCGGGGGGCGCCGCCATCAACGTGCCGCAGCGCCGGGGCTACGTTTACCAGAAGGGCGGCATCCTCTCGCCTGACGGGAGCTGCCGCACGTTTGACCAGCAGGCGGCCGGTAGCAACTTCGGCAATGGCGTGGGCGCCGTGCTCCTCAAACGGCTGGAGGATGCGCTGGCGGACGGCGACCACATCCACGCCTTGATCCTCGGCTCCGCCACCAACAATGACGGAGCGCAGAAGGCGAGCTACACGGCGCCGGGTGTGGATGGGCAGACCCGGGTGCTCCTGGAGGCTATGGCGTGCGCCGGAGTCGAGGCTGGGGATATCTCCTACGTCGAGGCCCACGGCACGGCCACCGACCTCGGTGACTCGATCGAGGTGCTGGCACTGAACGACGCCTTCCGGGCCACCACCGACAAGAGCGGCTTCTGCGCCCTCGGCTCGGTCAAGACCAACCTCGGGCACCTGGAGACCGCGGCGGGCGTGGCCGGCCTGATCAAGACCGCTCTGGCGCTGCAGCACCGGCAGCTCCCGCCAAGCTTGCACTTCGAGGTGCCGAACCCGAAGATCGACTTCGCCAACAGCCCGTTCCGGGTCAATGTGGAGCTATCCGACTGGCCGTCGGACGGGCGGCCGCGGCGCGCGGGCCTGAGCTCCTTTGGCATCGGCAGCACCAACTGTCACGTGATCCTCGAGGAGCCGCCCGCGGTGCCGAAGTCCACCGCCGCGGTCCGTCCCTTTCAGGTCCTGCCGCTCTCTGCCCGCACTCCGTCCGCCCTCGATACCATGACCGCCAACTTGGCGCGCCATCTGGAGGAACATCCGGATCTCGACCTTGCGGACGTGGCGTGGACCCTCCAGGCGGGGCGCAAGGGATTCCAGCACCGCCGCACCGTGGTCTGTCGCGATGCCGCCGACACGCTGGCCGCCCTGCGCGGCGAGGACGGGCCGCAGCGGCACACGGGTGACCGCGGCGCGACCGACCGCCAAGTGGTCTTCCTCTTCCCCGGGGTGGGCGATCACGGTGTCGACATGGGACTCGGCCTCTATCAAACCGAGTCGGTCTTCCGCGCCGCTGTCGACGAGTGCGCCGAGCTGCTGCGGCCCGAGTTGGGGCTCGACCTGCGCGATCTTCTCTATCCCCGCGGCACCGACGCGGCGGAGGACGCAGACGAGGGCAAGCCCGACCTGCGCCGCCTGCTCGACCGTGCCGCGGAGGATCAGGCGTCGCGCCGCCTGCAGGAGACTCGCTACGCCCAGACCGCGGTCTTCGCGGTGGAGTACGCCTTGGCCTGTCTCTGGATGGAGTGGGGGGTGCGGCCGCAGGCCATGATCGGCTACAGCGTCGGCGAGTATGTGGCAGCGTGCCTGGCCGGCGTGCTCTCGCTCGCCGACGCCCTGACGCTGGTGGCTCGCCGCGCGCGCCTAATTCACGAGCTGCCCGGCGGCGCCATGACCGCCGTGCCGCTCCCCGACGCCGAGCTGGAGCCGCTGCTCGACCGCCATGGCCTGTGCCTCGCCGCGCTGAACGGCTCCGCCGTGTCGGTTGTCGCCGGCCCTGAGGAGGGCGTGGCAGCACTCGAGAGCGAACTCGCCGCGCGCTCGGTCGTCTGCCGGCGTCTTCCGACGACGCACGCCTTCCACTCGTCCATGCTGGAGCCCGCCTCCGCTCCCCTGACCGCGCTGGCGGGCGGAATGACGCGCAACGCGCCGAAGATCCGCTACCTATCGAACGTGACGGGCACCTGGATCACCGACCTCGAGGCCACCGATCCCGGCTACTGGGCGCGCCACATGTGCTCCCCTGTGCGCTTCGCCGATGGCGTGGCAGAGCTGCTGCGCGAAGGGGAACGGATCCTCCTCGAAGTGGGCCCCGGCCAGGCGCTCGGCTCATTCGTGCGGCTCCACCCCGACTGCGACAAGGAGCGCGGGCGTCGCGTGGCGGCCTCCATGCGCCCGTCCCAGGGCGGACGGCCGAGCCCGGAGGTGCTGGTCGCCGCTCTTGGCCAGCTCTGGGTCCACGGCGCCGCCGTCGACTGGAAGGTCTTCCACGCTGGCGAGCGCCGCCGCCGGGTGCCGCTGCCGACCTACCCGTTCGAGCGCCAGCGCTACTGGATCGACCCGGTCCTGGAGAACGCCCCGGCGGGGCGCCGGGTCACGCTGGACAAGCAGGAGGACCTAGCCGACTGGTTCTACCTTCCGGCTTGGCAGCGTGCCGCGCAACGCCCTATTGCCACGGAGGGAGGAGACGGGCTCTGGCTGGTCTTCGCCGACACCCAGGGGCTGGGTGCGGAGCTGGCCCGGCGCCTGCGCGGGTCCGGCCGCGACGTCCTCGTGGTGGGCGTTGGGAAGGACGCCGGCCCGTCCGAGGAGGCCTGGACCGTCGATCCGGACCGTCCGGCGGACTACGCCGCGCTGCTCGCCGAAGCCGGCCAGCGCGGCCCGCTGGCCGGGATCGTCCACCTCTGGAGCCTCTCGGCGGATGTCAACGCGCCGTTCGAAACCCACCAGGAACTTGGCTTCTACAGCCTGCTGTGGCTTGCCCAGGCCCTGGGCCGCCAGGGCTTGGATCGGATGGTACGCCTGGAGGTTGTCTCCCGCAGTCTGCACAGCGTGACCGGAAGTGAGGAGATCGTGCCAGAGACGGCTACTCTCCTGGGTCCGTGCAAGGTAATCCCGCAGGAGCTCGCCCGGGTCACCTGCCGCAACCTGGATCTCGAAGACCTGTCCGACCTGCCGGTCCTGGCGGAGCTCCTGGCGGCCGAGATCAGCGCCGGGGGAGACGACCCGGTCGTAGCCTTCCGCGGCGGCGAGCGCTGGACGCAGGGGTTCGAGCGCCATCGTCTGGAGGCGCTCCAGGGCCCGCCCGCACGTCTGCGCGAGCGCGGCGTGTACCTGCTTACCGGCGGCCTCGGCGGTCTGGGTCTCGAGCTGGCCGAGCACCTGGCGCGCACGGTCCAGGCGCGGCTTGTCCTCGTTGGCCGCTCGGCGTTCCCCGAGCGTGAGGAGTGGGAGTGCTGGTTGAAGGCCCACCCCAAAGGCGATGGGATCAGCGCGCGCATCCAGCGCCTCATGGGCTTCGAGGAACTCGGCGCAGAAATCCTGACCTTCCCCGCCGACGCCGCGGATGAGGTGCGTATGCGCGAGGTGGTCGAGGCTGCCCGGCGGCGCTTCGGCACAATCCACGGCGTGATCCATTTGGCTGGCAGCCCGGGCGGCGGAATCATCCAGCTCAAGACGCGGGAGGCGGCTGAGCGTATCCTGTCGCCCAAGGTCCAGGGCGCGCGGGTCCTTGACGCTCTCTTCCGCGGCTCGGATCTCGATTTCCTGGTCCTCTTCTCGTCGATCGCGTCGATCCTCGGCGAGTTCGGCCAGGCGGACTACTGCGGTGCCAATGCGTTCCTGGATGCTTTCGCGCAGCGCGGCGCGTCCAGGGGCGGACCGCACGTCGTTACCATCGACTGGGACATCTGGCGCGAGGTCGGCCTCGCCGTCCACACCGAGGTGCCGCCGCACCTGCGCAAGTGGCGCCAGGAGATGCTGCAGCAGGCCATATGGCCCGCCGAGGGGGTTGAGGCCTTTGGTCGCATCCTGGCGAGCGGCCTGCGCAACGTCGTGGTCTCCACCCAGGAGCTGCACGGCCGTATCGAGCTCGGCAAGTCGTTCACCGGCGAGAGCTTCCTGCGCGAGCTGGAGCGCGCCGGCCGGCCGGACCACCCGCAGATGCCGGCACGCCCTTCGACCGTGGCCGGGGTGCCGGAGGGCGGCATGGAGCGGCGCATCGCCGAAATCTGGCAGCGCGTGCTCGGCCTAGAAGGGATCGGCGTTCAGGACAACTTCTTCGATCTGGGCGGCAACTCGCTCCTGGCTCTCCAAGTGGTCTCGGAAATGAGCCGCGACCTGGGCGTGCAGATCGCGCCGGTAACACTCTTCGAGTCACCCACGGTGAGCGCGCTGGCACGGTACGTCGCGCCACCGGTGGAGGAGGTAAAGGAGGAGACTCGCGTTCTTGCCGAGCGCCGCCGCAAGGCCCAGGGCGGTGGGCGCTCCGAGATCGCGCTCATCGGCATGACCGGCCGCTTCCCCGGCGCGCCCAGCGTCGAGGAGTTGTGGCAGAACCTGCGGGCCGGCGTCGAATCCATCACCTTCTTCTCCGACGAGGAGCTCCTGGCCGCCGGCATCCCGCCTGCGACTTTCAACGACCCACGCTACGTGCGGGCCGGCGCGGTGCTCGACGGCATCGACCGCTTCGACGCCGGGCTATTCAGCTACTCGCCGCGCGAGGCCGAGGTGATGGACCCGCAGCACCGGGTCTTCCTTGAGTGCTCCTGGGAGGCGCTGGAGCGGGGAGGCTACGACCCCGAGACCTATCCGGGGGCGATCGGCGTCTTCGCCGGAACTAACCTGAGCACCTACCTGCTCAAGCTCTACTCCGACCCCGACGTCCGCGAGTCGGTAAACATGCTGCAGGCCATCCTCGGAAATGACAAGGATTCCCTGACCACGACCGTCTCCTACAAGCTCAATCTGCGAGGGCCTAGCGTGGCCGTGCAGACCTTCTGCTCGACCTCGCTTGTGGCGGTCCACATAGCCTGCCAGAGCCTGCGCAACGGCGAGTGCGACATGGCGCTGGCAGGCGGCGTGCGCATAGTCGTCCCCGACCGCCAGGGCTACATGTACGAAACCGGCGGAATCGCGCCGTCCGACGGCCACTCGCGCTCGTTTGACGCCAAGGCCAATGGCAGCGTGCTCGGCCAGGGCGCGGCCGTGGTCCTTCTCAAGCGCCTGGACGATGCACTGGCCGACGGCGACGCGATCCTCGCGATCGTCAAGGGCTCCGCGATCAACAACGACGGCTCGCTCAAGGCCGGCTACACGGCGCCCAGCGTGGCGGGCCAAGCCGAGGCCGTGGCCGCGGCCTACGAGAACGCCGGGGTCGATCCGTCTACTCTCGGCTATGTCGAGGCGCACGGCAGCGCCACCGAGCTCGGCGATCCCATCGAGGTAGCGGCGCTGACCAAGGCCTTCCGGCGTTGGACAGACCGCACGGGCTTCTGTCCGATCGGCTCGGTCAAGGCGAACTTCGGCCATCTGGACCGGGCGGCGGGCGTGACCGGCATGATCAAGACCGTGCTGGCCCTCCAGCACGAGGAGATCCCGCCGAGCATCAACTTCGAGGAGCCGAACCCGAAGATCGACTTCGCCTCGAGCCCCTTCGTGGTCAACGACAAGGCGCGGCCGTGGAAGCGTGGTGCGGAGCCGCGGCGGGCCGGCATCAACTCCCTAGGTATGGGCGGCACCAATGTGCACGTGGTCCTCGAGGAGGCACCGGCGGCCGAGCCCTCCGGGCCTTCGCGGCCCTGGCAGCTCCTGGTCCTGTCGGCTCGGAGTGAGACAGCCCTGGATGCCGCCAGCCGCAACTTGGCCGCCCACCTGGCGAGCCACCCGGACGTGCCGCTCGCCGACGCGGCCTGGACGCTCCAGGCCGGCCGGCGTGCCCTCGAATACCGCCGCACCCTGGTCTGCCGCAGCGCCGACGAGGCAGTGGCTGCGCTCTCAGGGAGCGCGCCCGGCCGCGCCCGCACCGCCTACCGAGAGGAGGGGGAGCGCTCGGTCGTCTTCCTGTTCTCTGGCCTCGGCGGCCAGTACCCGGATATGGGGCGTGGGCACTACGACGGCGAACCGGTATTCCGCGAGCAGGTCGATCTTTGCGCCCGGCTCCTCGAGCCTGCGCTTGGTCTTGATCTGCGCGAGGTGATGTACCCCGCCGGGCGATCCGTTGCCGGCGAAGAAGGGGAGAAGAAGGTCAATCTCCGGCGGATGCTGCGCCGCGGAGACGGGCAGGAAGACGAGGCCGCGGCCCGGCTGAACCGGACCTGTTACGCGCAGCCGGCCCTCTTCGTGGTCGAGTACGCGCTGGCGCGGCTCTGGATGTCCTGGGGCATCCGCCCCGCTGCCCTGATCGGCTACAGCCTCGGCGAGTACGTAGCAGCCTGCCTGGCTGGCACGCTCTCGCTAGAGGACGCCCTGCGGCTCGTGGCGGAGCGGGCGCGGCTCATCGACGAGCTGCCGGCCGGAGCCATGCTGGCCGTGGGCCTCCCCGCAGACCAGGTGCAGCTCCTCCTGAATGAAGAGCTGTCGCTCGCAGCCATGAACGGTCCGGAGCAGGCGGTGGTCTCGGGCCCGCCGGAGGCCACGGCGGCCCTCGAGCGGGAGTTGGAGGCCCGCGGCGTCGCCTGCAGGCGCCTGCAGACTACGCACGCCTTTCACTCCAGGATGATGGAGCCGCTCTTCGAGCCGCTCCTAGAGCTGGCGAGCGGCTTCTCGTTGCAGCCGCCGCGGATCCCCTATCTCTCGAACGTGACCGGCACCTGGGTGACGGCGGAGGAGGCGATGGATCCCGCCTACTGGCCGCGCCATATGTGCCAGCCGGTCCGCTTCGCCGAGGGCGTGGCCGAACTCCTGCGCGACCCGACACGCGTCCTGCTGGAGGTCGGCCCGGGGCAGATCCTGTCCAGCCTGGTGCTGCAGCACCCTCAGGCTCCGTGCGATGGCGCTGTGCTGGCCTCGCTGCGCCACTCCTATGAGACGCAGCCGGACCAGGCCTACATGCTCGACACCCTGGGCAAGCTCTGGCTCCTGGGGGTACGCCCCGACTGGGCGGCCTTCCACGCCGGAGAGCGCCGCCGACGGGTTCTGCTGCCCACCTATCCCTTCGAGCGCCAGCGCTACTGGATCGAGACGTCCGGTGCCGCCTCGGGGCCCTCCCGCCGCCGGGAAGCGTCCGGCGACGGCTGCTGGCTCTACCTGCCATCGTGGAAGCGGTCGGCGCCGGTTGAAGCCACTGTGGACGGCTCGAGCTGCTTGATCTTTGCCGATGGCTGTGGTCTAGGCATCGCCCTCGCCGAGCGGCTGCGCGCGGCAGGCGCCGCGGTGACGACTGTGGAAGCTGGGGCGTTCGACCCCGCGAGCGAGGAGGGCTACACGGCCCTGCTCGACGGGATAGGCGCCCTGCCCAGCCGGATCGTCCATCTGTGGAGCGTGGCTCCGAAGGGGGAGGGCCTCGATGCCGAGGCGTTCGAGCAGTCTCAGGAGCTCGGCCTGCGCAGCGTGTTGGCCCTGGCCCGTGCTCTTGCCGCCCGGGCCTCCCGTGGTGCCGCCGGGTCGTTGCGCCTCACTATGGCCGCCAGCGACGTGCACGAGGTAAGCGGCGAGGAGGACCTCCAGCCCGGCAGGGCGACCCTGCTGGCGGCGTGCGCGACCGTGCCCTGGGAGCTTCCGGGCGTGTCCTGCCGCGCCGTCGACATCAACGTGCCGCCCCTCGGAGCGCGGCGCGAGCGTCTCGTCGAGCAGCTCGCCGCGGAGGTGTCCGCCGAGCCCCGCGAGCTCGTGGTCGCCTTCCGCGGCGGCCACCGCTGGGTGCCGCTCCTGGAGCCGGTAGAGGCACGCGAGGAGACCCCCCGACCCGCCCGGCTGCGCGAGGGCGGCGCCTACCTAGTTACCCGCGGCCTGGAGGGGGTGGGGGCGGCTTTCTCCGAGTTCCTGGCGCGCACGTGCCGCGCCAGCCTTGTTCTGGTGGAGCCGGACGGCTTCCCCGAGCCGGGAGCCTGGGACGAATGGCTGGCCAACGATCCGTCCGACGGGCGCGTCAGCCGCGCCATCCGGCGATTGCAGGCCCTGGCAGAGCTGGGGTCCGAAGTGCTGGTGATAGCGGAGGAGGGCTCCGGAGAGACCGGGATGCTGCGTGCTGTGGCCGCAGCCGAAGAGCGCTTCGGCACCCTGCATGGCGTTGTCTACGCCGTCGATCCCGCTACCGGCACGGCGGCGACCGGAGGCGGACTGGAGGCGGGCAACGGCTACGTTCCCGGCCATGCTCAGAGCCTGCGCGCCCTCGACATCCTCCTGCGTGACCGTACGCCGGACTTCGGCATCCTCGTGGCGCCGCTGGCCGGCCGCCGGGCCGCCACGGACGGTGCCGTCGGCCTGCTGCTGGACGCTTTCGCGGCGAGCCGTCCGTCCATGTGGACGAGCGTGACCTGGGACTTGGCCGCGGTAGGCCAGGCCGCGGACACGGCGTTGCGGTATCTGTTCTCCTTCTCCCACGGACCGCAGGTCATCGTAGCGCGCCGGCCTCTGGAAGAGGGCTGGCACAAGCTGACGGCGGAGCCTTTCGTCGAAGAAGAGCGCGGCGAGCCGGTCGGCTTCTACCCGCGGCCGAGCCTGCGCGTCGAATACCTGGTGCCGGAGGGCGAGGTGGAGGTCGCCATCGCGGCGGCCTGGCGCGACCTTCTCGGTGTTGCCGAGGTGGGCCGCCACGACAGCTTCCTGGACCTGGGCGGCGACTCTCTCCTAGCTTCGCGGATGATGACCCGCCTTCGCGAGGTGCTGGGCGTGGAACTGCCAATTCGTCTGGTCTTCGAGGCGCAGACCGTGGCCCAACTGGCGCAGGCGGTGGCTGCAGCGCAGCGCGAGGTCGAAGAAAAAGAGATGGTGGCCCTGCTGGAAAGGATCCAAGGGCTCTCGGAAGAAGAACTGGAACTCGAGATCGCGAAGCGCCGCGAGTTACTGCAAGAGGAGAGCAGAGCATGAGCGAGCCGACGAAGCTGCCCGAGGGGCTTTCAGCCAGACAACGCAAGCTGCTGGAGCTGATGATGAAGGAGAAGTCGGCCGACGATGCCGCGCGCACGCGGGGGAGGATCCCGCGCCGCCGGCCCTCTGATCCGCCGCTGCTCTCGTTCGCGCAGCAGCGCCTCTGGTTCATCGAGCAGTTCCAGCCCGGCACGGCCGCTTACAACATCCCGTCAGGCGTGCGCCTGCGCGGCCACCTCGACACTGCGCTGTTTGCTGAGAGCCTGGCGCGCACCGCCCGCCGTCACGATACGATGCGCTCCACCTTCGCTCTGGTGGACGGCCGGCCTCTGCAAAGAGTGGCGGAGACCGTGGACGCCCACCTGCCCGTGATCGACCTGCGCGGCCTGCCAGGAGAGCTGCGTGAAGCCGAGGCCCGCCGTGCCGTCAACCGGCTCGCGCGCCTCTCTTTCGATCTGGCAGCTACGCCGCCTTGGCGGGCCGTGCTGGTGCGCCTCGAGGACGAGGACCACGTCTTCCTCGCGGTCATGCACCACATCATCTCCGACACCTGGACGACGGGCGTCTTCTTCCGCGAGATGGTGGGCCACTACAAGGCCCTGAGCGAGCAGCGCCCCGCCCAGGTGCCCGACCTGCCGGTGCAGTATGCGGACTATGCCTTCTGGCAGCGCCGCTCTCTGGACGAGGGGGGCGAACTGGCCGCCCAGCTCGAGTATTGGAAGGCGAAGTTCGCCGGCGCCCCGGCGCTCCTCGAGCTGCCGACCGACCGGCCTCGGCCCTCGGTCCCATCGTTCCGCGGCGGCCGCATCACCCTGGTGCTCCCCAACAGCCTGACCGACCGCCTCAAGGCCGTCAGCGCCGAGCACGAGGCCACCCTATTTATGATGTTCATGGCGGCCTACCAGATGCTCCTCCACCTGCACACCGGCCAGGAGGACATCCTCGTCGGCACGCCCATGGCCAACCGCACCCGGATCGAGCTGGAGAACTTGATCGGCGTGTTCGTGAACACCTTGGTGCTGCGCACGAGCTTCGTGGGGGATCCCGCGTTCCGGCGCCTTCTGGACCAGGTGCGTGAAACGACCCTCGAAGGCTTGTCGAACCACGACGTTCCGTTCGAAAAGGTTGTGGAGGAGCTCAACCTGGAGCGCGACACGAGCCGCAACCCGCTATTCCAGGTTCTGTTTGCCTTCCAAAACGTCCCGATCCCGAAGCTGATCGCTGAGGGCTTGTCCCTGGAGCGCTACGAGTTCCACGAGACTACGGCCCGTCTCGACGTGGAGCTGGACCTCCAGGAGATGCCGTACGGTTTCATTGGCTGGATCGGCTACAACTCCGACCTGTTCGAGCACGCCACCGCGGTCCGCCTCGCCGAGAGCTTCCGCAACCTGCTTGAGGGTATCGCCGACAGCCCCGACTTGGCGGTCGGGGACCTACCGCTGATGAGCCCCGCGGAGCGGACGCAGTTGCTGCAGGGGTGGAACGCCACGGCCACGCCCTGCGACACCGGTCGCTGCCTGCACGAGCTCTTCGAGGAGCAGGCCGATGTTGCGCCCGACGCCGTGGCAGTCGAGGCTATGGACGCGACGTTCACCTACGCCGGGCTGGAGGAGCGGGCTAACCGCCTTGCCGACCTGCTCATCTCTCTCGGCGTGGGCGCCGATACCAAGGTGGCCCTCCATCTCGAGCGCGGCGCGAGCAGCGTAGTGTCGCTGCTGGGTATCCTCAAGGCGGGTGGCGCGTACGTGCCGCTGGCCACCTCCTTCCCGCCGGCGCGAATGGAAGCTATTGTGCGCATGGCAGGGATCCGGCACCTGCTGACCCAGTCGTCGCGCATGGAAGCGATCGGGGGCTTGGCGCCGTTGCTGGAGCACGTAATCCTGCTCGACGAGCCAACCACTCCCTTGCCGGCCGGTCCGCGGCTCTCGACGCGCGCCGACATAGACGCCCGCCCTGCCGTGCGCCCCCTCGGCCGCAACTTCCCCGATGCAGTGGCCTACATCATCTTCACCTCAGGCTCCACGGGCACGCCGAAGGGCGTCATCGTGCGCCATCGCCCGGCGATCAACCTGATCGAGTGGGTCAACAACACATTCGGCGTCGGCTCGGGCGACCGCCAACTCTTCATCACCTCGCTGAGCTTCGATCTGTCGGTCTACGACGTGTTTGGCATTCTGGCGGCGGGCGGGACGGTGCGGGTCGCCTCGGACGAGGAGGCACGTGATCCGCAGGCCCTGGTACGCATCTTGGTCGAGGAGCGGATCACCTTTTGGGATTCGGCGCCGGCGGCGCTACAGCAACTCGCCTCCTTCTTCCCGGCGGAGCCGGCTACGGGCAGCCGCCTGCGACTGGTCTTCTTGAGCGGCGACTGGATTCCGGTCACCCTGCCGGACCAGGTGCGCGCTGCCTTCCCGCGGGCGCGGGTGATCAGCCTGGGCGGCGCCACCGAGGCCACAGTCTGGTCCAACTGGTACCCCATCGAACAGGTGGAGCCCTGGTGGCCGAGCATCCCGTATGGCAAGCCGATCCAGAATGCCCGCTACTACGTGCTGGACGCCAAGCTACGCCCCCGGCTGGTCGGCGTGGCGGGCGATCTCTACATCGGCGGCGACTGCCTGTCGGCCGGCTACTTGGGCAGCCCGGAGGTCACCGCTGAGAAGTACGTCCCCGATCCCTTCTCGACGACGCCGGGGGACCGCCTCTATCGAACCGGCGACCGCGCCCGCCACCTGGTCAACGGGAATCTGGAGTTCCTGGGCCGGCTCGACCAGCAGGTCAAGATCCGCGGGTACCGCATCGAGCTCGGCGAGATCGAGGCGGCCCTCGCCCAGCTCCCGGTGGTGCGGGAGTCGGCCGTGCTCGCCCGCCAGGATACGCTGGGGGACAAGCGGCTCGTGGCCTACGTGGTGACCGCGCCGGGCGCGTCGCCCACGACCACCGAGCTACGCGAGCCCCTGCGGGAGCGGCTGCCGGAGTACATGGTCCCCTCGGCTTTCGTAATGCTCGACGCCCTGCCGGTGAACGTCAACGGCAAGCTCGACCGCCAAGCCTTGCCTGCGCCTGAAGGGGACCGCCCGAACCTAGAATCGGCCTACGTCGACCCTCAGGACGAAACCGAGCAGCGCATCGCCGAGCTGTGGAAGCGCGCCCTGGGCGTCGACCGGGTTGGACGCAACGACAACTTCTTCGAGCTCGGCGGCCACTCGATGCTCCTCACCCAGATCCACAAGGACCTGCAGGAGAGCACCCCTGACCTGACTCTGGTCGACCTCTTCACCTACACGACGGTGGGCTCGCTGGCCGAGTACCTGAACCGGCAGGGCGGCGCGCAGAGCGCGATCCTGGCGAGCATGCAGCGGGCGGCGGCCCACCGCGAGTCCGGGAACGAGCGTGAGGACATTGCCATTATCGGGATGTCCCTCCGTTTCCCCGGCGCCAGGGACGTGGAGACCTTCTGGGAGAACCTCCGCCAGGGCGTGGAGTCCATCACCTTCTTCACGCGGGAGGAGGTCCTCCAGACCGGCGTGTCGCCTGAGCAGGCCGATCACCCGGATTACGTGCGGGCCGAGGGCGACATCGAGAATGTCGAAAATTTCGATTACGGCTTCTTCGGCTACTCCAGCCCGGCCGACGTGGAGATGATCGATCCGCAGCAGCGCATCTTCATGGAATGCGCTTGGGAGGCCCTGGAGCGCGCCGGCTACGACCCCGCCGTCTGCGGCCAGTCCGTCGGTGTGTTCGGCGGCGTCAACATCAGCAGCTACCTGTTCAGCAACCTGTACGACCACGACCCGCTGAACGTGATGTCGAACTTCCTGACCCGCATCGGCCTGCTGGTCGGGAACCAGAACGATTACGCCTGCACCCGCATTGCCTATCACTTCAACCTGCAGGGGCCGGCTGTGACGGTGCAGACCGCCTGCTCGACTGCCACGGTGGGCGTTCACATGGCCTGCCAGAGCCTGCAGCGCCACGAGTGCGACATGAGCCTGGCCGGCGGCGCCCAGATCCGAGTGCCTCAGGGGATGGGTTACATGTACCAGGAGGGTGGATTTCCATCGCCCGACGGCCACTGCCGCTCCTTCGACGCCAAGGCCAAGGGGAACGTCCATGGCAACGGCGCAGGCGTGCTGCTGCTCAAGCGGCTGTCCGACGCCGTGCGTGACCGCGATCACATCCATGCGGTGATCAAGGGATCGGCTGCGTGCAACGATGGCAGCGTCAAGGTCGGCTTCACGGCGCCAGGGGTGGACGGCCAGGCTAGGGCCGCGGCGCAAGCCATGGCGGTGGCGGGCGTACATCCTGACACGATCGGTTATCTCGAGGCCACTGGCACGGCCACCGAGCTCGGGGATCCCATTGAGATCGAGGCGTTGACCCGCGCCTACCGTCTGAGCACGGACAGGCGGGGCTATGTCCCCGTGGGCTCGGTGAAGTCGAACATCGGTCACCTGGACGCGGCGAGCGGCGCGGCGGCACTCATCAAGACGGTGCTCGCGCTTGAGCGGGAGGCGATCCCGCCGAGCCTCCACTTCGAGGCGCCTAACCCGCGTATCGACTTTGCCAGCAGCCCGTTCTTCGTTAACGCGGAGCTGCGCCCGTGGCCGCGCGGCGAGCAGCCGCGCCGCGCCGCGGTCCACACCTATGCTGTGGGAGGCACCAACACGCACCTGATCCTGGAGGAGCCGCCGCTGCGCGATGCCTCCTCGCCATCGCGCCCCTGGCAGCTCCTGATGCTTTCGGCGCGCAGCACCTCGGCCCTGCACACGACGACTACGAACCTGGCGCAACATCTTGCCCGACACGGCGAGGTCCCCCTCGCCGACGCCGCCTACACGCTGCAGGTCGGCCGGCGGCACTTCCCGGTCCGCCGCGCCGTGCTCTGCGGCGGCGGCGGCGAGGCCGTGGAGCTCCTTGAGACGCTACCGACGGACCGCGTGGCCACCCGTACCCAAGCCGGCCAGGGCGCCGCCGTCGCCTGGCTATTCCCCGATGCCGGCACCTTCGTGAGCGGCACGGGGGCGGGCCTCTACCAGGCAGAGCCGACCTTCCGCGAGCACGTCGACCACTGCGCCGGGATCCTGGGTGCGCAGATCGGCTGCGACTTGGCGGAGCTGATCGCCGGAGGCGGGCCGGCGCGGGCGCTCGATCCGCGACTCGCGCAGCCGGCCCTCTTCGCCTTTGAGATCGCCCTCGCCCGCTTGTGGCAGGAGTGGGGCGTGACCCCGCGCGCGGTGCTCGGCCAGGGCGTGGGCGAGTGCGTGGCCGCCTGCGTGGCGGGCGTGCTCTCCCTTGAGGACGGGCTCGCGCTCGCGGCGGCACGGGGCCGGGCCCTCGCGGCCCTTCCCCGGCAGGTGAGGCTCGAGGTCGCGCTCTCCGACGAGGATGTCCTGCGGCCATACCTCGTCTCCGGCCTCGAGCTGGAGGCGGCGCTCGGAGAGTCGCTTCGGGTGACCGGCCCGGAGGAGGCCGCTCTGGAGCTCCAGGACCGGCTCAACCAGGAGGGGATCGACTGCCTCTATCTCGGGGACTGCCCCGGCCGGCCGGCCGGGCATCATCCTGTCGTTGCGACGTTCGCGCAGGAGATCGGGCGGCTCACGTTCGGGGCCCCTGCCCTGCCGCTGTTGTCCGGCGCCGCCGGCACCGTGGCAGCCCCGGCCGAGGTCGCGAAACCCGCCTACTGGGCGCGCCAGCTTGGCGCGCCGCTGCGCCTTGCCGCAGCCCTGCGCGAGCTCCTCCGCGACTTGCGCCCGATCTTCCTCGAGGTGGGACCGGGCGACGCTCTGAGCACCGCCGCGGCACGGCTGGCTGACGAGGACGGGACTCTGGCGCTCGCCTCGCTGGGTAGCGAGAGCGCCAACGAGATGGAGCAGGCGCGGCTGCTCGAAGCTCTGGGCAATCTGTGGCTCGCCGGCGTGGCTCCCAACTGGTCGGGCTTCTATCGCCACGAGCAGCGCCACCGCGTGCCGCTGCCGACCTATCCTTTCGAGCGCACGCGTATCTGGGCGCAGCCCTCGATCGACCGCCGCGTTGCCCTGCTGCGCCAGCCGTCAATCCACGAGAAACTGGGCCTCGGCGACTGGTTTTGGGCGCCATCGTGGAAGCGCTCGGAGCAGCCGGCGCTCGCCTCCCGGCCGGAGCCCGACCGGTCGTGGCTCGTGCTCGCCGACCCGCTCGGAGTGGGCGGGCAGCTCGCCCGGAGACTGCGCGAGGAGGGCGCTGACGTCGCGGTCGCACGGCCCGGGGAGGCGTTCGGCCGCGACGGCGAGGAGTATCGCCTGCGGCCGGGCTGGCGATCCGACTGGGCTGCCCTGCTCGCCTCGCTCCGCGATGAAGGTGGGTTGCCGCGGCGGATCGTCCATCTCTGGGCGCTCACGGCAGACGAGGACGGAGGTGCGGCCCCGGGGCTGGCCGATCCACTGCAGGACCTCTGCTTCTGGAGCCTGCTCCACCTGAGCCAGGCCCTCGCCGAGCTCGGCTGCCACGAGGACGTGCGCATTGACGCTGTCACGAGCGGCGCGCAGGAGGTCACTGGCGAAGAGACCCTCCTCCCCGGCAAGGCCACTATGCTGTCGCTCTGCAAGGTGATGCCGCAGGAGATGCCCGGCCTCACGTGCCGCACGATCGACGTGGTGCCACCGGAGGACGGTGAGAGCGCCGCGCGGGTCGCCGGACGCCTGCTCGCCGAGGTTCTCGGCGACGGGAGCGATCCGACGGTGGCTTGGCGCGGTGCCCGCCGCTGGGTCCAGACCCATCAAAGGCTGCGGCTGGATCCGCCTGAGGGCAAGCCGGCCCTGCTGCGGGAGAACGGCGTCTATCTCGTAGCCGGCAGCGTGGAGGGCTTCGGCCTGCTTCTAGCCGGATACCTGGCGCGCACCGTGCGAGCGCGGCTGGTGCTCGTGGGGAGCTCGGAGCTGCCCGACCCGCGGGCCTGGGACGCCTGGCTGGCCCAGCACCGCGAGACGGACGAGGTGGTGGTACGCATCCGCGAGGTCCGCGCGCTCGAAGCGATCGGCGCTGAGGTACTCCTCTGCGAGGCCGACCTGACCAGCCACGAGGAGGTGCGCGACGCGGTCGAGCGCGCTGTCGCGCGCTTCGGAGCCATCGACGGCGTGTTCTGGGCGGCTGGCGACCAGGGGCCGGACCTCGCCCGCGGCTTGGCGCAGATCGACTGCGAATTTTTCGAGTCCCGGCTGCGCTCGCGCCTCTCCGGCCTCCTCTCGCTGCAGGAAGCGCTGCGCGGACGCGAGCCAAGCTTCTGGCTGCTCGCCGCCACCGTGTCCTCCGCGCTCGGCGGGCCGGCCGCGGCGGTCGACTGCGCGGCCGACATTTTCCTCGACCTCTATGCCCGCCTGCAGGCACAGAGCGGCACGTCGCGTTGGACGAGCGTGGACTGGGACGCCTTCGAGGCCGGCCAGGGCGGCTTCGCCCGGACCGGCATTACGGCGGAGGAGGGCGTGCAGGCAATCGAGCGGCTGCTCGCCGCAGGCGACATCCCGCAAGTGGTGGTCTCGACGGTCGACCTGCAGGCGCGGCTCGATCATTCCGTGGGTCACGGCGCCGCCGCCGGCGTGGACCGCTCCGGGCTGGAGGAGCGACCGGACCTACCGGTGCCGTACGTGGAGCCGCGCAACGAGATCGAAAGCCAAGTGGCGCGGATCTGGAGCGAGGTGCTCCGCATCCGTGGCATCGGGGCCGAGGACAACTTCTTCGACCTAGGCGGCAACTCGTTGGTGGCGACTCAGCTTGTGTCGCGCCTGCGCGGTGCCTTTCAGGTCGAGCTCGGGCTGCAGGACTTCTTCGAGGGGGCCACGGTGGCCAACGTGGCCGAGAGCCTTCAGGTCGCCCGCTGGGCGCGCGAGGCACAGCAGACCGAGGTTCTCGCGGGGGCCGGGGCCGAGGAAGAGGTCGGGCAGATCTGAGCCTGCGGACGACGATGGTCGACGTGTTTCCATCCCCTGGGCCGAGCGCGCAGCTCGTGACTCTGGCCACGCCGGAGCTGATGTCCCACCTCCAGGCCGCTGGCGTCGAGCTGCGCGTTGAGGGCGACCGGCTGCGCTTCGGCGCCGCGCGCGAGGCGCTGACACCGGAGCTGCGCAACGAGTTGGTCCGCCGCAAGCAGGAGATCATTGGCTACCTGCTGGAGTTGTCCGGAGGCGCAGCGGAGGCCCCGTTCGCCCGGCTCATGGAGCCGATCCGCCTGGGGCCTCTGCTCCTACGCAACCGCATGGTGCTCTCTCCCATGCAGGTGGACTTCAACGGTCCGGACGGGAGCGTCACCGACCGCACCGTGTCGTACTACGCCGAGCGCGCGGCCGGCGGTGCCGGCCTGATCGTGGTGGAGGCCACGGATGTGGACTTCCCGGTCGGCCGCATTACGCCCCACCAGCTCCGCGCAGACGATGACCGCTTCATCCCCGGGCTGCGCCGGCTGGCACAGGCGATCCAGCATGAAGGAGCGAGGGCATTTCTGCAACTCCAGCACGCGGGCCGCCGCACCAGCTCCGCGCTTACCGGGCAGCGGCCTGTGGCACCCTCGGCCCTGCCCAACCATATGGGCGAGACGCCGAAGGAGTTGGCCGCCGGCGAGATCGCCATCCTGGTCGCGCGCTTTGCCACGGCCGCGGCGCGCGCGGAGATGGCCGGCTTTGACGGGGTGGAGATCCATGGCGGGCACGGCTATCTGGTTTCGCAGTTCCTTTCGCCGACCTACAACCGGCGGCGGGACGAGTACGGCGGGACGGTGGAGAACCGCTGCCGGTTCCTGCTGGAGGTTATTGCCGAGATCCGGCGGCGGATTGCCCGCGGCTTCCCGATCTCCTGCCGGCTGAGCGCCGTCGAATACGAGGTGGTCGAGGAGATCCGTCAGCTCGCAGGCGGGCTGACGTTAGACGAGGCGTGCGAGGTGGCGCGCCGCGCCTGCGAGGCCGGCGTGGCGGGGATCGACGTGTCGGCGACGCTCGTCGGCGTAGCCCGCTTGCACCCGATGAGCTGGCCGGAGGGGCAGCTCATCCCGTACGCCGAGGCGATCCGGCGAGAGGTGACGGTGCCGGTGAGTGTGACCGCGCGGATCAGCCCCACCCTCGCCGAAACCGCGCTGCGGGAGGGGCGGATCGACCTCGTTCGTTTCGGCCGCCAACTCCTCGCCGATCCGTACCTGCCGCGCAAGCTCGCGGAGGGGCGGGCCGCGGATGTTGTGCCCTGCATCTACTGCTCGGACTGCCTCGACCCGGTGCTGCGCCGGCCCGAGGCGGTTTGCGCGGTCAACGCCGGGCTCGGTAGAGAAGGAGCGGGCATCGGTCGGGCCGCGGTCCGGCGAGTAGTACTCGTGGCCGGAGGGGGACCCGCGGGGCTCGAGGCGGCGCGCGTGGCCGCGTTGCGCGGCCACCAGGTTCATCTCTTCGAGCGCGACGCAGCCCTCGGCGGGCAGATGCGGCTCGTCTCAAAGCCACCCGAGGCCCGGCAGACCTACGACGCTTTCCTCCATTATCTGGTCCGCCAAGTGGAGCAACTCGGGGTCGACATCCGGCTGGGTGAGGAGCTTGGGGCCGCGGCGGTGCGGAACTGGAACCCTGACGCGCTGATCGTCGCCACCGGAGTCCGTGCCGCGCAGCCACCGATTGCCGGGCTGGAGAGCGCCCGGGTGCTGTTCGCCACCGAGGTACTCGCCGGCACGGCCACGGGTGAGCGGGTTGTGGTGGTCGGGGGCGAGCGGGTGGGGTGCGAAACGGCCCTGCGGCTCGCCGCGGAGGGCCGTCTGGTCACCCTGGTGGCGCGGCGGCCCGAACTGGCCACGAAAGTCAACGCGGCGCTGCGCGCCCATCTCCTGTGGGCGATCAAGACGCGAGGGATCGCCGTGACGACCGGCGCGGAGGCAGTTGAGGCCACACCCGTGGGTTTAGTCGTGCGCGATGGCTGGGGCGAGCGGAGAATGCTGCCCGCGCACACGATCGTGCTGGCAACCGGCGCGGCACCGGACGACCGGCTCGCCGCGGAGCTCGCGGATCTCGGGCCGCGGGTGCTGCGGGCCGGCGACTGCAACCGCCCACGCGGTTTACGGGAGTCCATCGAAGAGGCCTACCAGGCCGCGACCTCTATCTAGGTGATCAGAAGGGACCAGCAAATGGAGATGACCGGATCTGTTCTCGTCGAAACTGGGCGCATGCGGCCCCAGGAGGGTGGGATGCCGGCGGCCGCGCAGTTAGCCCTCGCAGCGTGGGGCTTGGAGGGGGCAGCGACCACGCCCCTATCGGATGGCATGCATGCCACCTTCCGCGTGGAGGCGCCGCAGGGCGGGCGATTCGCCCTGCGCCTGTATGGAGATCGGACGCACGCCCTCAAGGCCGTGCGCTCAGAGGTCGCCTGGCTGGAGAGCCTGCGGGAGGTGGGTCTGCTCGTGCCCGAGCCGGTCGCGGCCCGTGACGGATCCCTGGTCGTCCCTGTCGACGGCACCGGACGGCTCGCTGTCCTCACCCGTTGGGTTGACGGAGAGATGCTGCGGGGCACCCCGGACGCGCCCGCCTTCCTGCGTCTCGGCGATTTTATGGGCCGCCTCCACCGCCACGCGGAGCGCTTCACCGAGCCATCCGGTTTCGTGCGCCCGCGCTACGACCTCGACCGGATCGTTGGGCGCGACGGCGTCGTGCCGCCGGGACCCGGCGGCGAGCTGTTCTCGGACCGCGACCGCGAGGTCCTCGATGCTGCGGCCGCCCTCGTCAGGCGTGAGATCGCGCCGCTCGGCGAGGGGCGCGCCGTGTTCGGCCTCGTCCACGGCGACCTGCAGGTGACCAATTATGTCTTCCACCAGGGGCAGGTCGGCGCCATCGACTTCGCCGACTTCGGCTGGGGCTACTACCTCTACGACGCCGCGGGCTTGCTGCTGCCACTCTGGGAGCACCGCGACTTCGCCGAGCTTGCGGACGCGTTCGCTCGCGGCTACAGGCAGGCCCGGCCGCTGCCGGAGGCCGAGTGGGCCGCGCTCGAGGCGTTCCTGGCCGCCCGCGCCCTTTATCTGCTGCGATGGGCGGCCGAGAGCTGGGACCGGCCGGCGGTCCAGAACGGCACGGCCACGCTCGTTCCGCACATCAAGGAACAGATGGCGCGCTTCGTCGGCCGGCGGGAACCCGGGCGGGCCGTCAACCGCGGGCAGCGTCCTGTCATGCAGCTCCTCGGTCACCTGCGGGAGCGTGGCGTCCGCATCTGGGAGGAGGGCGGGCAGCTCTCCTTCAAGGCGCCGAAGGGGGCGCTGACGCCGGAGCTGCGCGAGGAGATCGCCGGCCGCAAGGCCGAGGTCCTCGCCTTTCTGCGGCGGCAGGTCTCTCCCCCGCAGGCTGGACCGCCTCTCGCGCCCGTGCCGCGCACCGGTGAGATCCCTGTCTCTTTCGCGCAGCAGCGGCTCTGGCTCCTCGATCGCTACGAGCCGGGCAACCCGGTCTACAACATCGTCCAGGCGGTGCGCCTGCGCGGCCGACTCGACGAGGCGGCCCTTGGCAAGGCCTTGGGCGAGGTGGTCCGCCGGCACGAGTCCCTGCGCACGACCTTCGGCGAGATTGAGGGGCGGCCGGTGCAAGTCATCTCGCCGGTGGCAGATACCGCCTTGCGCGTGATCGACCTGCTCCACCTGTCCGAGGAGGAGCGCGAGGCCGGGGCGCAGCTCCACGCAGACGCAGAGGCCGTGCGCCCGTTCAACTTGGAGCGGGGCCCCCTGGCGCGCTTCATTCTGCTGCGGGTGGGGCAGGAGGAGGCCCTGCTGGTCCTCAACGTCCATCACATCGTCTCCGACGGCTGGTCGAGCGGCATTATGATCCGCGAGCTCCTGGCCCTGTACAGGGCCTTCTCCATGGGGTTCCCCTCGCCTCTGCGCGAACTGCCGCTGCAGTACGTCGACTTCGCGGTCTGGCAGCGGCTCTGGCTCCGAGGAGAGATTCTGGAGACGCAGATTGCCTACTGGCGGGAGCAGCTCAAGGGGATGCCCGACCTACTAGAGCTGCCCACAGATCGATCGCGGCCGCCGGTGCAGACCTACCGTGGTGAGCGCGAGCCCGTAGCGGTGCCGCGTGCCGTCAGCGAGGCGCTCGAAGGACTCGGGCGACAGCACAACGCGACTCCCTTCATGGTGTTGCTGGCCGCCTTCCAACTCCTCCTGCATCGCTATACCGGTCGGGACGACATCCCGGTGGGCTCGCCCATCGCAAACCGCAACCGCGCCGAGACCGAGGCGTTGATCGGTTTTTTCGTCAATACCCTGGTGATGCGCGCTCGCCTAGGCAGCGAGCCCACCTTTCGCGAGTTTCTGGATCAGGTGCGGCAAACGACGCTTGATGCCTATGCTCACCAGGATCTGCCATTCGAGAAGCTGGTCGATGCGCTGCGGCCGGAGAGGGCCGCCAGCCATATACCACTGTTCCAGGTCATGTTCGCCCTCCAAAACGCGCCTATGCCGGTGCTGGAGATCACAGGACTTCTACTCACCTACGAGGAACCGCGCAAGGCTACAGCCAAATTCGACTTGGCCCTGACGCTATGGCAGTCCGCGGAGGGCCTGCAGGGGAATCTGACCTACAACTCCGATCTGTTCGATGGGGCGACAGCGCGGCGCATCGAGCGGCACTTCGTTGCGCTCCTCACCGAGGTGGCGCTGCATCCCGGGCGCCGTGCCGGTGAAATTTCGTACTTGACCGAGATGGACCGCCATCAGGTACTCGTTGCCTGGAACGACACCCGCACTACAAGCGTGGACAACCGTTGCGTGCACGAACTCGTGGAGGAGGTGGCGGCATGCACGCCTCTGGCACCGGCAGCGGTCGGGAACGGCGAGGTCTGGAGCTACGCCGTCCTAGAGGAGCAGGCGAATCGTCTGGCCCACTACCTGCGCTCGCAGGGCGTTTGTCCTGAACAGCGGGTCGCCGTGCTGCTCGACCGGTCGCCCCAAGAGGTCATGGCGCTGCTCGCGGTGCTCAAGGCAGGTGGCGCGTACCTACCCGTCGACCCGGCCTCGCCGCGGGACCGCCTGGCTTTCCTGCTGTCCGACGCTGGAGCGCGCGTTCTTCTGACCTCCGACAGGCTGACCCAAGACCTGCCAGAGACCGACGCCGTGGTCGTCCGCCTGGACGGTGACGCAGAGCGCATTGCGGCCTGTTGTGGCAGTACCCCGCAGAGCGGCGTAGGGCCCGGCAACCTCGCCTACGTGATCTACACGTCCGGCTCCACAGGGGTCCCGAAAGGGGTGGCAATCGAGCATCGCGGCTTGACGAACCTTGTGAATTGGCACAGGCGCGCCTTCGGGGTCACGGCTGCCGACCAGGCAACCCGGCTATCGGGGCTGGCCTTTGATGCCTCGGTCTGGGAGCTCTGGCCTTATCTCGCCGCGGGTGCGTGCATCCACATCCCGCCCGAGGAGGCACGCATGTCCCCCGTGGCGTTGCACAACTGGCTTGCCACGCAGCAGATCACGCTCGCCTTCGTACCGACGCCAGCTGCCGAGGGTCTGCTGTCGCTCGACGAACCCGCGCCGGCGGCGCTCCGCTTCCTGCTGACCGGTGGCGACAAGCTTCATCTCCGGCCGGCAAGGGGGCTCTCCTACACCCTGATCAACAACTACGGACCGACGGAGAGCACGGTGGTGGCGACCTCGGGTGCCGTGCCAATGCAGGGCCAGGTAGAGCGATCTCCCGCTATTGGCCGACCAATCGACAACTTGCGGATCCATATGCTCGACCGGTACAGCGCGCCGGTGCCCGCTGGTGTGCCGGGAGAGCTGTGCATCGGGGGAGAGGGATTGGCCCGGGGCTATCTCGACCGACCCGGTCTGACCGCTGAGAGGTTTATCCCCGATCTGTTCGGCGGAAAGCCGGGCGCGCGCCTCTACAGAACCGGGGATTTGGCACGCTACCGGCCCGATGGTGAGATCGAGTTCCTTGGACGGCTCGACGAGCAAGTTAAGGTGCGCGGCTTCCGGATCGAGCTCGGGGAGGTCGAGGCCATCCTATTGCGCCACCCTATGGTCCGTGAGGCTGCGGTCGTCGTGGAGCCCGGCGCGGACGGCGAGGGCCATCTCGTCGGCTATCTGGTGCAGGCCGCGAGCGCGCCGAGCGTCCAGGACCTGCAGCGCTTCCTGCGTCGTCTGCTCCCGGCTTACATGGTTCCTGCAGCGTTTCGTCTCGTCGAGGCACTGCCGCTCGGCCCGACCGGCAAGGTGAATCGCCGAGACTTGGCGGCGGCTGGCGGACTCCTGGTGATGCAGGAGACCGTGCACGTCCCGCCCCGCACTCCGCTCGAGCAAGAGCTCGCCGGCCTATGGACGGAGATCCTGGGAGTCGAGAACCCGGGGGTTCACGACAACTTTTTCGAATTGGGAGGCAACTCGTTAATGGCGACCCGGCTGGTGTCCCGGATACGCCAGGCGTTCGGCGTGGAGCTGCCACTGGCCGCGTTCTTCGAGCTGCCGACCCTGGCGGGCTTGGCCGAAGCCGTCGAGGTCGCGCGCGGCGCCGTCGAAAGCCTGAGCCGCGACAGGCAGACTGCTGCGGCCGACCGGGAGGAGGGAGAGCTGTGATCCCTGAAAGCGAGGTCATGAGAGCGCCCGCCGATGGCGAGGCCGAAGGCTTGGTGGCCCTCCTCGGTATCGATGAGGAGCTGGACTACTCGGCCCAGGTGGACCGCATCAAGCAGATGGCGCGCTCTGTCCTGGCCGATTACGGTCTGGCGGGCGAGTCGCTGGTGCTGCTGATGCACACTCTAAACTCGACCTTCCGCGTCGATGCCAGGTCGCAGGGCGCTGCCGAGCGCTACGTGCTCCGCGTCTATCGCCCGGACCTCTACAGCGAGGCGAAGGTCCGCTCGGAAGTGGAGTGGCTGCTCGCCCTGCGGCGGGACGAGAAGTTGGCAGTGCCGGAGCCGGTGCCGAACCGGGCCGGAGACTTCGTGGCCCTGGCCCCGGCCGTGGACGGCCTGCCGGGCCGCTGCTGCGTACTCTTCCGCTGGGTCGAAGGGCAGTTCCTCGACGCCGAGCTGGACGCGGAGGCGGTCGGCCTCGTCGGCGAGTTCGCCGCGCGCCTCCACCACTTCGGCGAAACCTATCCGCGGCGGGACGCCCTGACACGGCCGTGCTACGACCTCGACGGTCTGCTGGGCCAGGACGACGTGCTTCCCGGACCCGCTCCCGATTTCATCTCGAAGCCTGACCGGGAGACACTCCGCGAGGCGGTGCGGGTGATCCGCGAGGAGGCGGCCCGGCTCGGGCGCGGTCCCGACGTCTTCGGCCTGATCCACGGCGACCTCACGCAGAAGAACTACCTCTTCAACGAAGGCGAGGTCCGCGCTATCGACTTCGCCGACTTCGGCCGCGGCTACTATCTCTACGACATCGCCACCGTGCTGCTGCGGCTGTCCGACCGCCCGGACTTTCCGGCGCTCGAGCGGGCATTCTTGGCCGGCTACCGGCTCCGGCGGCCCCTGCCGCCGGAGCACGAGGCCCATCTCGAGGCGTTCAAGGCGGCGCGCGTCATCTATCTGCTGCGTTTCCTGCTCAAGCACCTGGATGTTCCGCGTGTCTGGGACCAAGCGAGGGACGGGTTCCCCTACATGGTCGGCCAGGTGCGGGGCTTCCTCGGACGCCGCCTGCAGACCGCCGGGGCTCCGGACGCCGGCATCGGAGCCACCGGCGTCGGAGCCATGACCACGGTGCAGTTCCTGGCCCACCTGCACCGGCTCGACATCGAACTGTGGATGGAGGGTGACCGGCTCCGTTTCAGCGCTCCGCCGGGAGCGCTGACCCTGGAGCTGCGCCAGGAGCTCGCCGAGCGCAAGCCGGATATCCTCCAGTTCCTGCGCCAGGCCACGGGCGCCGGCTCCGGCGCGCCACCGATCCAGCCGCGTCCGCGCACGGGTGACCTGCCGCTCTCCTTCGCTCAGGAACGCCTGTGGTTCTTCGACCAGTACGAGCCGCTGAGCCCGGTCTACAACATCTCGCAGGCGGTCCACCTGCGCGGCCGGCTGCATACCGGCGTACTGGAGCGCTGCCTCGGCGAGATCCTCCGCCGCCACGAGGTGCTGCGCACCTCCTTCGCCGCGGTGGATGGGCGGCCAATCCAGGTGATCGCGTCCTCGCTGCGCCTCGCGATCCCAATCGTCGATCTGCTCGAGGCACCCGACCGCGAGGAGCGGGCGCGGCGGCTCGTCACCCGGAGCGCGCGTCAGCCGTTCGATCTCGGCCAAGCGCCGCTCCTGCGCACCCTGCTGCTGCGGCTGGACGAGGACGAGCACATCTTCCTCGTCACGATCCATCACATCGTCTCCGACGGCTGGTCGAGCGGGATCTTCATCCGCGAGCTGCTGCTGCTCTACGATGCCTTCCTGAACGGCCGTCCGGCGGCGCTCGCCGAGCTGCCCATCCAGTACGCTGATTTCGCCCTCTGGCAGCGCGAGTGGCTGACCGGCGGGAACCTGGAGCAGCAGCTCGCCTACTGGAAGCGGCAGCTCGAGGGAGCGCCGCAGATCCTCGAGCTGCCGACCGACTGGCCGCGCCCCCCCCACCAAGTCTATGAGGGGGGGAAGGAGACGCAGTACCTGCCGCGCTCGCTGAGCGACCGGCTGGGCACTCTCTGCCAGCAGGAGGCGGCGACGCTCTACATGGGTCTACTTGCTGCCTTCTCCGCCCTGCTCCACCGCTACACCGGACAGGAGGACATCCTGGTGGGCTCGCCGATCGCGGGGCGTAACCGGGCCGAGATCGAGGGCCTGATCGGTTTCTTCGTCAACACCCTGGTCCTGCGGACCCACCCCTCCGGCGACCTGACCTTCCGCGAGCTCCTCGAGGAGACGCGGCAGGCAACGGTCGCGGCCTATGCGCACCAGGACCTCCCCTTCGAGAAGCTGGTCGAGGAGCTGCAGCCGGAGCGCGCGACGAGCCACACACCGCTGTTCCAGGTCATGTTCGCGCTGCAGAACGCGCCTTTGCCCTCCCTGGAGCGGGAGGATCTGATCGTGCGCGCGGTGCCGACCGAGAGCGGCAGGGTTGGGTTCGACCTGCTCGTCACCCTGCGCCAGCAGGACGATGGACTCTTCCTGTCTCTGCGCTACAAAAAGGATCTCTTCAGCGCGACCACCATCAGCCGTCTGGCGGCGCACTACGGGAACCTCCTGCGCGCCGTGGCCGCAGATCCGGTGGAGCGGCTGTCCGACCTGCCGCTGCTGAGCGATGCCGAACTCCACCAACTGCGCGTGGAGTGGAACGACACACGCAGGCCCTCTCCCCGGCTGGCCGTGCACCGCCTCTACGAGGAGCGGGCCGACGCGGCGCCGGATGCTCCCGCCCTGATTGCAGGCGACCGGGTGTGGACCTACGGCGAGGTCGACGCAGAAGCCAACCGGCTCGCCGGCCACCTCCTCTCCTTGGGCATCTGTTCGGGGGAAGGTGTAGCCCTCTGTCTGGAGCGCTCGCCGGAGCTGATCGTCGCCCTTCTGGCGATCCTCAAGGCGGGTGGGGCCTACGTGCCGCTCGACCCCCTCTATCCGGACGAGCGGCTCTCCTTCCTGCTGGAGGACGTCGGCGCCTCCGTCGTCCTGGTCGAGGAGAGCACCCGAGATCGCATAGGCCGGCTGGCGACCGGTCCGCTCCACCGCCTGCGGCTCGTCTGCGTCGACGGCGACCGTGATGCGATCACGATGCTGCCCGCCCGGCGGCCCCTGATTCCCGTGGAACCGGCGAGCCCGGCCTACGTCATGTATACCTCGGGATCCACAGGGCGGCCGAAGGGAGTCACCGTCCCGCACGCGGCGGTGGTGCGCCTGGTGCGGGAGACGTCCTATGTGGACTTCTCGTCCGACCAAGTCTTCCTCCTGCTAGCCCCCATCTCCTTCGATGCCTCAACGTTCGAGATCTGGGGCAGCCTCCTCAACGGCGCGCGGCTCGCCATCCAGCCTCCGGGCAAGCTGGGTCTCGAGGAGCTTGGTGCTTCGCTGCGCCGCCATGGCGTGACGACTCTCTGGCTGACCGCCGGCCTCTTCCACCTGATGGTTGACGAGCGGCTCGACGACCTGGACGGGGTGCGCCAGCTCCTCGCCGGGGGCGACGCCCTGTCGGTGCCGCACGTCCGCCGGCTCCTGGAGCGGCGCGCCGTCCCCCTGCTGGTCAATGGCTACGGCCCGACGGAGAACACGACGTTCACTGCGTGCAACCCGATCCGTTCGGCGGAGCAGGTCGGCGCCTCGGTATCCATCGGCAGGCCGATCGCCAACACCTGGGTCCATGTCCTCGACCGCTCGCTGCGGCCCGTCCCAATCGGCGTCTTCGGCGAGCTCTGCACCGGTGGCGACGGCCTGGCTCTCGGCTATCTGAATCGCAGCGGCCTCACGGCCGAGCGATTCATCCCCGACCCCTTCGCCACCGAGCCCGGCGGGCGCCTCTACCGGACCGGCGACCTGGTCCGGTACCTGATGGACGGCACTCTTGAGTTCGCCGGGCGCTTCGACCAGCAGGTGAAGATCCGCGGTTTCCGCATCGAGCTCGGAGAGATCGAGGAGGCCCTGCGCTCGCTGCCCGGGGTCCGCGACGGTGTCGTGGCCGTCCGGGAGGACGTCCCCGGCGACAAGCGCATCGTCGCCTACGTCGCGATGGAGGAGGGGAGCATCGCCGATCCTCGCGCGCTGCGCGGCCTGCTGCACGACACGCTGCCGGACTTCCTGGTGCCGTCCGCCCTGGTGACTCTCGCCTCCCTGCCCCTGACTCCGAATGGCAAGGTCGACCGGCGCGCGCTGCCGGCGCCCGGCGGCTCCGCCGCAGAGGAGGACGAGCAGAAAGTGGCGCCGCTCGGCACCACGGAGGAGCTGATCGCCGGCATCTGGACGGAGGTCCTGGGCCGTGAGCGGATCGGGCGTCACGACGATTTCTTCGAGCTTGGCGGTCATTCTCTGCTCGGCACCCAGGTTGTCTCCCGCGTGCGCGCGGCGTTCGCGGTCGAGCTGCCTTTGCAGAAGCTGTTCGAGGCGCCCACGGTGGCGGGCCTGGCCCGGACCGTGCGGTCCGCCTGCGAGCGCGAACGGGGGACCGAGGCCCCGCCGATCCTGCGCGTGCCGCGCGAAGGCGGTCTCCCGCTGTCGTTCGCGCAGCAGCGCCTTTGGTTCCTGGACCAGCTCGAGCCAGGCAGCGCGGCCTACAACGTGCCCGGCGCCGTGCGTCTCAAGGGAGATCTGCGCCCGGGCGCGCTGGAGGCGGCCTTCGCCGAGGTTGTCCACCGGCACGAGGCTCTACGCACCACGTTCCGGGAGTCCGATGGCCGGCCCGTGCAGGTGACCGCGGACGGCCCTTCGTGGGCGCTTCCGGTGATCGACCTCCTGGATCTGCCGCCGGCACTCCGGGAGGCAGAGGCGCGGCGCCTCGTCACGGCCGAGGCGGCGCGGCCTTTCGACCTGAAGTCGGGCCCGCTCGCCCGGTTCCTGCTGGTCCGGCTGGCGCCGCGCGAGCACGCGGCCCTGGTCACGATGCACCACATCGTCTCGGACGGGTGGTCCGTGGGCGTCTTCCTGCGGGAGCTGGGGGCGTTGTACAGGGCCTTCGCGCAGGGCGAGTGCTCTCCCCTGCCGGACCTCCCGGTGCAGTACGCCGACTTCGCGGCCTGGCAGCGGAGCTGGCTCCAGGGCGACGTCCTCGACCGCCTGCTCACGTTCTGGCGCCGGCAACTCGCCGGCGCCCCGGCCGTGCTCGCGCTGCCCACCGACCGGCCCAGGCCTCCGGTCCAGACCTTCCGCGGCGCGGTGTGTCCGCTCTCTCTTCCGAGCGATCTGTCGACGGCGCTGGCGCGCCTCTGCCGCCGCCAGGGCGCGACGCCGTTCATGGCCCTGCTCGGTGTCTTCCAAGCGCTGCTCGGGCGTCTCGCGGGGCAGAGCGACGTGGTCGTGGGCTCTCCGATCGCCGGCCGCAACCGGCGGGAAATCGAGGGCCTGATCGGGTTTTTCGTGAACACCCTGGTCCTGCGCGCCGACTTGGCGGGCGATCCGACCTTCGCAGAGCTCCTGGCGCAGGTCCGCGGCGCGGCGCTCGACGCCTATGCGCACCAGGACGTGCCGTTCGAGCGCTTGGTCGAAGAGATCGCCCCGGAGCGGAGCCTCAGCCACTCGCCGGTGTTCCAGGTGGCCTTCGCGCTGCAGAACGCGCCTCGCGCGGAGCTCCGAGCCACGGGCCTGACCTTTGCGCCGTTCGCCGGCGAGCGGCGCACGGCCAAGTTCGATCTCACCCTCTCGCTCCAGGAGGGAGACGACGGGATCGGCGGATCGCTCGAGTACAACACCGACCTGTTCGACACTGCGACCATGCTGCGTCTCGCGAGCCTCTTCGAGCGGCTGCTCGCCCAGGCGGCGGCGTCTCCGCAACGCCGTCTTTCGGAGCTCCAATGGTCTTCGCCCACAGAGCGCCACCAGCTTGTCATGGAGTGGAACGACACCGGGGCCGCGGTGCCCGGCCTCTGCGCTCACCGCCTCTTCGAAGTTCGGGCGGCCGCCGCTCCGGAGGCGCCAGCCGTGGCCATTGCCGGCGAAGCCTGGACGTACGGCGAGCTCGGAGAGAAGGCGAGCCGGCTCGCGCGCCTCCTGCGCTCGCTGGGCGTGGGACCCGGGTCGCGGGCAGGGGTCCTCCTGGAGCGTTCCAGGACCGAGGTCATGGCCCTCCTGGCCGTGCTCCAGGCGGGCGGCGCGTATGTGCCGCTCGACCCGTCTCATCCTGTGGAGCGCCTGCTCTTCACCCTGGAAGACGCCCGGGCGGAGATTCTGCTCACCGACTCCACGCTCGCCGCCCGCCTGCCGGAACAGCTCCGGCTGCGGACCATCCTCCTCGACCAGGACCTGGAGCGGATCGAGGCTTTTCCGGCAGGTCCCCTCCCCGATGGCGCTGTGCTCGACGACACCGCCTACGTGATCTACACCTCGGGTTCGACCGGCCGGCCCAAGGGCGTCGAGGTCACTCACCGCGGCCTGTCCAACCTCATCGCTTGGCACGTGGCCGCATTTGGCGTGAGCCCGGAGGATCGTGCCTCCCACCTGTCCGGCTTGGCCTTCGACGCGTCGGTCTGGGAGATTTGGCCCTATCTCGCGATCGGGGCTAGCCTCTGGCTCCCGGAGGACGATGCGGTCCGCTCGTCGCCCGCGGCCCTGCGGGACTGGCTCGCCGCCCGCGCCGTGACGGTCGCCTTCGCGCCGACCCCGGTGGCCGAGGGGCTCGCCCAGCTCGACTGGCCGCCGGAGACGTCCCTACGCCTCCTTTTGACGGGCGGCGACAAGCTGCGCCGCTTGCCGGCGTTCTCGCTGCCCTGCGCCCTGATCAACGCCTACGGCCCCACGGAGAGCTCGGTGGTGGCGACCTCAGGTCCGGCGGTCGCCGGGGCGGACGAGGACCGCTCCCCCTCCATCGGCCGGCCGATCGCGAACCTGGAGGTCTACCTCGTGGATGCCGACGGCCTGGCGGTGCCGCTGGGAGGGCGGGGCGAGCTCTGCATCGGAGGCGAGGGCCTCGCCCGCGGCTATCTCGGCAAGGCGGACCTGACCGCCGAAAGGTTCGTGCCGTCGCCGTTCGGCGGCCGGGCCGGCGGGCGGCTCTACCGGACCGGAGATCTCGCACGGCACCTGCCCGACGGGCGGATCGAGTTCCTGGGACGCCTCGACGATCAGGTTAAGATCCGCGGCTTCCGCATCGAGCTGGGCGAGGTGGAGGAGACGCTCCGTGCGGCCCCCGGCGTGGCGGACTGCATCGTCCTGGCGCGGGAGGAGGCCCCCGGCGTCCCCCGCCTCGTAGCCTACGTGGTCTCCGGCGGCGAGGCCCCGCCGGCGTCAGGGTTGCGCGACGCCTTGCGGCGGTTCCTGCCGGAATACATGGTCCCCGCCGCCTACGTCTTCCTCGACGCCCTGCCGCTGACGCCCAATGGCAAGGTCGACCGCCATGCCCTGCCCGCCCCGGCGCTGGTGCCGGGCGAGGGTCCGGTTGCCCCCAGGGATCTCGACGAGGAACTGATCGCCGGAATCTGGATGGAAGTTCTGGGGGGGGAGCGCGTGGGCGTGCACGACGACTTCTTCGAGCTGGGAGGCCACTCCCTCCTGGCGACGCAGGCCGTCTCGCGGATGCGGGACGCCTTCGGCATCGAGCTGCCCCTGCAGACGCTGTTCGAGGCGCCCACGGTCGCCCGTCTCGCCGAGCAGGTCGCGGCCATCCGCCGGCGCGAGCGCGGGATCGAGACGCCGCCGATCGTCCCCGTGCCGCGGGGCGCCGGGCTGCCGCTCTCTTTCGCGCAGCAGCGGCTCTGGTTCCTCGATCAGCTCGATCCGGGCGGATCGGTGTACAACGTCCCTGGCGCGGTGCGCCTGAACGGCCTCTTGTCGCCCCAGGCGCTGGCCGGCGCCTTTGGCGAGCTGGTGCGGCGCCACGAAGTCCTTCGCACCACGTTCGCGCTGGAAGGCGGGCTGCCGGTGCAGAGGATCTCCGCCCCGGTGGACATGCCCCTGCCTTGCGTCGATCTTACGGCTCTCCCAGGGGCGCTCCGCGACGAGGAGGTCCACCGGCTGAGCGCGGCGGAGGCGGAGCGGCCGTTCGACCTCATGGGCGGGCCGCTCGTCCGCTGCACCCTGCTGCGGCTGGGCTCCGAGGAGCACGCCGTGCTGGTGAACATGCACCACATCGTCTCGGACGGGTGGTCGACCGGCATCTTCTTGCGCGAGCTCGCCGCCCTTTACGAGGCCCTGTCCGGGGGCAAGGCGCCGTCGCTCCCGCCTCTGCCCGTGCAGTACGCGGATTTTGCCGTCTGGCAGCGCCGCTGGCTGGAGGGCCAGGTGCTCGAGGAGGAAATGGAGCACTGGCGGAGGCAGCTCTCGGGGATGTCTGGAGTCCTGGAGCTGCCCACCGACCGGCCGCGCCCTCCGGTGCAGACGTTCCGGGGCTCGTCGCTCCCCGTGGCGCTCTCCCGCGAGCTGTCGGAAGCACTGGCAGCTCTCAGTCGACGGGAGGGCGCCACGCTCTATATGACCCTGCTCGCGGCGTTCCAGGTGCTGCTCGGACGCCTGTCCGGCCAGGAGGACGTTGCCGTGGGCTCGCCCATCGCCGGCCGCAGCCGCCGCGAGATCGAGGGGCTGATCGGGTTCTTCGTGAACACCCTCGTCCTGCGGGCGGACCTGTCCGGCGATCCGTCGTGCGGCGCTCTCCTCGCGCAGGTCCGCGGCACGGCTCTGGCCGCCTTCGCGCACCAGGACGTACCCTTCGAGCGTCTGGTCGAGGATCTCGCCCCGATCCGCGACCTCAGCCGGTCGCCTCTCTTCCAGGTCCTCTTCGCGCTGCAGAACGCGCCCGGAGGAGAGCTGAAGGCGACGGGACTGACCTTCGCGACCCTCTCGGGAGAGCGGCGGACCGCGAAGTTCGACCTGACCCTTTCGTTGCAGGAGACCGGCGCAGGCGTCCTGGGATCGCTCGAGTACAACACGGATCTCTTCGACCGCTCGACGGCTCTCCGGATCCGCGGGCAGCTCGAGCGCATTCTCGCCGACATCGCCGCCGACCCCGGGCTTCGACTCAGCGAGCTCGGGATCCTCCGCAGAGCTGAGCGCCACCAGATCTTCGTCGAATGGAACGATACGGCTGCCGCGGCGCCGGGCGGCGAGCGGTGCCTGCACGAGCTGTTCGAGGCGCAGGCGGCGCGTACGCCGGAGGCGATCGCCTTGGTCCATGGGGAGGTGGAGTGGACCTACCGCGACCTCGATCGCCGCGCCAACCAACTGGTCCGCCACCTCCGCGCGATGGGCGTGGAGCCGGAGAGGGCCGTCGGGGTGTGCGCCCGCCGCACGCCGGATCTCGTGGCGTCCCTGCTGGCGGTTCTGAAGGCGGGCGGCGCCTACGTGCCGCTCGATCCCAACTATCCGCCGGATCGCCTTGCCCTGATGCTCGAGGATTCGCGGGCGACCGTGCTGATGACGCAGCGCGACCTCGTGGACATGCTGCCGCCGCACCAGGCCGAGCTGCTGCTGCTGGAGGACCTGGCAGCCGGCGAAGCCGGCGATGCTCACCCCGTTCCGAGCGGCGCCGGACCCGAGAACCTCGCCTACTTCATCTACACCTCCGGCTCGACCGGACGGCCGAAGGGTGTGGCCATCGAGCACCTCAGTGCCTGCGTGATGGTCCGTTGGGCCCACAGGGTCTTCACGGAAGCCGAGTGCGCCGGAGTGCTCGCTTCGACATCCGTCTGTTTCGACCTGTCCATCTTCGAGATCTTCGTGCCTCTCACCCGCGGCGGGTGCGTCATCCTGGTGGAGAACGCCCTCGCGTTGCCCGGCCTGGCCACGGCGGAGCGGGTCACCCTGATCAACACCGTGCCGTCGGCCATGACCGAGCTGGTCCGGCTCGGCGCCGTGCCGCCCTCGGTGCGGACCGTCAATCTGGCCGGCGAGCCCCTGCCGGCCCGGCTGGTCCAGGACCTCCACGGCCTGGGCACGGTCGAGAGCGTCTGGAACCTTTACGGTCCCTCGGAGGACACCACCTACTCGACCTATGTCCGGATGGAGAAGGACGACAGCCGCCCGCCGACCATCGGTACTCCCCTCGATCGCACGCAGGCCTATCTGCTGGACGCGGCCCAGCTCCCGGTGCCTCTCGGCGTGCACGGCGAGATCCACCTCGGCGGCTTGGGTCTCGCCCGCGGCTATTTCGGGCGTCCCGAGCTGACCGCGGAGAAGTTCGTCCCCAATCCGTTCGCCACGCGACCGGGCGAGCGGCTGTACCGGACCGGAGACCTGGCTCGCCACCTGCCGGACGGCCGGATAGATTACCTCGGACGGACCGACCATCAGATCAAGATCCGCGGTTTCCGTGTCGAGCTCGGAGAGATCGAGACCGCCGTCAGAAGGCATCCCGGTGTGCGGGAGACCGCCGTGGTGGTCGACAAACGGGGCGGAGGCCGCCTGGTGGCGTTCTTCGTGGCCAAAGAGGATCACGAGGTCCGCGATGCGATGCTGCACCAGTTCCTGGGAGAGTCGCTGCCGGCCTACATGGTTCCGGCAGTCTGCGTGCGGCTCGCGAGCCTGCCGCTGACTCCGAACGGCAAGGTCGACCGCAAGGACCTGACCGCCCGCAGCGCTGACGAGGTCGGCCACGAAAGGCATTTCATGGCGCCGCGCGACTCGATAGAGCTCGAGTTGAAGCAGATTTGGGAAGAGGTGCTTGACCGGCGTCCGATCGGCGTCACCGAAAGCTTTTTCCAGCTCGGCGGCCACTCGCTCAAGGCGGCCCAGCTCATGGCGCGCGTGCGGGAGCGCTTCGGCTGCGATCTGCCGATCATGGCGGTGTTCCAGGCACCGACCATCGAAAGCCTGGCCGGCGTGCTGCGTAACGCCGAGGTTGGAAGGCCGCAGAACTTCTACATCTTCCCGCTTCAGCCGAAAGGGGACCGGCCACCTTTCTTCTGCATCCCGGGCGCGGTCGGCAGCGTATTCCACCTGATGGACCTCGCCCGTGAAACCGGAGGACCGGAAGAGGACCGCCCGTTCTACGGTGTCCAGGCGAAGGGGCTCGCGGACGACGGGAAGCCTCTCTCCACCGTGGAGGAGCTGGCCGAGCACTACCTGGCGGCGATCCGCGGTGCCCGGCCGTCGGGTCCTTATCACCTGGGTGGCTTCTCGATGGGCGGTGTGGTGGCCTACGAGATCGCGCGGCGGCTCCTCGATGCCGGCGAAGAGGTCCGCGCGCTCGTCATGCTGGATGCCTTCTCCGACCTCGGTGCCCGAATGGGCGAGCTCAACCGGACAAAGGCCCTCTTCGAGCTGGCGGCGGGGTTCGGGATCGAGGCCGGTCTGGAGGAGCTCGGCGCTCAGAGCGATGAGGAACAGATCCCCTTCATCCTGGAGAAGGGGAGGGTCACCCGGGCCGTTCCCCTGAACATGACGGCGGCCGAGCTGGAGCAGCATTTCCGAGTGCTGCAGACCTCCGTCGAGGCAGGCCGGAGATACCGGGCCACGCACTATCCGGGGAAGGTGACCGTGATCCGCGCAGAGCGCCGCCCGAGGCGCGAGTCGCCGAACGAAGACCTCACGCTCGGGTGGGAAGCGGTGGCCGCCGGCGGGGTGGAAGTGATGACTACGCCCGGCGGCCACGGAACCATGCTGCATTCGCCGTGCGTCGAGGTGCTCGGCAGGCTCCTCCGGGATTGTCTCGATCGGGCTGAAACAGACTGAAGAAGAAAGGTTTCTAATGGAAATCAGCGAAAGAATCTCGGTGGGAGTCAACCCGGCGCGCAGGAAGAGCCGCGTTCTCGTCTGGCTGGTCCGTTCCCTCGTCGCTCTGCTCGCCCTGCTCGCCGCGGGCGTCTTGGCTGGCGGGTTGTGGCTGCGGGCCCAGTTGAGCGGCAGTCTTCCCAGGCTCTCGGGGGAGCATGCGGTGACAGGCCTTGCCTCTCCGGTGACGATCGAGCGGGACGCGCTGGGGATCCCAACGATCCGCGGAGCGAGCCGCCTGGACGTGGCGCGGGCCACGGGCTTCGCGCATGCACAGGAGCGCTTCTTCCAGATGGACTTCCAACGCCGGCACGCCGCGGGTGAGCTCGCCGAGCTCGCGGGAGAGGGGCTGCTCCGCCTCGACCGCAAGCTGCGGGTGCATCGTTTCCGCGCCGAGGCCCCGCGGATCCTGGCGCGCTCGTCCCCCGAGATGAGAAGCCTGATCGAAGCCTACGCGAAAGGTGTCAACGAGGGGTTGGCCGCGCTGGAGAAGAAGCCGTTCGAGTATCTCCTCCTGGGTGCCGAGCCCGCGCCTTGGAAGCCCGAGGACACCGTTCTCGTCCAGCTCTCCATGTTCGTCTCGCTCCAGGACGAGGATGGCGAGTACGAGTCGATGCTCGGCCTCATGCAGGAGAAGCTCCCGCCCGAGCTGTTCCGATTCCTCACTCCCCGCGGCACCGAATGGGATGCTCCCCTCGTGGGGGAGGGGCCGGCTCCCGTTCCCGTTCCCGGACCCGAAGCGCTGAAGCCGGCTCCCGCGCTTCCCCGCGCGGCCTCTCTCGGCCGGCGCGCGGCCGAGCCGGAGGGCGAGGCCGCGAGCAATGCCTGGGCCCTCGCCGGCCGGCACACCGCCAGCGGCCGGCCGTTGCTGGCCGTGGACATGCACCTGGGCCTGTCCGTACCGAACATCTGGTATCGGGCTGCGTTCGCCTGGCCGGACGGGGCGGGAGGCGAGCACCGGGTCGTGGGGGTGACGCTGCCCGGTGTGCCGATCATGGTGGTCGGCAGCAACGGTTCGATCTCCTGGGGCTTCACCAACAGCCGGATCGACACGAGCGACCTGGTGGTGGTGGAGCCCGATCCGCGCGATCCCGAGGCCTACCTGACTCCGTCCGGTCCCGCCCGCTACCAGCGCTTCCGGGAGGAGCTGCGAATCCGCGGAGAGGACCGGCCGGAGATCCTCGACGTGCGCTGGACGCAGTGGGGCCCGGTCCTCGGGAAGGACCACGCGGGCCGGTTCCGCGCCTTGCGCTGGGTCGCCCACGATCCCGAGGCCGTCGACCTGGAGATCGGTGCTCTCGAAAGGGCGCGCAGCGTGGCCGAGGCGGTCGAGACGGCCCATCGCAGCGGCATCCCGGCGCAGAGCCTCCTCGTCGTCGACGCGGCCGGGCACATCGGGTGGACGATCGCTGGCCGGATTCCGCGCCGCGAAGGGTTCGACGGCCGGGTGCCATCGTCCTGGACGGATGGCCGGCGCTGGAACGGATGGCTCGCCGGCGAAGAGATCCCGCGCCTGGTCGATCCCGCGGACGGGCGTCTCTGGAGCGCCAACCAGCGGATCGTCGACGGCGAGGCGCTCGCCCGTCTCGGGGACGGCAACTACGTCCTCGGCGCCCGCGCCCGCCAGATCCGTGACCGGCTGCGGACGATGGAACGGGCGACGCCGCGCGAGATGCTCGTTCTGCAGCTCGATGACCGGGCCCTTTTCCTCGAGCGCTGGCAGAAGCTACTCCTCCAACTCCTCGACCCCGAGGCGCTCGCCGCGGACCCGCGCCGGCGGGAGCTGCGCGAGCAGGTCGAACGCTGGGGAGGACGGGCGACAGTCGATTCCGTGGGGTACCGCGCGGTCCGGGAGTTCCGCGAGGAGGCGGCCCGCCAAGCCTTCGGCTTCCTCACCGCGGAGTGCGCGCGCCTCGATCCGGAGTTCGACTACGTCGACGAGCACAAGCAGGCCGAGGCTCCTCTCTGGGCGCTGGTCACGCAACGGCCGCCGCACCTGCTCGATCCGCGCTACCGCACCTGGGAGGAGCTGCTGCTGGCCGCCGCCGACGCGGTCGTCACGCCTCCCGCCGGCGAGGACGGCGAAGAGGCGCCGCCTCTGGCAGAGCGGACCTGGGGCCAGCGCAACACCGCCGCGATCGGGCACCTGTTCAGCCGCGCCATCCCGGGAGCCCGCCGATGGCTCGACATGCCCGCGGAGCCGCTTCCCGGGGATGAGGACATGCCCCTGGTCCAGCGGCCCTCCTACGGCTCCTCTCAGCGCATGGCCGTCTCCCCGGGGGCGGAGGCCGAAGGGATCTTTCACATGCCCGGAGGTCAGAGCGGCCATCCCCTTTCCGCCCACTACGGCGATTCACACGCGGCCTGGGCGCGCGGCGAGGCGTCTCCGTTCCTGCCGGGGGCGGAGGCCCACAGGTTGATCCTGGTCCCGAAGCGCTGAAGGTGCCGCGAACCCATGATTGCCACGAAACAAATGCCTCCGCCCGGGACGGACGACGTTCCGGCCCGGCGCTCCGGGCTCCAGAGCTTCCTGGTCATCTGGCTGGGCCAGGTCGTGTCTCTGCTGGGCTCCCGTCTGACCTCCTTCGCCGTCGGGGTCTGGATCTATCAGACCACCGGCTCGGCGACGAGCTTTTCGCTGATGACGCTGGCCAACGTGCTGCCCGGGATTCTCATGTCCCCCATCGCCGGTGCCCTGGTCGACCGGTGGGACCGGCGGCGGACGCTCCTGCTGAGCGATGCCGCCTCCGGGATCTGCTCCGTGCTCCTTATGTCCCTGGTGTGGACCGGGCGGCTGGAGGTCTGGCACATCTACCTCCTCGTGGCGGCGCACGCGGTCTTCGACGCCGTCCAGACTCCGGCGTTCAGCGCCTCCGTTCCGCTGCTCGTCCCGAAGCGTCACCTCGGGCGCGCCTCGGGCATCAACCAGGTCGGCAACGCGACGGCCCGCATCGTCTCTCCGCTGCTCGCCGGCATGCTGATCGGGAGCATCGGCCTGCACGGGATCATCCTGACCGACCTGGTCACCTTCGGAGTCGCGATGGCGACGCTCCTGGTGGCACGGCTGCCGCAGCCGCCGCGGTCGGCCGAAGGCGAGGCCGGGCGTGGCAATCTGCTGCGGGAGGCGACCGCGGGCTGGCACTACCTGCGGGCCCGGCCCGGCCTGATGTCGCTCCTGATCATGTTCGCCGGCGTCAACTTTGCCATGGGCACGCTGCAGGTCCTGATCACGCCGATGGTGCTGAGCTTCGCCTCGCCGAAGGTGCTCGGCACCGTGCTCTCGGTGGCGGCCGGGGGCGTGCTCATCGGCGGTCTGCTCATGAGCGTCTGGGGTGGACCTTCCCGCAGGATCCTGGGGGTGTTCATCCCCATCATGGTGCAGGCGCTAATCCTCTTCCTCAGCGGTCTGCGGCCGAGCGCCACCCTGATCGCCGCGGCGGCGTTCATCTTCCTCTTCTGCTTCCCCATCATCGCCGGCAGTGCCACTGCGATCTGGCAGAGCAAGATCCCGGCCGACCTCCAGGGGCGGGTGTTTGCGGTCCAGCGGCTCGTCGCCTGGTCGACGCTGCCGCTCGCTTATCTCGTGGCGGGTCCCCTGGCCGACCACGTCTTCGAGCCGTTGCTCGCTCCCGGTGGCCGCCTCGCAGGGTCGGTGGGGCAGGTGATCGGGGTTGGGCCTGGTCGAGGCATCGCCCTGATCTTCATGGTGCTCGGCATTCTCATCCTCGGCGTGCTCGCCATCGGCTACCGCAACCCACGCCTGCGCAATCTCGAGGAAGAGATCCCGGACGCCATCCCCGGCGAGCCCCTTCTCGCGAAGCCATGAGTTCGGGAGAGTAACGCTGGCGGATCGGCCTGAGCGCTTCTCCGGCGGCCGGGCGGGGCTCGGCGCCGGAGGAGAGAGAACTAGTACTTGAAGGCGACCATCGGATCGACCTTGGTCGCCCGCCGGGCGGGTAGATAGCTGGCGAAGAAGGAGACCACCAGGGCTACGGCCGCGACCGTCAGGTAGGTCGAGGGGTCCGCAGG